>Ga0247807_10000540_pt1 | contig 23488 bp, 28 predicted proteins | sample UWRJL074202C1_FD_179931 | JGI IMG/M metagenome (GOLD analysis project Ga0247807, IMG submission 179931) | Plant litter microbial communities from Arlington Agricultural Research Station in Wisconsin, United States - UWRJ-L074-202C-1 | ecosystem: Environmental > Terrestrial > Plant litter >...
ACTCGACTGCGTCTGCTGACTCGACCGAGACTGCTGACTCGGCTGCCAATTCGACTGAACCCGCCGACCCGGGCATGGTGCGCCCAGCCATTCTCGCTACCACCGGGGGCAATTTGATACCCCTCGCGCTGCTCGCCGCCGGCCTGACCTGTATCGGCGTCAGCGCCGTGATGACGCGGCGCCGCACGGTTCCGACCGCCACCGCGCAATTGCCCGTGCTGACCGATCGGGATGCACCGTAGCGTTACGACATTCGGGATCCGGCTTCAACGATCGCGATCAGCAGTCTCTGTTCAGCAGTCGCACGTGATGGCACCCCGCGGCGCGGTCAGCGGATCGAGCGGGTGGTCGATTCGCCCGGTGGCACTCTCGATCGGATAGCCCTCACGCGCCCAGTATTCGTAGCCGCCGATCATCTCTTTCACCTGATAGCCGAGCAGCGAGAACGCGAGCGCGGCGCGGGTCGACCCATTGCACCCTGGCCCCCAGCAGTAGACAACGACCGGCATGTCGATCGGGATCTCGGATGCCGCGCGCTCGACTATCTGCGCGGTCGGCAGGTGCATCGCCCCGACGATGTGTCCCTGGTTCCAGGCCTGGTCGCCGCGAGAGTCCACAAGCACACACCGCGCACCCGATTCGAGATCAGCGTGGACGTCGGAGGGGTCGGTCTCGAACGCGAGTTTGCCCGCAAAATGCGCGATGCGGTCGGCCGCGGTCGGGGGAGTGGCTGCCGGGGTGCCAGCGGTGGTGTCGACCGGGGTGAGTGCCGCCGGTGCTGATGCTGGTGGTGTTCTTGTTGTCATACGGCGACAGTATCGACGGAGTGGTGGCCATTTGAAGAGGCAGATCGCGGACTACTGGGGGCACAACCGTGATCCTCGTGCCAGTATCTCCGTATGACCGCGAATTCTTCGTTTGGCCCCAGTAGCTTCGTTCCCGACCGGGTCGACACCGTCATTTTGACTGCCCTGCAGGCGAATGGCCGACAGAGTATTGCCGACCTCGCCCGCAGTATCTCGATGTCACACAGCGCCGCCGCCGAGCGGGTGCGCCGACTGGAAGAAGCGGGAATCATCTCTGGTTATGGGGCGATTGTGAATCCGGAGCGTCTCGGCTTTTCGATCATGGCGTACCTGCGCCTGCGCTACCCGAGCAGCATCTACGAACCGCTGCACGAGTTGTTGCGCGAGACACCCGAGGTCATCGAGGCGCACCATGTCACCGGGGACGACTGTTTCATCATGAAGGTCGTCGCCACCTCCATGAAACACCTCGAGCAGGTGAGTGGCCGAATCGGAACCTTGGGTAGCGTCACCACGAGTGTGGTGTACTCATCGCCTCTCCCGCCCCGCCCGCTGCTGCCGCCCGCGCCGTAGAGCTAAGCGTTGGCGAGTCGCGCCATAACAAAGGCTAGTCACTTAGCCTTTGGTATAGTCACTGTATGTCGAAGGATCTACGGCCCGGAGTGTGGCCTGAAATCACCTACGAGGCGCACCCCTGGGTACGTTCCGGCGATGAGGTCGGCTCCCGTCGTGCGCTGACACAGGCCCGAGGCGAGTACCACGCGGCCGTGCCCGCGTTCATTGCGAATCTCCCAGTGAGCCTTTCCTCCGCGACGATCGCTCTGGCCGACGATGCGAGCCAAGAATTGTCGCGCTTCGACGCTGAAGCAGGCACCATCGCTGCGCCGTTCGCCTCAATCCTGCTGCGGAGCGAGTCCGCGTCGAGTTCCGAGGTTGAGAATCTCACGTCGAGCGCCAAACAAGTTGCGCTCGCCGAAATCGGAGAATCGGGATCCGGCAACGCACGCATGGTCGTAGCGAATGTCCGCGCGATGACAGCTGCCATTGCGATGTCGGACAATCTCGACGAGAGCTCGATCCTTGCTATGCAGGATGCGCTGCTCCGCGACTCGGCACCGGAATACGTTGGCCATTGGCGCGACCAGCAGGTATGGATAGGCGGCGGGAGTGTCTCTCCTCACGCCGCGCTGTTCGTGCCGCCCCACCACAGCCGTGTCCCAGCGCTGATGGCTGACGTCGTCGCCTTCGCGCGTCGCACCGACGTGCCGGTGCTTGCTCAAGCCGCGATCGCACACGCGCAGTTCGAGACCATTCACCCGTTCCCCGACGGCAATGGCCGCACCGGTCGTGCACTCCTGCAGGGCATGCTCCGACACGGGCGACTCACCCGTAACATCACCGTCCCAGTATCCGCAGGGCTCCTGCGTGACACGGACGCCTATTTCGGTGCCCTTACCAAGTACCGGGCGGGCGACGCGAACTCCATCGTCGCTGCGGTGGCTGAAGCGTGTTTCGCCGCTGTGAAGAACGGCCGAGCGCTCGTCGACGACATCCAAGATGCGGAGAAGAGCTGGGACGTCCGGGTTATCGCTCGCAGCGACTCGTCGGTGCACCGGGTAAAGAAGTACCTGCTACGTCAGCCGGTCGTGAACACAAAGACTGTTGCGGCCGAGCTCGGAATTAGCGACGTAGCAGCTCAAAGCGCTATCGATCGTCTTGTTGAAGCTTCGGTGCTCACACAGATGAGCGTCGGCAACCGCAATCGCATCTGGCAGGCACCCGAGATCCTCGGCGCACTCGATGCCTTTGGGGAGAGAGCGCGTCGCGGCGGGCGAGCTCGCTGAGCAATCGAGCGAGCCCTCAACGAGCAGACCTTTAAGGACGTACACGATGACGGCCGGGAGTGGTTGCGCGCCCGCTATGCGGAGCTGGTGCCGCTGGTGCTCCGGGATGCTCTTCGGTCAGTAGAGACCGGGGAGGCCCTGCCCGACGAGTGCCTGGCGCGACTGCGCACCGCCGCAGCCGATGGCGACTCCAGTGCGTGTGGCCCAGCGCTTTTTCGGAGTGCGGGTGTGCGATCGGGTGCGAGGTGTGGTGTCGGTCGTCAGCGTCATGTGCGCGTCCTTTCGTCAGCCGTACCGCCGGGATTTGATGATCCGGCGTTGGAAGACAGCCTGTCCCGGAGCACGGGGACGTAGGTCGTTTTGACCTGCCTGTTGGTCGACCGACCAACAAAAGAGTTCAATGGGAAAATCGCTGTTAGGTTCCGCGATCAGGTGACGTTGAACCCGCCATTGCTGAAAAGTAGTTGCCCGTTGATCCAAGACCCGGTATCAGAGAACAAAAACCGCACGAGATTTGCGGTGTCGTCTGCCGTGCCGGCGCGGCCCGCGGGAGTCGCCGCGGGAAGAGCGTTACGGAGCGAATCATCCATCCACCCCGTATCGATCGGACCGGGGTTGATCACGTTCGCCCGCACTCCGCGGTCGGCGAGTTCGACAGCGGCGGCGATGACCGTGCGATCGAGGGCGCCCTTGCTCGCCCCATAGGGAAGGTTGTGGGTGGTGTGGTCGCTGGTGAGGGCGACGATTCGTCCGCCGACCTGACCGGGCGCGACCGTTGTGGGGAGCTGTTCGGCGAAGGCTTTGATCAGTAGCCAGGTGGCGCGGGCGTTGACCGCGAGGTGGCGGTCCCAACTCTCAATGCTGGTGGTGAGGATGGAGCTGTCCACCGACTCGGCGTGCGACATCACGAGCCCTGTGAGTGGCCCGAGTTCCGCTCCGGCCCGGACGAGTTCGGCGGGCACCGACGGGTCACTGAGGTCACCCGGAACCAGCGCGACCTTCACGCCAAGGGCCCGGCACTCGTCGGCGATGGTGGCCGGATCGGCATCCATCCGCTCCATACCCAACCGGTCGTCATACGGCTGCCAGTAGTTGAGAACAAGATCCCAGCCGTCGTGCGCCAAGCCGAGCGCGAGGGTGGAGCCAATCGACCGGCGGCGGCCGACGCCCGTGATGAGTGCGACCTTCGCAGTGCCCGTGGACGAGGCTGTCGCCCTGGGCTCGACCGTGGTGTCCCGACTATTCGTCATGCCACGACTATAGAAGGAGCGCGTCAGGCGAGGCTGTTGACGACTAGTTTGCCTGCCGTGTGGCCGGCTTCGCCCCGTCGATGAGCGTCGGCGAGCCGGTTGAGGGGAAACACCTCTTCAACGGTGACCGCGAGTGCGCCGCGGTCGACCAGGGTGGAGAGCTGCTGGAGACCGTACCCGTCGGGCTCGACGAGGATTTCGGGTGTGACTCGGATTCCTCTGGCCGCTGCCAGGCTGATCAGGTCCGGCGGTGTACCCGGCGCCACTCGCACCAGCGTTCCACCATTTTTGAGCACATCGAGCGAGCGGGTGGGCACGTCGGAACCGAACCCGCCCACAAGGTCAACAACCACGTCGACGGGGTCCGTTGCTGTTTCAAACGGTTGGCTGCGGTGATCGATTAGTTCATCAACACCGAGTGAGCGCAACCATTCGTGTTTGGATTCGCTCGCCGTGCCGATGACGTACGCGCCAAAGGACTTCGCGATCTGCACGGCGAGGTGCCCCACACCGCCCTCTGCCGCGTGCACCAGTACCCGCTGACCGGGGACGATTGTGACTGTCTCGGTGAGGGCCTGCCAGGCGGTGAGCCCGGCAAGGGGCAGCGCGGCAGCATGGATGTGGTCGAGTGATGCCGGCTTTCTCGCGAACTGGCGCGAGGGTGCTGCGACATATTCCGCGTTGGCGCCCGCGGGTCGAGGGAACCACGGCAGGCCGAACACCTCGTCGCCGGGCTGGAACAGGTGGACGCCCGAGCCGACTGACTCGACGACTCCGGACACGTCCCAGCCGAGCACAGCGAATCCCGGCGCCAGGGCTGCGGCTGCCGGTGTGCGCGCACCGGCACGGGTGCGCCAGTCGACTGGGTTCAGCCCGGATGCGTGCACTTTCACCAGTATGTCGGTGGACAGTGGCACGGGCTTCGCAACCTGCGCCCGCCGCAGAACGTCCGGATTGCCCGGAGTGTCGAACCCTATTGCCCACATCTGCTGCATGATCGTCCCCCAACTAGTTATGAATAAGTAACTATATATTCATCACCAGTAGAATGAGCAAATGACCGCGAACGAGACCCTCCCGTCGAGCAGTTCCACACCACCCACTTCCAGCGACCTGGCAGATCTTGCGGACGTCATCATGAACGTCGGCCAGGAGATCAAGATGCTGGGCGGTGATGGCAAAACGATCCCGCTCACCATCACGGAAAGCAATGTCATGCGGTATGTCGATCGTCATCCGGGCACATCTCCGAGCGACCTGGCCGCCGGAACCGGACTTCATCGCAGCAACATGAGTGCCGCGCTTCGCGGACTTGAAGACAAGGGACTCATCAGCCGCGTCCAGAGCGCCGAGGACGGGCGAGTGATCACGGTCTCGCCCACCGCGCGCGCGGCGCAGAACCTCGAGTTGCTGCGTGCGGGATGGGCAGCGGGCATCGTCAGTGCAATCACCACTGAGTTTGACGGGTTCGAGGAAGGTCGTCGATTTTTGCTGCGCCTCGAAGCGGGGCTGATTCGCTCGCGTCAGGAGCAGGCATAGCGCAGCTGGCTACCCCTGAGTTCGACCCATGACCGACGGTTGCGCGATCCAGCTGCGCAACAGGTCCATGGCGTCGGAGGACGGCGTGCCAGGCTCGGCAAGGTAGGTGGTGAGGCCTAGCCCCGGTGTGGATAACACGGCGAGTGCGTCGTATCCGAGCGTCATTTCGCCGACGACGGGATGGTTGATGCGTTTTGTGCCGCTGGTGTGGGTGCGGACCGTGTGGCCTCCCCACCAGGTGCGGAACTCGGTGCTGTGTGTACTGAGCTCGCCGACGAGTGCCATCAGGGCACGGTCCCCGGGATCGTGGCCGGCCATCAGGCGCAGAGCGGACACAGTTTCGCGCGCGCTGTACTCCCAATCCGGGTAGAACTGCTGGGCGCGAGGGTCGCGGAACATGTACCGGATATTGTTTTGCGGCGCGGCACCGTCGGGAAACAGGTGCGGGAACAGTGCTCGACCGAGTGGGTTCGAGGCGACGGGCGTGCCGAGCATAGTCATGGCGAGTGCGGGCACGTCGGGCATAGCGTCGAGCAATTGTGTGAGCCGCACGGTTGCGCGTACTTCGGGCTTCGCACGCGCAGGGCGGGGAGGACCGGTGGTGGCGGTGCGAGCGAGGTCAAAGAGGTGTGCCGACTCGGCGTCGTTCAGTTGAAGCGCCCGAACGAGGGCGTGGAGAACGCTCTCAGATACGCCGCCCAGATCGCCGCGTTCCATTCGTGTGTAGTAGGCGGTACTGACGCCGGCGAGCTGCGCGACCTCTTCGCGCCGCAACCCTGGCACACGACGTTCACCTCCGAAAGACGTGAGCCCCGCGCGCTCGGGAGTGAGGCGGCCTCGCAGGGCGGTGAGGAACTGCTGGACCTCGAGTGGGGTGTTCATACAGACACGGTATCCCGGCCGCGGAACGCTCTGGGAGTCACTGTCGTTCACTCCCAGATGTGCGCCCGGTGTGAGCCCTGGGGGTGAATGCTGGGGACTCTCACATTGGGCAGCTCACTGCATACCGTTGAACTATGACGAATTCACTCACATTCAACAACGGCGTCGAGATCCCGGCCATCGGCCTTGGCGTCTTTCAGACCCCACCCGAGGAAACCGTTGCTGCGGTGACGGCGGCCCTCAAGGCTGGCTACCGCCACATTGATACTGCCGCCGCGTACGGCAACGAAAAAGAGGTCGGCCAGGGCATCCGCGATTCCGGAGTGCCCCGCGAAGACATTTTTATCGAGACCAAGGTGTGGATCAGTGACTACGGCTACGACGAGACCCTGCACGCGTTCGAGAAGAGCGCAGCCAAGCTCGGCGTTCACCAGATCGATCTGCTGATCCTGCACCAGGCGCTGCCGTCGGCATTCGACAAAACCGTGGGTGCGTACAAGGCACTCGAGAAGCTCCTTGCCGACGGCAAGGTGCGCGCGATCGGTGTGAGCAACTTTATGGTTGAGCATCTGACGCAGCTGCTCGAGCAGACGGACGTTGTACCGGCCATCAACCAGATCGAGCTTCACCCGTACTTCCAGCAGCCGGAGGTGCACGCGTTCGATACCGAGCATGGCATCGTCACGCAGGCCTGGTCGCCGATCGGTGGCATCACCTCCTACCGTGACTCCGAGAAGCGCAGCTTCGACGAGCCCGTCATCCTCGCCATTGGTGAGAAGTACGGCAAGTCGGCCGCCCAGGTGATGCTGCGCTGGCACATCCAGAAGGGTGTGCAGGTCATCCCGAAGTCCACCAAGGCCGAGCGCATCGCCGAGAACTTCGATGTCTTCGACTTCGAGATCACCGCCGACGAGATCGCGCAGATCGACGCGCTCGACACCGGTGTTCGTGGCGGCCCCGAGCCGGAGTTCATCACCCTCGACAACTTCGGTATGCCGATCCCCGAAGCGTAAATCGGGCCTAGGTCCCAGGCAGGTATAAGGCGGGTGCGAGTGCCGTAGGGCGCTTGCACCCGCTTTTCTGTCGGATGCTCACCTGTTGCACATCCTCTATGGCAGGCTTCAGCCATGGGGATGCAACGCAGTGCGGCACTGACGGGTGTGATCATGGCAGCGGTGCTGCTGGTGAGTGGATGCTCGGGTGGTGACACCGACGCGAAGCCCAGCGCGACTCGCACCCAGTCGCCGACGCCGACGCCCACCGTCGAGGAGGTCGCGACGCCGACTCCCACCGCAACAACGCCCACTGTTGAGCAACCGCTGGACGTCACCGTCGACGCGGGTGTTGTTGCCGACGGCACCACCGCGACGGCCTCCGGCAACGGACCCTCGAACGTCACCTACCAGCGCCAGGGTGAACTCGCCGTGGTCATCTCGCTCGACTGCTCGGCCTGCACGGGCCCCACCAAGGTGACCGCGCCGGGCCGGATGTCGCCTTTCGGTGAATCTCCGCAGCCGCTGAGCGGCAAGTTTCTGATGGACGTCTTCCTGGACGATCCCGTCAACGCGATGTTTATTGTGCAGGCAGAAGGCCCGTGGACCGTCACCATGCAGAGCTGGAACGACCTACCGTATGTCTCCGGACCTCAGTCGGGAACCGGCCCCACTGTCTTGTTCTGGTCCGACGACGTCTCGAAGGTGACCGTCGACTTTGTGCCCCTCGACGCGGACGACAAGTTCTCGGGACGAGTGTTCACCGTCTCCGACGACACCCAGCTGTTTGGCAACTCAGAGGCGTTCACCGAGGTGTTCGACGCCGATCTTCCCGGTGTGATGGCGATCCAGACCAACGGAACCTGGACGGTCACACCCACGCCGTAGTGGCCTCTTCTGAGCACTAGGTAGCAATTCGGACTAGTCCGTGACAGCATCTAGTTATGGACGAATCACCGTGGCCCACCGACTGGGTTCGAGTTGCGCTCCCCGGCGTTGTGCTGGCCGTTGTGCGCGACGAGGAAAGCTACGGCTATCTCATTGCCCAGCGCCTCGGTGTTGCCGGATTCGGAAGCGTTAAGGGGAGCGTTCTCTACCCGCTCCTGACGCGCCTCGAGCAGGATGGCGCGCTCGCGTCGACCTGGCGAGAAGGATCGGGCGGTCCCGGTCGCAAGTACTACACACTCACCGAGATGGGCCAGCAACGGCTCGACGAGTACGCCACGGCATGGGCACGCTTCACCACATCCACCGCCGCAGTTCTCGCCCCAACAAAGGACGCACAATGACTGGGAAAATCGACGACTACGTCACCGAGCTGACCGAAGAGCTGTCACTCCGCGACGTTCCGCCCGAGGCCGCTGAGCGCATTGTTCGAGAGGTCAGCAGTCATCTGGTCGAATCCGGAGAAGACCCGGTGCACGCCTTCGGCACGGTCAAGCACTACGCCGACGAGTTCGCTTCGCGATCGAGGACGCGGCGGATGCTCGTTCCTCTCGTCATTTTGTCGGCGCTGCTCGGGTCAGGGTCAGCGCTTATGGTGCTGAACGGAATCTTTGGATTTATCAACCCCGCGCACGGGCTGTGGGGACTTGAGCCCCTCACGCGCCTTGTAATCGGAGCGGTGCTATTTGTGTGTTTGCTCGCGCTTATCGCCGTGATGACCGTTCACTCGCGACGTCGTTTGTCTTCGTGGAAGCTCTAAAAGAGGATCAGCGCACAACGTCGTAGACTGCTTTGATCACACCGTTCGAATAAGCGGCTGACTCGCGCAGCGTGAGGTTCTGTTTGTCGTGGTCGTCCGTATTAAAGACTCGTTTGCCCGAGCCGAGCAGGATCGGATACACCAGCAAGTTGTAGCGGTCGATGAGATCCGCTTCGGCAAGGTTGCGCGCCAGCTCGGCACTGCCGTGAATAAAGATGGCTCCGCCATCGGTGGCTTTGACGGCGGCGACATCGTCGACCGACCGAAGGATTTCGATGGTGCCCCAGCCGTCAATAAGCTCGTCGTCGCGCAGTGTGGTTGAGGCCACATATTTGGGCAGGTCGCGGTAGGCGGCATGGTCCTCAGAATCGCGCCAGATCGGCGCGAAGGCGTCGTAGCTGCGGCGCCCGAACATCAGCGCGGTGGTCTCGGCGAGCTCCTCGCCCTTGAGTGAAAACGACTCGGGATCAAACCCGTGCTGCAGCACCCACCCGCCCTGCGGATGCCCTTCGACCGAGCCTCCCGGCGAATCAACAACGCCGTCCAATGTCATAAATCCTGTCCACACCAGCTCCCGTGACATACAGACCTCCCAATGAGTGTGATGAGTTGCACCGTGTGTTGCTCACCATCACGTGGGCAGTCTCGGCGCCGTCATTCCACGATAGAACGGGGCACCGACACTCAAAAGGGGCGGCGGTTGAGCGGATTGGCGCCGCGGAGGCTAGCGAGCGGCTCCAACGATGGCCGCCACCGCGGCAAGGAGTGCTGCACGGTGCTGCTGGAGTCGCTGTTGTGGGGGGTCGCCCATAAGCCGAACTGATTCGCTTGTGGTGTTCCATGCCTGCGCCATGGCGAGCGCGAGCATCAGAGCATCCATCCCGTCGGACGCGTTGATACCGAGGGAGGAGCCCAGCGCCTCGGCTTTCGAGACGTGAGACCGTACTTCCATCTCCGTCGCCTCGGGGCGCTCCAGAAACTTCCATTGGGTGAGTCGGACGAGTTCGGGATGTTCGACCATGTGGTCAAACAACGCACCGATATAGCTCGGCAGGTTATCGGAGGTGTAGGGGACCTGGTCGGCGAGGATCCCAAGACGGTTCTCGAGAACCGCATCGAACAGGCCGTCCTTCGACCCGAAGTAGAGGTAGATCGCCTGCTTGTTGGCTCCCGCCTGCGAGGCGATCTTGTCGACCCGAGCGCCGGCGAATCCGCGCGACGCGAACTCGGAATAGGACGCGTCCAAGAGGCGCGTGCGTGTTGCTGCGGAATCGTAAGCCATGTCGAAATTATAAACCAACCATTCGGTTGACACTTCTCGAACTTGGGGATATGTTAACTAAACCATCCAGTTGGATTACCGAACACTACGAAAGAGAGCCCATGAGCACCTGGCTAATCACCGGCGCAACATCCGGAATCGGGCGCGCTGTCGCCGAGAGGTTGCTGGCGACAGGGAATCGGGTCGCCGCCTTTGTCCGCGAGCCGCGGACTCTGGACGACCTCGCCGCGTTGTACCCCGAACTGCTGTGGACCGCTCGGGTTGATGTGACTGACACGCGCACCCTTCGCTCGTCCGTCGAGCGTGTGTTCGCTGAGCTGGGACAGATCGACGTGGTCTTTTCCAATGCAGGCTCCGGTGCGTTCGGCGCCGCTGAAGAGCTTGACGATGCTGTCGTTGAACAACAGATCGCGTTGAACATGGTCGCGCCGATCCAGCTGATCCGCGCCGTGCTCCCACACTTGCGCGCTCAGGGCGGCGGTCGCATTCTCCAGATGTCGACCATGGGTGGGCAGATCACCAGCACCGGCGGAAGTATGTATCACGCGTCGAAGTGGGGGATCGAGGGATTCACCGAATCGGTCATGAGCGAGGTGGCGGCTTTTGGTATCGATGTCACTCTGGTCGAGCCCGGCAATGTACGCACCAGTTTTGGTGCGGCGCTGAGCATTGCCGCACCTCTTGCCGCCTACGCCGCCACCCCGGTCGGTCAGGTTCGCCAGTACATCGAGTCAGCCGGCGGCAACCTCACCGCCAATGCCCTGGGTGATCCCGCTCGCGTCGCTGAGGCGATCATCGCCGGAGCCGTGCAGGTACCCGCACCGAGACGAATGGTTCTCGGTAGCGATGCGTGGGATTCGATCCGTACTGCCCTCACAGCCAGACTCGCGGAGCTCGATGGGGCGAAAGCGCTTTCTCGCAGCACCGACTTCCCCGCCGGCAACTAGGTGGCATTCCACCCCTCAACTTCCGTTCCGCCAACGCTCATCACATCACCAAGGAGAAAATCATGACCGAAACAACAGCTAAAACGATCGCTCGCGAATTCTGGGAAAGCTGGGGACGCGGCGACCTGGATGCCACGTGGGACCAGTACGTCGCAGACGACATCGTTGTCCACCCCTCGTCGGGCTACTCGTTCACCCGCAGCACCTGGCTGGAGGCGGAAAAGACACTCCAGGCAGCGTTCGACAACATCGAGGTGTCGGTTGTCGATCAAATCGAGAACGATGACATGGTCGCCACTCGCTGGACCGTGACCGCCCGTCAGACCGGTGAGTTTTTCGGCGTCCCTTCGACAGGGAAGAACGCCACCCTCACGGGAACCACCTTCGATCGCGTCCACAACGGCAAGCTCGTTGAGCATTGGGCCGAAGTCGGTGTCGCGCAGTTCCTCCAGCAGCTGTCCGTATAACTCTCGATATACCTAGGAGACCAACCATGCCCATAAACCCCGTTGGTGAACTCGTCGATGACTCCGACTTCACTCAGCTCATGCGCCTCGCCTCTGAGGTTGCCTGGCGGGTTGATAGTGGCAATGCGGCGACGCTGCCCGACCTCTTCATCGAGGACGGCCTCATTGCCACGCTCGGTGAACCCAGCGTCGGGCACAACGCGATCCGCGCGTGGGGCCAGATGATGGACACAAACAGTCCCATTCCCGGCGTCCGCCACGTCCTGACAAATTTCCGGTTCACCACCGACGGCCATGATGAGGCAGTCGGCACGATGTACGTCACCGCCTACCTGGCGGGCGCACCAGAAGGTCAGGCCACTCTGCCCTTCGCTATGGGGCTCGGAACCGATCGCTACCAGCGCACCGCCACAGGATGGAGGGTCGCCTCGCGGATCTTCGAACCGTACTTCCTTCGCTAAGGCGCTGAACCTCAGCGCACCTGCTCGACGGTGAACTGCAGACGTGGGTGGGCGTAGAACTCCTGAGCCTGAATGAGCTGGAGTTCGCGCTCACCCGACTGGTAGGTCATCTCGATCAGGTCGAACACACTGGACGCGGTGCGCTCCAGTGCGACCGCTGCACTACCGGTTTCGCGGTAGTGCGCCGCGAAGAGTGCCGCGGTCACATCGCCCGATCCATTCGCCTTAAACGGGAGGTGAGGGGTGGTGACCTTCCATGCTCCGGATGCATCCACAGCGAGCATGTCGATGGTGTTGGGATCGCGGTCGGGGCGCTCGACGCTCGTGACAAGAACGACGGACGGGCCCATGGCGCGGGCAAGGTCGACGGATTCGAGTGTTGCTTCGAGTGTCAGCGGCTCGGTGTCCGTCAGGTAGCCGAGTTCGAACTGGTTCGGGGTGATGATGTCCGCGACAGGGACCACGCGGTTACGCAGCAGCTCCGGGATCTCGGGCGCCACAAAGCATCCCGACTTCGCATTGCCCATCACGGGATCACAGGCGTACAGCGCAGACGGATTCGCCTCTTTGACCCGACGCACCGCGTCTACGATGACATCGCCGATGCCGATGCCGCCCTGGTACCCCGACAGCACGAGGTCGATCTGGGGGAGCTGGCCGCGCTCTTCGATACCGAGGATGACGTCGGCCACCTCGGTCGGGGCGATGAGGGCTCCGCGCCACTCGCCATACCCCGTGTGGTTCGAGAAGTTCACGGTGTTGACCGGCAGTACCTCCGCTCCGATGCGCTGGAGGGGAAAAACGGCGGCGGAGTTGCCGACGTGCCCGTAGGCGACGGCGGACTGGATGGAGAGGATCTTCACACTATTGATGATCCTCCTTCTGGCCGTCTTGTGTTCACGTCTCCGACCTTGCGTGCCATATTTTCTTCATCGACCCGATTTGCTCCGCCAATTACGGCCGCTGCGTTTGTCGGAAGACCCCGTGTAAATGCAATAATTTGTTGATTCTTCACCTACGGCGAGGACCCCGCACATGCCCCGCAATCCAGAACGCACTTACGTACGAGGCCCGGTGATGTCGGTCCTGCGCCTGATCGGCCCGGTTGTGGCCGTGTTGAGTGTGGTTGTCATGATCGTTGTGTACCCCCGGCTGCCCGACGAGGTTCCGACACACTTCGGGTTGACCGGCGACGTGGACAGCTTTGGTCCGCGATGGAACGTCTTTATCCTCGCGGGCATCTCCCTTCTCCTTCAGGCTGGTGTGCTGTTTTTGTCCAGCAAGCCCCACTTCCTCAACTACCCAGTTGTGGTGACGGCGACGAACGCGCAGCGGGTATATCAGGAGGGTGAGCGGATGCTTGTGTGGGTCGCAGTAGCGCTCGCCGTACTGTTCACCGGGCTGAATCTGTCTGTTCTCGATGTTGCGTCCGGCCCTGTGATGCTCCTCGGCCTGGTCGGACTTGTTGCCGCCGTTGTGCTGGGCATCATCCGATTCACTCGAATGAGTTCGTCGATCTCGGTCTGACGCACGAGCTCTGGCGGTCTGTCGGTGGTGTGCGAGCCATGTGATCATGCAGGCCCTCATCACGCAGCTCTATCGGTACCACTCCTCATCCGTCTGTGACAGGCGGGAGGGGTGGATCTCAGTGCCGAGCCCATAGAAACGCTGGAAGTTCATGATGAGCGGTCGCCACAGGTTCGGGTCGATCCGGTTTCTGGAACCCGCGAGGCGGATGGATTCGTGAACGTGCACGCGCGTGATTTTTGCTTCGAACACGTATGTGTCGCCATCGGAGGGGTCATCTTTTTCAAGCGGACGCGCATGCACAACCGTCGCCTCGAGGTTGACAGGACACTCGACGATCCTTTCGGCCCGTACGGTGTCGCCGGGGAGAGCGTGCAGGCCGGCGTGACGGAGTTTGTCCGGTTCGTGTCGATAGCCGACCGAAGCCTTGCCCGCAGGCACGGGGCTGCGACCGGTTGTCAGCGCGAGGAGATCGACCGCATTGACCAGATCGACTGACGGAAGGTTGATCACACATTCTCCCGTCTCCAACAAATTGTGAGCGGTGAGCGAGCGGGCACCCATGCCCAGAAGGGCTGTTTGGCCGAGCCAAAAGACGGATGACATCGGCGAAATGTTCGTTGCCCCCGCACTGTCGACGGTACTGAGGAGTGAAACGGGGGTTCCGAAATAGAGAATGGCGGGGTCGATTACGGCGTGCGTGGGCATGGACTTCTTTCGGCAGGTCAGGCATCGTCGATGCAAGCGTCCTGTTGAGCCTTTCCGAGTCTGAACTATTTCACTGGCGGAAATCCGACATGGCATCCGTGCGACGTTTTCGTCATCGCGAGCTTCGACGTCGTCACTCCACACGTCGCATCGATGCACCGATAACTGTCGGTGGGCCCGGGTACGCTGTCTGAGTGGTTACAGCCCTGTATCGCCGGTATCGCCCGGAGACTTTTGCCGAACTGATCGGACAGTCTCAGGTGACCGATCCGCTCCGTACCGCCTTGCGCACGGATCGGGTGAATCACGCATACCTGTTCAGTGGTCCTCGTGGATGTGGCAAAACGACGTCCGCCCGAATCCTTGCCCGCTGCCTGAACTGCGCTGAGGGACCGACCGACACTCCCTGTGGCGTTTGCCCCAGCTGTGTTGAGCTGTCGCGCGACGGCAGTGGCTCGCTCGACGTCGTCGAAATTGACGCCGCCAGCCACAACGGTGTTGACGATGCCCGTGACCTTCGGGAGCGCGCGGTGTTTGCTCCCGCCCGTGACCGCTACAAGATCTTTATTCTCGACGAGGCGCACATGGTGACGCCGCAGGGCTTCAACGCGCTGCTCAAGATCGTCGAAGAGCCGCCGGAGCACGTGAAGTTCATCTTCGCGACGACCGAGCCCGAGAAGGTCATCGGCACGATCCGTTCGCGCACCCACCACTATCCTTTCCGCCTGGTTCCGCCGGCGCAGATGCTGGAGTACGTGCAGCACCTCTGCGAGGAGGAGTCCATCACGGTCGCTCCCGGAGTGCTCCCCCTGGTTGTGCGTGCCGGTGGCGGTTCCGTGCGTGACACGCTCTCGCTCCTCGATCAGCTGATGGCTGGTTCCGAGGGCACCAACATCGAGTACGAGCGGGCCGTTGCTCTGCTCGGGTACACGCATGGCGCGTTGCTCGACGAGGTTGTGGATTCGATTGGTGCTCGGGATGCCGCGGCGGCATTCACTGCCGTGGATCGGATCATCCAGACCGGTCAAGACCCTCGTCGTTTTGTCGAAGACCTGCTTGAACGCCTGCGCGACCTGATTATTGTTGCGGCGACCGGCGACGGTGCGTCCGCTGTGCTGCGCGGTATCCCCGTCGACGAACTCGAACGGATGAGCCAGCAGGCTCGCAAGTTCGGAGCCGCCGAGTTGTCCCGCGGTGCCGATGTGGTGAACGCCGCCCTCACCGAGATGACCGGGGCGACCTCGCCGCGACTCCACCTCGAGCTGATGGTCGCGCGTGTGCTGGTTCCCGCCAGCGATGAGTCGGAGCGGGGATCCCTCGCCCGGGTCGAGCGCCTCGAGCGTCGTATCGGGCTCGACGGTCCTGACCCGGCACCTCGCCTGGGCGGTGCCGCCGAGCAACCCAGTCCGCGCATCGAGCGCTCCGAGTCACCGCCTGCCCGTACCGAGGCCCCGACCTCCGGTCGTGGCGTGTACGCCAATAGAACCGCAGCCAACAGCCCCGCAGCCAACGCGCCCTCAGCCTCGTCTCGCGGCGGAGCCAGTGCTCCGTCCGCGCCCGGTCAAGGTGGTGCTGCTGCTGGTAGCTCCGCAGCACCCTCGGCTGAACCGCCCGTGGTTGCACCCGTTTCGACCCCTGCTCCCGGGGGAGTGGCGTGGCCCGTTGCGGCCCTGCCCGGCTCCGGCGCAGGCAAGCCGCCCGTCAGCACACCAGCGCCTGCGGCGACTGGCGAGCCCGTCGGCGACGTTGTCAACGACGAGCCTGAGACGCCCGCTGCCTCCGCACCAGTGATGGCACCGGGAACCGCTTCGGGCGAGGCCAGCGCCTCGCCGGTCGAGGTCGATTCCGAAAAGTCGCCGGTGTCCGACGCACCTATCGCGGCCGACAAGCCCGGCACTCCCGCAGGCAGCGTGGCCGAGCTTGTGGAAGAAACATCACGCGCCACGATCCCGCCGGTCGAGCCCGAGGCATCCGCCCCGCCTGCCCCCGCAACTACCCCGCTGCCCGTCACACTGCAGCAGGTGCGCGACTCGTGGCCCGAGATTCTCGACCTGATCGAGAAGGAGAAGCGCAGTGCGTGGATGGTGGTGTTCCCCGCGCAGGCGAGGGCCATCAACGGTGACGTACTGACGCTGACGTTCCCGAACGAGAAGGACGTGACCTCGTTCAAACAGCCGCCCGTCGCCGGAGAAGGTGTCAGCGAGCACCTTCGCCGCGCGATTCTCGACGTGCTCGGCATCCGTGTGAAGTTCATCGCCAGGGTCGAGGGGACCATGGCGAATACTGCTCCGCGCCAGGCACCCGGTGCTGCGCCGCTGGCTGGTCCGAACAGTGCGCCTCCGCGACCCGCGACGGCGCCTGCTTCGGCAGCGACTGCTCCTGCTTCGGCGGCTCCGGCGCAGCCGGCACCAACCGCTTCGGCTCAAGCCGCTCCGGCAAAGTCCGCTTCGGCCCAGGCCGCCCCTGCCCAGTCGGCACCAGGACAGCAGCGGTCGACCCAGACTGCTCCTCAGGCAGGACGCCCGCCGCAGGCGCAGCAGGGTCGTCCGTCGAACCAGGGTGCTCCGCAGTCCGTTTCGACGCCTGTGCAGTCCGCACCCCAATCCGCACCACAGGGTCGCCCGGCCGGGTCGGCTGAGCGCAAACTCAGCGACATTCCCGACTCCTTTGCGCCGCCGCCCGACGACTACGTCGAGCCCATCGAGTCCGACCTCGAACCTGTCAACGAGCCGTTCGTCGCACGCGGACAGCGTCCGCAGGGTTCGGGCAACCAGAACTCGGGCAACCAGGGCTCCGGTAGTTCCGCTGCACCGACGAACCGCCCTGCAGGGCGTCCGACGGGTGCTCCGGCCAGCAACGCTCCGGGTCGTCCGACCGGCGCTCCGGCAGGTACCCCTCCCGGGCGTCCAACCGGCGCTCCCGCGAACACCGCTCCGGGTCGACCGACGGGCGCTCCCGCGAGTGACCCGCAGGGTCGTCCGGCACAGAACGCAGCGCCAACGTCGCAGGCCGGCTCGACGCAGGGTAGCTCCACGGGGTCAGCCGCCACGGACGCAAACGGGTGGGCAGTAGCATCCATCCCCGGCGCCCCAACGCCAGAAGCCGCCGCAGCCGCTACCGAAGCTGCTGCAGCGAAACCGGTGCGAGCACCCCTCGTGGTTGACCCGAACGCCGCCCCGACGCGCCCCTTCGGCCGCCCCGCCGCCCCACCCGTGCCCGGAGAAGTGCAGCGTTACGGCGAATCCGTTGTGCGCGAGATTCTCGGCGCCACTTTTATCGAAGAAGAACCGGTTGCACCCCGGGTCGTCCCAATGCCCAGAAACGATTAACCCGTGTACGAAGGAATCATCCAGGAACTGATCGACGAACTCGGTCGGCTCCCTGGCATCGGACCCAAATCCGCCCAGCGCATCGCGTTCCACATCGTTCAGACCGAGACCTACGACGTCACGCGCCTGGCCGAAGTGCTGACCGAGATCCGCGAGAAGGTGCGCTTCTGCGAGATCTGCGGCAACGTGGCCGAGCAGGCCACCTGCAACATCTGCCGCGACCCCCGCCGCTCGCCCGCCACCATCTGTGTGGTGGAGGAGGCGAAGGACGTCGTCGCCATCGAGCGCACCCGCGAATTCCGCGGTCTGTACCACGTGCTCGGCGGGGCGATCAGTCCCATCGATGGGATTGGGCCGGATGATCTGCGCATCAAGTCCCTCGTGCAGCGACTGGCCGACGGTGTTGTCACCGAGGTCATCATTGCCACCGACCCCAACCTTGAGGGCGAAGCAACCGCTAGCTACCTCAGCCGCCTGCTGATTCAGCCGAACCTGCGGGTCACCCGCTTGGCATCGGGCCTGCCCGTCGGCGGCGACCTGGAATACGCCGACGAAGTTACCCTCGGGCGCGCTTTTGAAGGACGTCGTCTCGCATGATTCCCGCCGAACCTACCGACCTCACCATCTCGGACGACTCGAGCATCTTCGGACTCGTTGACGTTGCGCGCTACAAAACGTTTGTTGACCCCGACTGGTCACTCGACCAGCTGGTTAAACACTTCCGCAGCCAGGCTCGCAGCCTGGTCGTCTGGTACGGCGGAGACAGCGGGCTCGACTCCGTGGTGGTGCGCGTCAGCCGCGGTATCACCGAGGAGCCCGGCTTCCGTGAGGTCACCACGTCGATCAGTGTGTCGTCTGGTGTGCTCCACCTCGTCTCGTACAACGCCCTGACGATGGCGGCGCAGTTCGACGACGAGGCCCTGCCCGCTGCGAACGAGCGCACCCTCACCATCGAGGTGCCTAACGGCGACTACACGGTGCGTCTGGTACAGATGTATGACCCGGACGAACCGGAAGATTTCGAAGATGAACCGGAGGGAACTCCGGCGTTCCTCATCGAACTCGACGAGGGCGGATTCTCACCAGAAGACGCCATCGTTTGGCTGCCCAAGGACTGACCTCCGCAGCATCGCGCCAGCGCACAACGCCCGGCCACCCTGCAATATGGCCACCTGCCCGAGGACTAGGATCGGTTCTCGGAGCCAGTGCAGGCCCTCAATCTGATCGAAGTCCAGGAGTACCGAGTGAGCTTGATCGTACAGAAGTACGGTGGATCCTCCGTTGCCGACGCCGAGAGCATCAAGCGGGTCGCGAAACGCATCGTTGAGTCCCGTAAGGCCGGCAATGAAATTGTGGTTGTGGTGTCTGCCATGGGCGACACCACCGACGAACTGATGGACCTTGCCAACGAGGTTGTGCCGCTTCCGAGCGGCCGCGAGCTCGACATGCTCCTCACCGCGGGCGAACGAATTTCCATGGCTTTGCTCGCAATGGCGATCAAGGGCCTCGGGGTCGAAGCCCGCAGCTACACCGGCAGTCAGGCCGGCATGATCACCGATGCGCAGCACGGCAGCGCGCGGATTGTGGACGTCACTCCCGGACGCGTTCGTGAGGCCCTCGACGAAGGTGCCGTCGCGATTGTTGCCGGGTTCCAGGGCTTCAACAGGGGCACCGGCGACATCACCACGCTCGGCCGCGGTGGATCGGACACCACCGCGGTTGCCCTTGCCGCCGCCCTCAAGGCCGACGTCTGCGAGATCTACACCGACGTCGACGGCATCTTCACGGCCGACCCGCGCCAGGTGCCGTCCGCACGCAAAATCGACCGGATCACCAGCGAAGAGATGCTCGAACTCGCCGCCGCCGGTGCCAAGGTCCTTTATATTCGCGCCGTGGAATATGCCCGCAGGCACGGAGTCACCCTTCATGTACGGTCCTCGTTTAACAACAACGAGGGAACACTGGTCCTCAACTCAGTAGACGGAGAATTGAACGTGGAAGAGCCACTCATCGCCGGAGTCGCCGCCGATCTCAGCCAGGCCAAGATCACGGTTGCCGGTGTTCCCGACATCCCCGGTAAAGCAGCACAGATCTTCACCATCGTTGCCAACGCCGGCGCGAACATCGACATGATTGTGCAGAACGTGTCCGCTGCGGCGACCGGTCGCACCGACATCTCCTTCACCCTCCCCAAAACGGATGGTGCTGGCACCCTCGCGGCGCTGGAATCGTTCAAGGCGGACATCGGTTTTGAGATGCTGCAGTACGACGACCAGATCGGCAAGCTCTCGCTGGTTGGTGCCGGTATGCGCACTAACGCGGGTGTTTCGGCGAAGCTGTTCACCTCACTGTTCGAGGCGGGCATCAACATCGAGATGATCTCCACGAGTGAGATCCGCATCTCTGTGGTGACACGCGCCGACACGATCCAGGACGCCGTGCGGGTTGTTCACCACGCCTTCGACCTCGATGGTGAGACCGACGCCGTGGTGCACGGGGGAACCGGGCGTTAACCGAGGAAGAGCGCGCCGATCACTGAACTCGCGTTGAAGGCGACGTGAGCGACGATGGGCGCGCCCAGGCGACCCGTGCGCACCGCGGCGATGCCGTTGAGCACACCGAGCGTCAGCGTCGAGAACCCGAGCACAATCAACAGGGCCGGATCGGTCGACTGGAACATGTGCAGGCCCATAAAGATCAGTGAGCTGACGGTGATGGCGACGATCACCGCGGTGATCTGCGTCTGCCTGTCGGCGGGTTGCGGACGACGCTGCAACCACCCGCGGAGGATCGCGTTGCGCACCGAGCGCAGTAGGAGGCCCCGCATAAACAGTTCCTCAGCGAACGGCGCAACGAGAGCGGTAAACACCAGGCCGTTCACAACGATCCAGATAGAGCTCTCGCTGAGGGAGAGGTTGCCTCCGGTCGGTTCCGCGCCGGTGATGGCGTCGGCCAGCACGATGTAGACGTAGACCGAGGCTTTGGCGACCACGGCAATGAGCAGGCCCCACCACAGGTCGACCCACCGGAACGCCAGACCGAAGTCGAGACTCAACCGGTGGAGGCCGCTGCGGCGCGACGCCACAACGGCGGCCCCGATCAAACTGCCGTAGCCCGCGAGGTTGAGGAGAAGCGATCCCACGTCGGATTGCAGCGCGGGCACCATCGTGGCGATCACCGCGAACAGACCGAGCACGGTGAGGAAGAGAGCTATGCCCGTCGCGGCATCCGCCAGTCCCCACCGCATGCCGGACGCCGGCACATACGTGAGCGAATTGACCCGCGCGGGGGCGGACTCGGGAGGGCCGGCGGGGGAGGGATCGGTCGGCGCAGTCACGGCGATCACTGTACAGCGCAAAACTTCGGTGTCTCCTACACTGGGATCTCAGGCTGTCCCTAAACCATAGGTAGATCACAATGAGTTCCAGTACGGGTATACGAATCGGCGTTGTTGGCGCCACCGGCCAGGTCGGCGCAGTAGTGCGTCAGCTTCTTGAAGACCGCGACTTCCCGATTGCTGAGATTCGTTTTTTCGCGTCGGCACGCAGCGCTGGCAAGACCCTCACGTTCAAGGGCGACGAGATTGTGATTGAGGATGCGGCAACCGCAGACCCGTCCGGCCTCGACGTCGCGATTTTCTCCGCTGGTGCGTCGACGTCCAAGATCCAAGGTCCGCGTTTTGCCGATGCCGGTGTGCTTGTTGTGGACAACTCCTCCGGCTGGCGGATGGACCCCGATGTTCCCCTCGTAGTGAGTGAGGTCAACCCGCATGCCATCGACGAGGCGCGCAAGGGCATCATTGCAAACCCGAACTGCACCACCATGGCGGCCATGCCCGTTCTCAAGGTGCTGCACGAGGAAGCCGGACTTGAGCGTTTGATCATCAGTACTTACCAGGCTGTCTCGGGTGCCGGTCTTGCCGGTGGCCAGGAGCTGCTCGAACAGACTCGCGCCGCTGTCGCCCAGGACCCCATGGAGCTGGTGCTCGACGGGTCAGCCATCGACTTCCCCGCGAACAACAAGTTCCCCAAAACCATCGCGTTCGACGTGATCCCGCAGGCCGGCAACTTCGTTGACGACGGACTCTTCGAAACCGACGAAGAGCAGAAGCTCCGCAACGAGAGCCGCAAGATCCTCGAACTCCCGAACCTGCTTGTGAGCGGTATCTGCGTTCGAGTGCCCGTGTTCACCGGTCACTCCCTCGCGATCAACGCCGAGTTCTCGTCGGCCCTGTCGGTCGAGCGCGCGAAGGAACTGCTGAAGGATGCTCCCGGCGTCATCCTCACCGATGTGCCGACGCCTCTCGAGGCGGCCGGCAAAGACCCGTCGTTTGTCGGACGCATCCGCCAGGACGAGGGTGTGCCCGGTGGGCGCGGCCTCGCGCTGTTCATCAGCAACGACAACCTCCGCAAGGGTGCCGCGCTGAACGCGGTGCAGATCGCCGAGCTCATCGCCGCGAAGCTGGTTGCTGCGAAGTAACACCGCACGCACTAACGAACGCTCCGCTGGCCCGGCACATCAGAGATGTGACCGGGCCAGTGGCATGCTCAGGCTGCGTCGCTGTTAGTAGCCCGTGAAGTAGTTATCCAGGGTCGGTCCCCAGAACTCCAGAAAGCTGGGAAGCACCTCGGTCGGGGCGCCGAAGATCGTCATGATAAACAGTGCGCCGATCCAGATCACCACGGCCGCGATGATCGGCGCCAGGATGATAAACACGTAGTTGAGAACAACTCCCCAGATGGCCAGAGCTTTGCCGCGCGTCTTCGCTTGGCTGGTGGATACCAGAGCGATGTGGCTGAGGACAACACCCGCCAGCGGGAACACAAACGCGAGGACAAATCCCCAGATCGCGAACCGGGAGTAGGGCAACAGCGGGGCTGCGGAAACCTGTTGAGTAGTTGTCATGGTGGTGCACAGCGTATCGGTGCCGGAAACGGGGGCACCCAAAGCAGTTCCGTGCGGCCGGGAGCTACTTTTCTTTGGCGACCGGAACCGGCGAGCCCCAGATGCGCTGGTAGAGCAGCCAGCCACCGAGGCCGAGCAGCAGCACACCGGCAATGATCAGCGCGATCAGGGCGAGTCCGTTGGAGTTCGGTGCCTCGTCGGAGTCGTAGACCACGAGGTCGCCGTTGTTCAGCGTGGTGGGAGTTGATGTCGCCCGCGGCGTTGCGGTCGGCGTTGGGGTCGGTGTCGCGGTTGGTGTGGGCGTAGCCGTCTCCGTCGGGACAACCTCCGGAGTAACGGGCTCTGCCGGGGTGACGGGAGTGTTCCTGGTGGGGTTGCGAACAACGGGCGCGGGAACGGACGGCGCAACGGGTACCGCCGGCTCGGCCGACGGCTGGACGGGAGTCTCGGGTACAGGAGCTTCTTCGACCGGAACCTCGGGAGTTTGGGAGGGATTCTCCGTTGGTGTGGTCGGGTCGGTTGACGGGGTTTCCGACGGAGGAGTCTCAGTGGTGGGCTCAGGGTCCGGGATAACAACAATCGGCGGATCGTCGGGTCCGACAATCCCGAGCGCACTCGCGGGCACCGACAAGGCCAGCGCCAGGGGCACGGCAAGGGTCATTGCAACGCCCAGGCGCAGAGCGCGCTGATACTGTTCGCGTAAACGCGTCATCCCCCGAGTCCCCTCAACCCTGTCGCTCGAAACAACGCGACGGATTTATCTTAGTCAGGGCGCTATCGATTCGATGGTTGGCCGCGAAGAGTCGGTATGACACTTAACCGCACTGCCGTCCTCATCGCCGTG
>Ga0247807_10000543_pt1 | contig 23411 bp, 16 predicted proteins | sample UWRJL074202C1_FD_179931 | JGI IMG/M metagenome (GOLD analysis project Ga0247807, IMG submission 179931) | Plant litter microbial communities from Arlington Agricultural Research Station in Wisconsin, United States - UWRJ-L074-202C-1 | ecosystem: Environmental > Terrestrial > Plant litter >...
ATATCTTTGTGCCTGTTGCCATCTTTCTGCAGTAGTTTGCAAATATGTCTCATCTGATAACTGTATATCCAATTTACCCTGCTCAGTAAATACGCTGACCTGCATCTTCAAGTCAGTATCCTGTATAGCGTGAGAGCTTGATCCACCGGCGTTTTGTATAGCTAAAGTCGTTATTTGGCTAGCCGCAATTGCTGGGGAATAAGTCAGAGCTGGTTCTGTTGGTACTTCTAGTGCTGCTGCTGGTGCTGTTGGTGCTGTTGGTGCTGTTGGTGCTGCTGCTGGTTCCAGTGGGACATTGCTCTTGAAAAAATTGAACTATGATTGAACTATATTATAATCTTCCTACCAGTGCAATAGACTCTCGATAAGTGGGTGCAGATCGCCTCTGGGGAGTATCTTTTTATAAAAGACTATATGCCTATCCTCACGAAACCATAAAGTGTTGTGCCTGACTTATTTTGCAATTGGAGCATATGTATAGCCAGCTGCTCAGCCGCTTTAGTGAAGGATTTCATGAAAGTATCTTTCTTTATGCGTTTCGCCTCGCCAAATAAAAGATCTACGAATCTAGTTGCGCTGTGGACCTGACAAACTTTCGCTGTGTAAATATCTGGCTCGGTAGCTGCTCCTTCTGCCATGTGCTTGGCCAAAGTGGCCCATCCTTCGGCAGCTGGAAATACAGTCTATAATACGACTTCCGCCAGAGCCTGGACTGGGGCCTCCTTATTACTAGGCCCAATTTGGTCGAGTATAAACTTCACGGCAGGTTTGTACATATTATTCGATATATAGTCCAATGTAGCGGTAGCGGCTATTCTGAGAGGGATAGACTTTGCGGTTTGAGCAGGTGAATACAAGCATTTGGAGTATGTCAAAACAGAGAACAGAGCAGATGGCTTTATATAGATAATATCCAGTTGACATAAAGCACTTGATTAATGATTCTCCTTCTAGTTACATATTAATTATCCTTTTACTCACTCACATACCACTTCATATAGCAATCTAAAATGCCTTTTACATCCCCCTGACACTCTATAGTCAACATATGCAACCCAATAGCCCCATCTGAGAATTTGCTCTATAGAGCACAGGTACTTTCCGCTTAGTAGATTCGGACGCGAATGATTATCTGGTACCTAGATTGGAAGTGATTTAGAGATGTTGCATAAAAGTATTGGCCGACATTGCAGTATTACGACGTTTATACTGCAGCACCATCCATCCATTTACCAGTATTCAGACTAGTATAAACTCAGTGCTAGAGTAGTATTCCTCGACGGAAAATTTGCCTAATTCAGCTGCTCTATCAGTTTTGGAAAGGATACAAAAATGTCCCACTGTGAATACCAGAAGCTCACGTGAGCACTTTGTTACAAATCTTGACTTAGGCATAAATGGGGCTCTTAATTGAGAAAATGCTAGCAACGTCGCTATTCTACCAAGCATCTAGGCACGTGATCCGTGACGTGTTTCAAGGCTGCACCGTTTTGCATTTTGCTTTACCCCAACCCCACGATATTCAGACTACGCTGGCTTGACTACTATGGCTACCTTTCAACATCTGAACATCGTAAAGATGACCACTGCTGAGAAAGATGCGGCAATATTATGTGGGAAGTTTGTGAGCACTCTTAAATTCCGCAGGCATGATGATTATGAAGTGTGTGACGATAGCGAAGGGCTGAAAGTTGCCTCGGAGAATTTTATTAGAACATTCACCCCATGGGAAAAGGTATTTCCAATTAAACGTGCAACGAGCTTAAGGCTAAATTTTGCATCAAACCAGCTTCAGAGCAAATTCGCCAAAGTTCAAGCTTTCCGATTTGTCGAAAAACCTGCAACGTTGTCTACATCTGAAAAAATGATCGTGATACCTACCAAAACGACTGCAGAGCCCATCATAATCGACCACTCATTGGTAATCGGATCATATTTACAAATCACAAAGGATGTTTTAATACAACCAGAAAGTTTGTGCCTTGTTTTCAGAGGCTGGGAATAAATATTGGCCATCAAGAATTTTGCGTGCTTAAGGCACATAAGGAAAGATACCAAGGGAAGCAGGATTTGGAGAAAATACACCTACGTCGGGGTTTTGATTTGGAGGGATTGCATCGACAGCGGTGGTCCAGGCAGAGTCCCATTAAGGTTTTGATTTGGAGGGATCGCATTGATCGTGGTAGTCCCAGCAACGTCCCAGGTAAAGTTTTGATTCGGGGGAAGTGCATTGACAGCAGTGTCCCAGGCAGACCTCGTAAAGTTTGTTGAATCCTAGTATCCTAACACATCTTGATTGATTAGATTTGTGCTTTGTCAATGCTCAGTAAACGTCACTTACTCCCTGAATTTTGATTAGTAATGAGTACCGACATGGAAGCCTGTTCGGCTGAAAGTCTGTAATATGTCGTGGGGTGAGTGTGATAGAAGTTTTGTATATCTTGCTGGTGGTGTGCTGTAGCTTGAATCATTGATCAGCTAAAGGGACCCCAACTAGTCAATTGACTTACTAGCAATTTGGTCCTTTGTGGCTGCCGGGACTGCAGCCCTGTAGAGAAGGTTCATTGGTGTTCTACTATTGTTAGATTCGTTTCGGCCATCCAGCCCTTCTATCTCCCGAGCCTCTAGTGAGGTATGCGGTAAAGTGAAAACTGAACTGTTCCAGCGAAACGGTTCGACTATTGCTTCTCGAATTTTTTCCCCAAAAATATTAGCATTAAGCTTTTCTGATACCTGGCAAAAGTTCTTGGCTTTGAGATGTTCAACTGCGCTCTCATATAACGGCCCCTTGAGGGGTAGGCCCGTTGCCCATCTGGCACCATAAGTAGAGATCTAGAAGTAAAACTAAGCAGTCAACTTACGTTTTGTCTGACACACTCTTCGGCAGCAAGAATGGAGCTCCTTTACCTAAGGAGCTTGACAACCCGGCATATCGAGGCCCGGAAGAAATCTAACACTTTAGGTACGTCTGTATACCAGCTTCAGTGTCGTTTATTAACGAGGATGATGATAGAATCATAGTAGCGACGTACAAATGTACCTTTGCTAATTGAGGAAACGGTCTTCACCTAGGTAGGCCCTTCTGGCCACTCTTTCAAGTTCTCTGTAATCTACCCATAATCAAAATACTAAGATAACTTATTTCTGAACTGACGCTAATTACTACCCCTTCGCTTAAATATCTCTTGGCAGGGGCTCCCGGAATATGTGGATACACTTTTGGCGGCTCCGCAACTTTCAAATCACCGCCTGCCTTCCACAGCATATGTTTTTGTGCCCGTTTCCAATTCTCAGCCATTTTTGGTCGCGCCGTAGCACATACAGTAGTGCCGGCATATAGTCTATCATCAAATCTGGACGAGTAAGTGACCCTCAGGCACATAATTCACGTGCTCGGTTATTTAGCGCAGGCTGCGAGGCTACATTCTTTCCCAGCGTGAAGCGCTCTCTTTCTTACATGCTTTAACAGTCCATCGTCTCGATCTCTATTGTGCGATCCGATATACTCACATCCAACTATCTTTGCAGCAGCCCCGGGATTCTTATCAACAATGGAAAATTTGTCAGAGAATTCCGAAGCCTTGTCTCCTAAATACCGAGTAGATGGTTTCGTGACTAGCTTTGAGGGTGAGAGTGAAGACTTCATCACTCTTCATGTACGCCTCCGTGGAAAACGTCTGAATATCAAAATATCATCATCCAACTTTCGCAACTCACCCTCTATGGTGAAAGATTACTACGAGTACCTCGATGTTGCGAGATCTGGCCTCGATACACAAGATATTGATCTTATGTATGACCTCTTTGACTGGGCTACTAAACCTTTTTTACCACTCTTCGCAAATCAGGAATTAGGACCACGAAATATTGTTCAAGCACCTGTCACACTGCAAGATTTCCTATACCCAGAGACCTTCAATTGTGAGTTTAGAGCCGTCGATGACAAATTTATCCCAGGGAATATTGAACGACAGGACATCCAAGAAGCTCAAGAACTATCCGAACTTGGTAAAGACTTTGTCCATTTAATGACAAAATTACAGTCTGTATACCCTTCTCAAGTCCAGATCTGTTCTGAGTACCCGGATGACGAGCCTGATCTTCCCGACGTTCAACCATACAGAGTTTGCGTAGATGGTCAAATACTGTTTTTCAAGTCTGCCGAACAATCCAGCCTGCAAAATATGATAGACGCTATCAAGAAATACCTGCAGGTAGCTGATTCTGGCCCTAATATACGTACCTCTAGACTTTATGGTATCGTCGCAGACAACAATAACCCGCTCATTGGACTACTATTGCACTATCTTGATATAGAGGACATACTCAAATTTGCTATCGAACCTAGCACGCCAGTGACTCTGAAACAGCAATGGTCATCTCAAATCACAGACACCCTTACAAGGTTGCATGCAGCTGGAGTTGTGTGGGGGGATGCGAAACCCGATAACGTTCTTATCGACAAACATAGCAATGCTTGGATCGTTGATTTCGAAGGCGGTTATACAGAGAGGTGGGTCGATCGCGACAAAGCAGGGACTGTAGAAGGAGATTTGCAGGGGCTGGCAAATATTGTTAAATTAATTTTCGAGGAGAAAACGTTATCTGAACATTCAGACCGCGGCGAATGCAGTAATTAGTAGACACTTTAGCTGTGTTTCTGAGACTTGTGCACAGAAAAATGGGTGTGTCTTGGCTTGATTTAGTATGGAATAGGTGATCAAGAGCGAGTACTTCGTACATATATCAATCACGCAATTAACCTGAATCTGTGATAGATAGTTGTGGATCGAATTCAGCCTATTCTTGATCGCCTATCATTTCTTCATGATTTAGCTTGACTGCAGCAGGCAGCTTTAAGCTAGTCCAGGGGCAGTCAGGTTTTCATAAACCCAAAGCTTTTCAATGCAAGTTCTCCCTCTACAATGCTTCGTCCAATAGTATTGAGTAGAAGTTTCTCCAACTTATCTATCAGCATCGACTTCGAAGTGATCTATGGTCGATCACGCAGTATTCATCTTCCTGTTTTTATCTCGAATTATTCTGATGGAATACCCTTCACTTGTCAGATCACCAAATATTAAGTAAATCACCAGGACGAAATTTGGACCTTAAAACTTACCTGCACGTCGCAGATCAAGAAAAGCACCGATACCAGAGCCTAGAAGGAGTAAAAAGTTCTCGGTTACGTGAAGAGGAACATGGCCTTCATATTTTGAAGGCGGTGGGTTGAGCACAGAGAATGCTTTGATACAATCTTGTCGATCAAACGGCGCCGAAGAAGTACTACTTGGATACGGAGTAAGGATTAATTAAGATGATAACTGAAAGAAGGCGGAAGTGATATTTGCGTGTGGCGGCGCTGTTCCAACCGTTATTCAGAGTTGGATTCATAGCTACAAATCTGACAATTTTGGTGCATTACTTGTGTAGTTTCAGAGGTAGCACCGGAAGCACGTATACAGTGAATTTTGATACACCAGCTCCACATATCCTAGATCCAACCACCTCGATGTATCCATTCTGATTTGACAGGGTCACTGCCACCTTCTAAAGAAGACCTCCAAATGTCCTGCGCTTGTGCGCACCATTGAAAATGCTGCAAAAACCCGTCATAGGAGTAGACACGATCTCGAGCCTTCCAGCCAGTCCCATTTCCTCTTAAAGTGACCAAACCAAGCTCTAACGCGATTTGGCAACCTTTGCAAGAGAGACCTTGGTGATGAGATTTGGTAAGATCATCGAAGTATGGTAGAGCTGCAGCAGCTAGAAATGAATGTATTGGTTTTCCCTGAATCGCGCGTACCTCTTGGCCCTTAGATGGCTGCAGCTGTTGCAAGTGAGACACTGCCACGATGTCTATTCGTTTTTTCCATGGCACCTTTCCGATCGTATAAAGTCCAGGTATTGTGCAAAGCGAGGGGACTTTCTTGCGCAGAGATTCGGGTGTAGTCCGAAATTCTTTCGCAGCTGCAGACAGAGCGACCGCTTGAAAGTGAGGAGCCTGATTAAGGCAATCGACACAACACCGCGTGCACGAGAGAAGGAATATAAAGTCTCCAAATAAGCCGCAGACAGCACACCTCTCTGAGCAGAACGCATTGAATAGTTCCGAGGTTGAAGTTTGTTCAGCCACTCTAGATTTCATAAGAATGCGGAAAAAATCCTGTCCATACTCTACTAAAGGTCTATAAAGGCGAAGTGCTCCTACAATTTGTCGTGAGCGTCTATTGATCTGTTGAAACTGAAAAAGGGAATTGAAATCAAGGTAACGACATATTTCGTGCAAAATTTCGAGTGGGAGTTGGTTTAGAGTGCCTAGATGAGCAATGGGTTGTCGTGGAAAGACATCTAAGAGTGATGCGGGCACGAATACATTGTCGCCTGGATCGAGGCAGATGACCGAGCGGTCATAATCGCGCCGGTGATACGTGGCAATACGGACGATAGAATCTTTATTCTCTTCTTCAAGAACGAATTCAGTTCCCGAACGCGTCTTGTCTGGTTCGCGTAGCATGTTGAGTATACACTGTTAATGTCTGTGAATATACACCTGACGAGTCGCGCGTAAAGGTTGCTCGGGCTCCAAGCACGTGACAAAATATTAAATCCAATGTTGGAGATGTGAGATGTGGATAGTTTTCTGAAATATTTAGCGCATACTAACTATATCCAGGCGCAGTTATTGTCCGCAATTCGCAATTGGAGAGGGGTCGGTCTTAAAAATGAAGCTGCGATTCTAGACTAAACTTTATGTGCTAGGCTTCCCTGTCAAAGAATAATAATAGTAAATACCTAATAGCGACGCGCTCTCTGCATGGCTTATTGCTATCTGTAATCACCAATCTGATCTAGAAGCTCTCTGTCTTTAGAGCCTAAATTCCCGAGACTAGAGTTGTAATATACATGCTAGATAGAACTACTTATTGATTTAAACTGCCTTTAATATAGGCAACATACGTATCTAAAGCTGCAACTATCAACAAGAACTCATCTCTCTCCATCCACCTCTCAAGAATTCAGCTTCGTATTCTATCGTTCCTCTACAATCCTTCTTCCCCAGGAACAATCGTCCCATTCAAGATGCTCGCCTTGTGACTTCTAGCCACCAATGAGTAAGGTACAAGATATTGATCCAAGAATGGCAACACCTCCACGATCCCTGGAGTGTTCCTCCAGTCCCTCATCAAATCCATGGCAATGCCAAACATGCCAAGCAGGTTCACACCAGCCTGTTCCATACGACGGTTTGCATCGAAAGCAAGTTTGTCAGTAAAGGTTCCAGAGGCGTCAGTGTTGGCCCAAACTTCATAACCAGCTTCGCGGAGAGAGAGCGCAAGGAATTCGGTGCAAACTTCAGTCACGATACCAGCGAGAATGACTTGCGTCTTGCCGGTGGCTTCGACAGCAGCGCGAAACTCAGCGTTATCCCAAGCATCAACTTCACCTTGTCGGCGGATAAAGGGAGCAGTTGGGTGCATCTGTCACTTTTGTAAGCTTCGGGGTGACAAGAAAAAGTGACAATTGTGACATACAGCAAGAATCTCTTTGGGAAGAGCACCATTGGGACCAGTATCAGCAGAAGAAGTCAAAATCGTTGGCAAGTTAAACAAGTTCCCTAGAGCGGCATGGGCAAGAATAGAGTTTCTGAAAATGGTGGGATCGTAATCACGCACAAGCTGGCTGAGCCCATATTGGTGATCAACAACTAGAAGCACGGTGTTGTTCTTGTCAAGACGGGCGAACTTTGGTCCTGGGACTATGCAATGAGTTAGTCATGATCTTGAATCTTTGATTTCAGAACACAAGGTGAGAATCGGGAGAAAATACCTAGCGCAGCAGATGCGGCGGCCACAAAGGCAAGGACGATTGAAGAACGCATTTTTATATTTACAGTCTGACTCTGTAGGAGAGATGAAGGCTTATGACTGATGTTGCAATGGAACCTGGATGAAAGGATGGTTCTACTTTACAGGAGAAGGAAGCAGTTTTTATACCTTTTCCCTCTACGCAAACCGTGTAATCCCATCCAAGAAACACAAAAGCAAAATTTTGTCTTCCAAGGTTCCAGACCTCAGATTGGGAAGATCGACCGGAGCACCCTTAGTAATCCTTGACATGGTAATATAATTTGATATTGTTCAGATGTTGCGCCGAAAAGACGTTGGTCCGTTAGTATGGGGAGGATTCTCGCCGTGTTAACCCTGGTCTCGGAGGCTAGTCACTAGTTTTTGCTGAATGACATAAGTGCAAGGGGCGAATTGAGTGGTGGGTTGTGGATGGCTATTGTCTCGCCTTGTGTTTAAAGTTGAAAAAATGTAGAGTGACCCTCAGGGGCATACTATACATTTCTTACCAAACTAACATTTGCTGGATATACGAAGGAATTTAGCGAAGTAAATCAAGCCACTGCCAACGGAAATTCAGTAGCATCATAAACAACCAATTGCCAGCTAGCGAAATAAGGTTGTATGATGTGCAGCGTCGCTTCTCCACACCTACTTCATGAACGACGATGAAGCCAAGATCTCGAGATGGGCAATTCTTAATAATCAACCGATGAACGGACAAAGCGGACCTTTCCGCGTCAAAGCGCGCCCGCTGAGTCTATACCGAAACGGCAAATGGAGAAATCGAGTAAGGTACCACAGCCATGCTAGGACAGCGCTTGAAAGAAGGTATCATACACCGCGAATATGCGCCGAGTCGCCTAGGAAAGCTTAGCAGCTGAGTAATGCAAGCTGCATTAAACAATACGATATGTTAAGCCTCGTGAGGAAAAATTGGTCGTGCATTTGCAAAATTTGGGTGTTTTGTCGATGAAAGAATGGGGCCTTCGAGCGTTACTAATCGCGGTGCATGAAATAACCACTGACGCACGTGGTAAGTCCTTGAATAATAAATGACCTTGCATGAATTGTTTCGCATTGCATGACTCGGAATTGAATAAGGACATTTTATCGGACAGCAATTGACTTCGTTTATGAAAAATGGTTCATATCAGAAGTTTCGTAGTAAAAAGATATAGTCTGGTAGTCCTTAAAAAGTACCGCGCTGTTGTTCATATCGATGGTAGCTCTGTCTAACAGTGAGCCTCATTTTACGTTTCGGTGCTTTTCTCCCAGTCATCAATTCAAACTGCGCGATAGCTTGCTCAGGCAGGATTTCGAGACCGTCAACTATCACCCAAGCTTGTTTCGTCTCCTGGCGTAAATTACGAATTTGCCGCAGGAGAGGCGTGTCTAGAGGAAAGTATGCTAGCTATGAATTGTTAGTCTACGTCAAGTTATGTTATAAGGGAGCTAACCTCTGCGATCACTCCGCCAGTAGGACTCCCCAACCATTGTGGAGGCATTTCAAAATTCGCTGCAGCTTGTCCTGCAACACTACGAGCTGGTACACAAGACACAATCATGGTTGGGAACTTGAAGTGGGATGGCCATTCAGCGTCTCGAGACTTCAACACGCGAACTACTTTCCCATCACTGCTCAGTCCTCCAGCCCATGCGTTGAAATGTTGTGCTACATCCTCGGCATGTTCAAGCGTTCTGTTGTAGATGAAAACCTTTCTACAACCCAGCTGAATCATTGCGTATATTGCAGCGCGAGCCATACCACCAGCACCTATCACAAGCCCTGTTGTCTTCGAAGGCTGAACCACATTTCGTGGTGACATGTTTCGCCGGAGGCAAGTCAAAATACCAATGAAATCTGTATTGTCGCCATAGTATGCACAAACAGGACCAGCCTTGCATCTCAGATTAGCCTGGCGGAGGAGAGACTTAGTACTTCCGTCCAGTACAGTTCCAGGCAATGATCGAAGAGGCAATAATGTATTGCAAGCACCGATTGCTCTTGCGTGATAGCTTTTCGCTGCTACCCGGGATAAAATGTCTACCTTGAATGGTTGGGTAATGGCCGCACCGCCGAATCTTGAGTCTTGACATAGGCGGTGAATATCTTCAAGCGACGATACTTGGAGCGACTGAAAATCGTTGGTCATCCCGGATACTTGATACGCTGCTGTGTGCATTGCAGGAGATAAACTGTAGAACACGCTTGCACCAAGATGGTAAAAGTGTAAAGAATCCAAAATTGATTTTTCGTATAAAGCTTGCATCGCCTCTGCAGCGGTTGGGAGGAACTGACGAACTTGACTTAAGCTGATTGTGGATTTCATGATAGGATGTGTAACTGGAGTGAATATTCGATTTTCAATCAATGAAGTCATTCCCTGCTCTCCTATATTATAAGCGATCACTGGTAGGTGATCTGTCATTGCGTCTATGCGACGTAGGAAATCTCTAACGGTATCGTTATCTTGTGGTTTCGAGGTTGCTCTCACAAATCGTAACATATCACACCCTAGAGACTTTGCTCGCCGGTACTGTATCATCCGGGATTCATCATCCCAGCCCCAAGAATTCTCTTCTCGATGAAGATGATGACCAATAACCTTGGTTCGTCCAGAGCAATTGACGAGGCGAACGACATGCTCTGAAGAGTATTTTAGGTCGACAACGATATACTCTACTCCTAATCGAAGACCATACTCCAAGAGCCCGAAATAAACATCTTCCCTTTCTGAAAGTGAGTATGTAGATCCCTCAAACACATTTTCCTCGACATGATATATGATAGGAACCCCAAGTTTTCTCCGTATTGTTGCCACTTGTCTAGCAATTGTTGTCTGAAAGTCTGGTAAAATTGTGTCAATCTTCAGCTGGACAGCATCCGCGCCAGCTTCAAGCTCTTCAAGGTTTAGCTCTGGCACAGAAGAAAGCCGGAGTGATAATGCGTATGTATGAGATCGGAATTCGGGCGGGAGAGCAGCTATAGAGAATGGACTTTCCAAGCCGCTTCGAACGACTCCCTGGCCGGTCAAGACATCTAGGAAAGACGAGAAATCCTCCTTAGCATATTTCAGTCTAGACGGTATATTGGGTGATGCGTATGCTGTAAATGTGTCTGTACCTTCGCAGCTCGAGTCGTATAGATTATAGTATTCCAAGTTTGAGCAGTCTCTGTGCGTCAGGTCCCCATATGCCAATCGTGCAGCTTCCTTCTCCCCAAGACTTAAGAGTTCCCGTATCCTTTCGCTCTCGCGTATCACGTAGATAACAGGGTTTGTCCTCGCATATTCTCGTATGGCTCTTTGTGCCTCTCTTGCTAGACTCGCCATTCCACACTCTATGATACAGCCTGTACGATTCCTGTCCAGCATCTGCCTAAGGACGTCTACATTGCGTTGGTAGAAAGCATTGTTTCCGTACTGCTTTAGATATTCACCTCTTGAAATACCCGTCGTCTCTAGGAAATAATGATCCTCTGTGATCAAGCGCCGGCCCAGATGGGTAGCACCTATAAAACCCAGGCTTCGTTTGCCTGCTCCGCGAGAGCCCACGAGAACAATGGAGGCATTGTCGGGAAATTGCCTTGGACTAGGAGATTGTGGCCTTGAAGTTGTGCTGAGCGAGGATTCTCTTGAAACTTGTTCCAATTGAACCGTAACAGACATCATTCACGCTGGTGGTCTCCTTCCCATTGGCATTTCTAAAGAAAAGTTTCGCCTAGTGTGTGGCCTGAGTAGATGGTCGTCAACGAACAGTGTAGACTACTAGTCTGTCGAAATTTATCGTTCAAAAGGGAGAGTTAGAACATCCGAATGCTTTAAAAAGAGAGATCGTTTCGGTTGAAGCTCAAATCATCCCCTCTGAGTAGAAGTTCGCACCACTATTTGCTGACATAAGCAATTCATGACTGGGTAAAGACTCTGCCGCTTTCTCTCCCCACATTGAACCCCGCTTTTAATCTGGGGATGCTGAAGTGATGTTTTCCCCAGAATTGAAGAGTAGGATGCTATTCTGATCATCGATTGCCGACATCAATACGCGCCTCGATCAAATGGCACCAGGTGTCCTTACTGTTCTTAGCAGCATATATATGGCGGTAGTGGACTTACATGGAACCCTTCGACACACGATCTAGGACCCTTGAGCTTCTTGCCCACGGGGGCTTCTCTCCCCCATCCAACGTGCCATTGAGCTGGCGTAATTGGATAAAATGGATGATGAAAATGGCGAATCTGCTGTCCATATAAAACAGAACCAACGGAAGGATGAGCTTCCAGAGCAAAAGAAAACAAAGGGAGGGCCGAGGAAGAGAGTCTCACAGGCTTGCGACAAATGTAGGATTAGGAAAGACAAGTGTGATGGGAAGAAACCTTCTTGTACAACAGTAAGCGCTCCATATCTAGTACTCTCAGGCACTTATTGATTGTGCCAGTGTATCACCAACGCGCGGATTTGTTCATACGAAGCCAACGTGAAGAAGAGAGGATTACCAGAAGGATATGTTCGTGGCATGGAAAAGCTGTGGGGGCTTGCAATATCAGAAGTTGACGGAATAGAGCAGCGAATGTTGCAAGTTACACTGGAGGAGGGCGATAATCAGACAACTAGTTTTCAGAGCGTCTGGAATGATGAAGCAACCTCTGACAATTTGCTTGAAACCTGGAACAAGTCGGGAATCTCGAAGCAGCTCAACAGGTTACTTACCCTCTCGGATACACCCGCGGAACACACCAAGAGAAAACGGACTACTTCTTTCTTCCAGCCGGAAAAGAGAGCTGATTGGGGCTTGGGCAACTCTGTGGATGAAGGAGTCAATTCCGTGTGGAACCGTTCAAGAATCAATGTCCAACCACAAGATCGAGAGAATTATAATGAATCGCCAGTGACGTTTAATGACGATATTCAACACCGAGAAGCGCAATTTGAGTCCATATTGAGTCCAACAAACTTACCCCCAGCTTCTCATTCTAATATTTTGCCGCCACTAGTTTCTGATTTGCCATCAGAAGCATGGCATTTACTCGACGTTTACTTTTCTTACACGCATACTTGGCTTCCAATTATCGACAAACTTGATCTTCTACGAACTTCTTACCAATACTCGCAAAATCGACAAGATATCTTGTTGATTGGGCCTGGCTCGGGAAATCACGCCGCTTTATGGGCAGCCATAGCATATTCAAAATTCCAGCATCGTGCTATCAACAATATCCCTCATGCCCAAGGTGAGGTTGCCGAGAAGGTTTGGACAGCTGAGAGAATGTACACGCAAGCCAGAAACTTCATTCCTAATGAAGAAGGGTACTTTGAGCTTGGCCACGTGCAAGCTCTTCTAATTCTTACGCTGACTAATCTTGGTCTTGGACACTTGAGCCGTGCTTGGCTGCTTATAGGTCAAGCTGTCCGTCTAGCTATTGATCTTAGGCTTCATGGTTTATCTGATGATGTTCTCGCTCCATTAAAGCCGAAGTCACGAGACAAACATGTTTTTCTGGGCTGCTTTGTTTTGGAAACAATCATCGCTGCAAGACTGGGCCGGCGCCCACATCTGCGATGGCAAGATTCAGAAAAGCTCGGTCTTGTTGAAGAAGATGGTCTCGAGGAATGGGATCCATGGTCCGATAGTCTCTCAGTACGCACAAACGATATGGGAAACATTAGAAGTCCTGCTTCAAGTCTTAGTACTTTCAACAGGCTGGTCAGCGTCATCCAGATTTTGAATGAAGCTACATGCATACCAGATAATGCCAGACAATCGCAGCTGGGTACAGAGCTTTTGGAGAAACTACATATCTGGAGCCAAAGACAGTCATCTCCATTATATTTCGACACGGCTGCTACGTTGAACGACCAGAGTAACCCAATACTTCCAAATCAATACAACCTACATCTTGCATATTTCAGTACTTTATCAACAGCTCAGCTTCTCTGTTATGATCATGGAAAACAGATTGCGAATCTTGAGCCTAGTACCCGATCTGCGAGACAGATCGTAGCTTTACTTCAACAGCACTCCATCAGTTTCGGACTTCTTATCATTCCGCCAACTTTCGAGTACTTCACCAAAACAGCATTTACCGTTGTACGTGAAGTCAATGAAAGCGTACAAAGCAGCCAGATCATGTTAAACGATTGGAAGCATAACCTGAACAATTGTCTAAACTTGATGGCACCAGCGTGGCCAGTATTCGAAACGCTGAAAACTGTGCAGTCTATTCAAATGAGCCAACTTGCTAATGATCGTAGTCAGACTGAAGTTGCATTTGATCTCATCAGTGGAATTCGACAAGTTCGAAACACACCGCAACCAACTAAAAATATCAATTTCGATTACAACGTTACGAATTCGGCAAACTCGAAAATTAATCCCTCTCGTATTGTTCATGGAAACATCTCGCCATCCCTCCATCGGACGTCTTCTTTCACTCAACCTAACAGGCCGGCTCTGATACCAAACACTCAACCTAACCCTCAATCGCCTTACAGTTCTAGTGCCTGGCTCAATACATCTGACAGACAATCGTTCATTCCATCGCACAGGCGTCCTACAGAGTCATCTCAGTCCGAATATGAGCTGGATCCGGCATTCCAAGAGTTCGCAACTATGGATGCCACGAAATGGTACCAATCTACCTCCGTCCCATTTTGAAGAGCTGACACACTAATAAGAGTAACAGGACAAATAATTGGGACCAATCACTTGTCAACCTCGGCTTTACTGATCCCGCCAATATGAATCAGGATTTCTATACCATGAGTCGAGATCCGGATCCCCTATCTCAGAATCAAGTCTTCCAGCAACTGGTAGCTAAATCAAATGCTGAGACAAATGATTTCTTTGATGCGAGCGTATTTGGTATGGGAATAGGTTTTGAGGCAGGGTTCGCCGATGAGGGGATTGAAGCGGGCCAAATATTGCAATCTTTGAGCTCCGGCGGAGTAATTGGAAACATCCCTAACACAGGAACTATCGATTAAATGAAGTCATTCAAGTCGATCTCCAAGCCCATAAGCGTATACGCGAAATCGACTTTTTACAAGAAGTAATACACGAGAACCACACAAGAGGTTATGGATTTAACGCCACGCTACGATCCTCTATAGGCACGTGTCAAGCCAATAATAGATCTGCGGCGGTGCTCGCCATCCAATCTTAAGAGAGCTTCACGCTCAACTCTAGAAATGGTCTACTACTACTCTAGCCATGCAATCTTCGTTTTGGATTCCATTTCTGCCGCATTTCGTGGCTGCACTACTCAACTATCCAATACTAGAGACACATTGTCATCCTAGCGATCTAAAATCGCATGTATTTCATACGCCGAGAGAAAAACAAGATCAACTTAACGATCGTCCACCTTGGTCGTAAATATCTCTATTATCTAAGCCCTTGTTGATCTGAGAATCGCCAATAGACTACAATTGTATCAGCTTAAACTACGCCAGGACGAAAATCAAGACGCAAAGGAATTAGATTCATCTTTTAATGGTGAGAATCTAAAAAACGGGTCAAGATGTAAAATATTTGCGAAGAAACGACTAGTTGTTCAGGAAAGCAGTCACCGAGAGATCACAAAATTCTGTATTGGGGGACGATATATCTAGAGGTTTAACGATCCATACAAAACATTATGGGACATGCTAGAAACTCGGTTTTCCAGAAAATCCAGATATTCGTGATTAGAAAGTTCGCCATATCGATTCACGTTAGGCCAAGAAACACAAGTTTTAATTAAAGATAGTTATAAAATTACAACTTTCTCTCCAACGCAGCGTCTTACATCCCAGCAGTAGTCGTGATAATGTATAGTGATGTCGCCTGAATGCGCTGGAATCAGCAAGCCATCTACCTCCTAGGTGATATCATGACCTATTGATAACGAGTCTCACTTTTTACTTGCGGTGATACGCCATTCCAGGTCGAAAATTCTTTGAGACGTCTTTTCATCTTTTAATTTGCCTCCACCAAACAACACATCACAATTTCAAATAACTATGGATTTCAGTCTTCCACCGCGGAAGCCATGCGCGGCGGGAATAACTTCTTCCACTCCCTGCCACAATCGTCCCCACCGCCCCACCACGGCTACCAACGTCTTCCGTCGGGGTTGCATCCCACTTCCGTGCCGACGTGCCGAGTCAAAGGTTCAAGCTATCAAAGTTCTAGCAAAGCACAAACTACTTGGAAACTGTATTCATCATATTCACAACCACAGTCACGCTTCTCCCCGGTTCGCCTTCAGCACGAGCAAAACGCAAAAGAATGCCATCCCACACCCTGACACCGGAATCCCTCCAAGAAATTTACATCTTTGCCCTCTCGCTCGCCCGCGGCGCAGGAGATATTTTACTTGCTGGTGTGGACAAGAGGACTGGCGACGCTGGAGGACGCGATGAAGGACCATTAGAGGAGAAGATGAATGCGGTGGACATCGTCACGCAAACTGATCTTGGTATGTTCGCTTAAGCCTTTCGGGAAAAAGGGGGTGAATGAAGAGATAATCTAATCACGTGCTACATAGATGTTGAAGCTTTTGTAAAGCAACAGATTGAGGAGAAATATCCAGATCATGAGTATGTGTGCTATTTACCTATGTACTGATAACTACAACCTTTGCTAACTCACCTTGCTTAGTTTCATTGGTGAAGAAACCTACTCCTCAGGCCAATCACGAGACTACCTTGTAACGGATGCTCCAACATGGATCGTAGACCCTCTTGACGGAACAGTAAATTACACACATCTTTTCCCTATGTTCTGTGTATCTATAGCTTTTTGCCTCAACGGTATACCAGTCATTGGCGTCATCTACCAACCAGTGCTCGACACGACATACAGTGCACTTGTAGGGAACGGGGCGTGGCAGGATGATGGACACGCCAAAAAGACAAGAAAGAGTTTGCCATATATACAAAACCCCAAGGCAGTACTACCTGTAAGTTTCTACTACCCTAAAAATGCTCAGCAATGGTTGTGGAATCGACAGCTAATAACCATAGGCGAACGCACCTAAAGGTTGTATCTTTAGTTGTGAATGGGGCAAAGATAGACGAGATGTAGAAGGTGGGAACATGAGACGGAAAATTGGGAGTTTTATGAACATGGCTGCCGAGATCGGAGGCCGTGGTGGAAAAGGGGGGATGGTCCATGGTGTAAGGAGTTTAGGAAGGTTTGTCATTCCCCTTCTTTTCATCTCCTGCTCTTCCATTGTCAGATTTGACATTCATCAATTTGTGCCATTGACAGAAGCACTAACAACGCAACCAGCGCAACACTAGATCTAGCATACGTAGCCACAGGAGCTTTTGATATATGGTGGGAGGGGGGCTGTTGGGAGTGGGATGTAGCAGCTGGTATCTGTATCCTGCGTGAAGCAGGCGGCCTCATCACAACAGCCAATCCACCACCCAATCCAGACACGGATCCTATCGAGGAGGTGAAGCTGGGTAGTCGGCTATACCTTGCCATAAGACCGGCCGGGGATAGTGAAGGGGAGACAGGGAGACAGGCGCAGGAAAGGGTTGTGAGGGAAACATGGAAGAGAGTGGAGGGATTAGGATACGAAAGACCTGGCGCTTAGCGTAGACACATAGCTAATGTCATAAGATAAGCCATGTTAGAACAATTTAGAGCAGAGGATATAAGCAAATTGGCCAATTCTTCTGAAGCTAACATGTAAATTTGTGAGAAAGAATCTGATGATGTTTCTACACGCAATAAAGTTTACCCACAATGTTGATACGTTATTAGTCTCAGAAGAGAACTAAAGAAGTCTTGATATCGCTATTTTGGTCACTGACTAGCGTATGTTAACACAAAGATATGAATTGCGTTTCTACTTTATACAAAGTGTTACTTCATCACAAATATTTCGTATCCAAATAACTATATATATTGTCGAATAATGCTTTTTTCGATGTGACTAGTGCTAGCCATGTCTCCAGAAAGCCAATCAGAGATTTTTGCCTGCAGATAGGGATGAATGCTAGCTAAATCTATCAATAGACTGAAGGGAAGTTTGACGCAAGGCTGCGATTCTTCAGCTGACTTCAGGTACATATTCCAAGTTCTATAACTTATTAATATAAATTATTTCTAATTTCCATTTTATTCTTCCGTCTTTGATTCTGAATCTAGCAAAACAGGACATATATGAATTTGTAAACATACATTGTTCACACTACTATCTCCTTTGAAAGCACGAAACCCTCCTTAGTTGTGAGGATAGTCAATCTTCTCTACGCCAACGACTTCGCCTCCTTGCACAAGCACAAATCTATTTTTCTTAATCAATTCCCACTCACCCTTGTAAGTTGTCGGCTCACTAGCCACGATGACATGTCGTCCATGCTCCATCCGCCCCTTCACAGCATGCGGATTCTTTCCCTGTTCTCCATCCTTGGCATCCGTGTTACTGGCTCCATTTGGTCCGTCAGCCCCATCTGGATGGTCTGGAAATTGGCGATTCAGTGTCACACCTGCGGAGGTGGAGTAGTAGAGGGAGGGCGGTTGTTCTGTTGCATGATCTCGGAAGCGACTAGCCACCAAGGATTGTCCGTCTGTGATGGCGACGTTCAAATCGTTGGGTTCATAAATTTTGATTGAAGATGTTGCAGCTTGGATGGAGATTATTGTATCAATGGTTTTCTGCAGTGCAGTCCTTATTTCGGATACACTGTGGTAAGTATCCCATTCTTTCGCTGACGGACAGAGGTATGTCATGAACAGAGCAGCGAGATGTTCAGTATCGGTCCCACCATGAATGTTAGTATATGCTTCTTCACTCATTTCATTGCACATCTGCAGCTTTATTTTCTCGAAGTTAGAGATATAGCCATTATGCATGATTGTGTGTATGCCAAATATGAACGGGTGATTGTTGACTGGGGTTATAGCTGTGGAAGTTGCAGCGCGGATATGCGCAAATACAACATTTGATGCTGTATTACTGCAGATGGAACGAAAATTGGAGTCGTGAAGTGGTGGCTGAATTGTTTTGTAAAGGGCCGGCCAGAGACTCGCTTTCGGGGTAGAGGCGGATGTGGGCGGTGAAAAGATCGAAAGAGTTTGAGTGTACCAAGCCATACCAAAACCATCAACGTTAAAGAGACGGTTACGGGTCGTGATTTCGGCTTGGGTTGTTGGCTCGGCGTGTACAGAAGGATCATGAGAAAGAAGCTTGGGGAGGTAGTGCTCGTGCACTTGTTTACTTAAGGCGTGTGCTGGAGCTGAACACCAGATTAGATAGGATAGAAAGAGAACTAGACATCACATACTAACGAGCACATCTTCGAGCAAGCAAGGTTCAGTGCCCGAAATGTAGACAAACCAGCGACACATCGTGAATGTTAGGGAGACCTTTTTCCTTAGAGGTTGTGAGATGAGCTTAGGGGAGAAAAGCTGATGAAGTCAAATGTACTTTCACTTGTCTATCGAGTCTAGGTAGTATGAGGGAAAGAGAAAGTAGAAGTTAATGAGAAGATTGTATCAAAGAAGAAATATAAGATCCCTCACACTTTTATGGCTTGCTGAACGCGTTCTCGGGATGACGGGTAGTTAGATGTAGATGGGTTACGACTGCACCCCGCGATGACATCGGCGGCAGCAGGGTCTCTGCCAAGGTTTAAAAATGGATTACTCATTTATTGGTAACTGGCCTCGCCCAACCCGAAACTTAAATTCAATATTGACTCGGTCTTTACAAAATACTATTTTTGTATGAGGAAGCCTAAGAGATTTTTGAAAGAATAAGATTTGAGCGTTCAAGTACAGAGGGTTATTGGCGAGGGACTAAACTTCCCCCTTTTTAAGCGAGGCTACTTCCAAGCATTGGTATACTTTTAGTGCTTATGAAGAGCTCCAAACTTCTCGGCCTTTGGTGAGCCTTCAAACCGATCTAAACACAGAGTCAATGTCTCATTCAACGCATCCAGGACTGCTTCTGTGTAAGGTCAAAGCGATCAATCAAATAACTTTCTACATACATAGTATGAAGGTGGAGTGAACCTCTTACCTATCTAGAACGACACCCTATTACCTCCATGATCTGGATATACGCAAGCTTCCAGTCGTTTCTTAATGATCCTGTCATTAATAAATAGGTAATTTTAACCAGGCCGCATAGTAAAGTTGATATGTGGAATAAGCGAGTTTTGTAATTCAGGTAACACATAGCCTCGAAAAAACCCTCCAGATTTGTACTGCCGTAGCTTCAGGTGTATTTTTAAAGGAATAGTGACAGCTTGAATAGTCCCACTCTTCGGGGTCTTGCAATGTTTTGTGTAACCAACATGGGTAAATATTCTAAGCCCTAGGGCTTCGGATCAACGGTAGCGTCTTCGTTCGCGGCTTCAAAAATCGGCAAATATGATTCTCATTCTCTAACCATATTGTTTAATATAATTACACGAGCGAACAACATAATAATGCGGGAGGAGCCGAAAATGAAACCCCTGCAATCTCCCTCCAGCAGTCACTTGATTGGATCGGCACTTCTATACAGCAACAGCTTACTGCAACTGCCTCGTCTATAATCAATTGTACCTGTAACCTATGTTGATCTGCTAGGAACAAAATCCTTGGTATATACTAATTAATGAAAGAAGAAATGCAATTCAGGGTGGGGTCTAAACATCCGTAGGGAGCATGTACGTTCGTCCGGTATTTGATACATTAGCTTATTTCCCAATGTCTTTAAAGGCGAGGTCCCCACCTGCAGTCTTAACTACTTACTCACTTCTACATGTTAATTGTTCAAAGCTTGACTAATAACTATGATGTTGTTCTATTCACTAATTTCCTTAGGGTTGGTCATCCAAAATGTCCAAGCAACGCACACACTTAGATTTGCATGCTCTCAGCTTGTTACAGAAAGACTTGATCCGTGAGCTACTCCCTGCACGTTGTGCGACGAGATTCGCTGACCTTCAGAGCAAAGTCTAGTCAGTCCTGGACAGAATCCATCACCACATAGTCAGTTATTTTCCTATATCAACTTCATTTTTGATCAAAGGAGATTTATCGAGCGCCATCGTTAAGCCGAGACGACTTGGGAAACAATTTCTTATCTTTCCTTTTTTTTATCTGCTTGGTTATTTATCAAATCCATTTACTGCGATACTCACTTATTGGACAGTGCATCAGATTGTAGGAGGAGTGGGTATGCTCTCAACTTTAGAGGACGTTAATACTGATGATAGTAGAATGCCTTTAACGTTACAATGGACCCGGCACATGATATCGCAGAAAGGGCTTCCTGCACAACTTGCACGTTCTCCGAAGACTTTTCCAACTACTGGACTGCCGTCCTCTACTTTCGTGCTCAGAATGGGACATTCAAGCGTGTTCAGCAAATACCGAATCAAAACCTTGCTGGAGCACAAGGTGGAATGACTGTTTATTACATTTCTCCTGATGATAGGAATTTATCTATCACTGCATTCAGACCAGTAAGTTTGTTATACATGGCAGAAGAAAGTAGCATTGACCATTTTAGGGTTTCCGCATGCTCGCCGGAACAGCTGAAAGGCGCACACCTGATACTTCTGCATTCGTAAATTTGTATCGGTGCTACGACAGCTATGATGATAAATTCTTTTACAAACCAAATCCTATGGGCGTTGCAGCTACGGATACCATTGAGTTACCGAACAAATTCTGCGCTGGAGGGATTCGTGTCAACACATTTTTCCCCACGTAAGTGTATGGCGAAACTTGTTTGTGCAAAGAATGCTGACAATAATTTGTATAGTTGCTGGGATGGAGTCAACGTCGATAGCCCGGACCACAAGTCGCATGTTGCCTATCCTGCAGGGATACTTGGAGCGTGTCCATCATCTCATCCGGTAGAGATTCCGCAAGTCTTCATTGAGACAATCTGGGATACTGGAAAATTTGACAAATCACTCTGGCCAGAGGATGGCACTCAACCATTCGTATTCAGTCAAGGAGATCCGTAAGTCTTATTTGAATGTGAAACATCATTTAATTGACGCTTTTTTAACATGATGATAACAGAGTCGGCTACGGTCACCACGCGGACTACGTCTTTGGATGGAAGGGGGATTCTCTTCAGAAAGCCATGGATGCTAGATGTGACGTTTACGACGCTAGTCCCGACCCATTGATCTTCCCACCTGAGGGATGTCCTCAACTCAGGACTCAAGAACAGACTGATGCCAATAGATGCTATCAAAACCAGATTGCACAGGAAGAGCTCGATGAGTGTAAGTTCATCTTTAATCTTATAATGTAAACGTTCTGACCAAGAATTTGAAGGGATTCCAACTCTCCCTGGTGGTATGCCAATCACGAACGCCTAGTTTTCCCTGCGTATATTTTATCATATTTGAAAACCATCAAGTATATTTTCGTGTGAAATTTGCAGCGATCAGGTAGAAATATTTGTGTTTTAAGACCAGCTGATCTAGTTAGTATCTTAGTGATCTCTATGAAGGCTTTTATTTCTGAATCTGAGATATACTTTTTACAAGTCTATTTTTAGACTTAAATATCATCAATTATTTAATTTTAAGGTAGTGAGGTTAGGTGGAAAATTTGCTACTAGATTTGAATCGCTATTTGTTTCGCGTATATGGAACGTCTTGTCTGATTCCATCTACATCAACAAAGTACTTCACGTTTTTAAGCTATCAAACCTAGCCAGTGCATCCTTCTTATGCTCCTTATAATCAAGAGCGAAGATAAAGCCCCATCTAGGCCTAGTTGCTTCACGAATTTTATCGGGATCTAGCCCGATATCTGGTTCCTTTCCGCATAATATCTTGGCTGTACCGGCGCTTGAATCTACAACTTTCTGGCTTCTCGGTCGTCGCACGGCGTCGTATGCCTTGAAGGCAGCCACTACCTCAGTGTTCTTCTCAATTTTGCTGAACAGAGCGTCGAGAATCATCACATCTTCGATAGCTTGACCCGCCCCAGAACCTTGCCATGGAGTCATTGCATGAGCGGCATCACCTATCATACACACACGGCTCTTTGCAAATGTTGGTGCATGAACATTGTGGTGCCACTGTGGATATGCGCGAAGATCAGGGTTCTCCAAAAGCAACTATGAAATAATGTTAACCAGGTTGAAAGACGCATTGATAGGGAGTAACCAACCTTGATCATTCCAGGTGCGATGGGAGAGTTTGTCCAGCCAGCAAAGCTATCCTCTAGAGTCTTACGATCTAAGTCTCTTTTCCATTCATCAACACCCCACGTGCTAGCCATGGCTGAAGAACCACATTGCACAGACTCCCCATTATTGAGCACATCATGCATGAAGAAACCGCCATCACCACACCATCCGTATTGTCTAGTCTCTGTGAATAGTTCCTTACCCAGGGCCTCTCGAGCTCTCTCAATCGGAACTAAGAAACGGCAATCCCAGTATCCAGCAAATGACGCATTAACCGATGGATCGTCACCAAGAATGTGTTTTCTTGTATACCCATGAATGCCATCTGCTCCAATAACTGCGTCGGCATATTCCACAGTCCCGTCTTGGAAGTGAAGAACTACCCTTTCATTACCAGCAGTATCGTCAACCTGAG
>Ga0247807_10000544_pt1 | contig 23407 bp, 16 predicted proteins | sample UWRJL074202C1_FD_179931 | JGI IMG/M metagenome (GOLD analysis project Ga0247807, IMG submission 179931) | Plant litter microbial communities from Arlington Agricultural Research Station in Wisconsin, United States - UWRJ-L074-202C-1 | ecosystem: Environmental > Terrestrial > Plant litter >...
TTGTTAGCCCTACAGATGGCATCTACCATGAATATGAATCCCTTTCCATTCGGCGAAACTACTTTGGATCCATCACCCAATATCAGCGGCATAGATACTATCGTAGAGGATCACCATCGCGTAGTAAGTATATGATTAACTTCTCATGGCAAAGATCATCATGGCACACTCCTTTAACCTTAAAATCCTCGTAATTGTCCTTTACTGACAATTCTTTCTTCTACGTAGTCAGCATATGCTAAGCTTGAATTTCAAGACGGCGAGTTCTACATGAACACATATCAAGTCTACTTGGGACGAGATCAGGCTATGATGAAAGCTGCGATACGCCGAGAAAAGGAAGAGGAGACCCGTCAAATACAAGAAGAGATGCAACCACATACACCAGTGCGAGCCAAAACGGGTAGTAAATATAGTAAATCCGCTGTTAGTGAAGTGGGTGGCATTCTGAGGGATGTCGGTGACTCGGACCACGAAGAAAAAGTAAGAAGGCGCAGGCTGAAGAAAGCTAGCAAGATATCCAAATCTACAGGATCTTCGTCACGGCATGTTTCTAGGAGAAATTCTCTAATTCATACGGATGCCTTACCTGTACCACAACAGCCGAAGCCAGAAAGTCCAGGGGTTACTGCTGCAGTACCCGTTGATCCAGCTAGTCTTCGCCCTTCTCCGCATGACTGCCCTATGGTTGCCATCCATCCTCCTGGAGGTTCGAGTAAAGACTTCAAGTCGATATCTCGAATGCATGTGCTGATAAAGTACAATCAGAAGAAGCACTTATTTGAGGCTGAGATCCTTGGTCGTAATGGAGCATTCATCGATGATGTTTTTTATGTTCATACTGATGTTATTGAACTCAAGAGTGGTAGTCAACTGCAGCTAGGTGGCGTTGTTGTGCGATTCGTTTTGCCCGACGTTGCCATTGGCCAGACCGGTGCCGAAAATCGACCAGAGTATGAGGAGAGTATCATAACTGATCGCTATTCTGAAGGAGGAAAGGAGATGAGCTTCGACTTCGAAGATACACCTCGCCGGAGGAAAAGAGCGAATTCAAGTGAAAGTCTTTCTGATGGTGTCGAACTGGAATTTGATGAGGATATAGAGAACGACAATGGTGAAATTAAACTCATCAGGGACTATGCCGAAGATGACGAGGATGAGGAGGAGAATGAAGAAGATGTTGACGAGGATGACGAGGATGATAACCAGAATAGCGACCTGTCAGATATTGGAGACATGGAACGAGAGGATGATGAGGTTGATGAGAATTACCAACGAACTAATTCAGTTGATCCTAAAGTAATATCTGACAAGAAACGTGGCCCTGGCAGACCACCTAAGAATGGGATCATGTCCAAGCGTGAGCAGAAGCTAGCTAAAAAGCAAGCTTTGGAGGCAGAAAGGGCCAAACAGAGCGTTGAAGCAGTCGCCGAAAACCAAACCTCTACCATTGGCAAAAAGAAAGTAGGACGGCCGAGAATCCATCCACGAACAGACTCACCTCCGGGAGAGAAGAGAGAAAAGAGAAAATACACCAAGAGAAAGCCAAAGGAACCTAAGGATCCGAATGTAAAGGGAGAAGGTTCTGGGGAAGATAAACCTGCTAAGCCGAAAAAGGAGAAGAAACCAAAGCCTGAAAGGTCACCTACTCCCACATTCAACGAAGCAGAACTTACTGCCGAGCAGCTGGCCAAACCTCAGGCAAACTATGTTACTCTTATTTACGATGCACTTATGGATTCCAAGACTGGTCAAATGTCTCTTCCACAACTTTACAGGGCTATCCAGCGCAAATATCCCTATTTCGTTCTAAAAACTTCTACCTCTGGATGGCAGAGTAGTGTTCGTCACAATTTATCACAGCATGCTGCCTTCCAAAAAACAGAACGAGATGGTAAGGGTTGGATGTGGGCAATTGTCCAGGGGGCATCAATAGAGAAGGAAAAGAAGAGAAGAACCACTCCACCACAACAGCATTATCCTGGGCCACATCAACAAATATACCAGGCTGGTCAGCCACATCCGCATTATGCACACTATCCTCCTAACGGCATGATGGGGCAGCCACCACCTGGTTACTATCCGCCTCCTCATCAAATGGGTCCCAATGGATACCCAGGCCAGCCTCCATACATGCCACCACAGCACATGAACGGGATCCCGTACAATGGTCCCCCTCATATGGGTGGGCATACACATCCTCCCCCATACATACCCCCTAATATGTTGGCTCCACTGGCCGGGAGTTCAAGCGGTTCATACAGCTCGCCATATGCACCAAAGCCAACGACTGCGGCACCACCACCACAAAATGGGCCGCTTCCCCAACCCCCAATCCCACCTCCACCTCCATCGCAGCATACACCACAAGCAGTCGGTAGCGCACCTTCCCCACAGCAAAACCTGACCCCGCAAAACTCTGGACTACAAAATTCAACCCCTCCAAACCATTCACAAAATTCTGTTCCTCAACACTTAGCTGCACCAGGTCCTGTCCAACTTTCGACACCACAGAATCAAACGCCTCAATCCCAGAATCCACAAAGCCAATTACAGTCGCAGTTAAATGTTGGTCATCTGGGTATTGCGAATCAGTCTCAACCATATACTCACCCTGGCAACAATTCAATCCAGCCATATCAGCAAATGCAAAATGTTGCACAGCAGGCGCAAGTTTCTCAGGTATCTAATACGCCTCAGCAGCCTCAGCAGCCTCAAGGTCCACAAACTGCCCAGAACTCCCAAGCTTCACAGGCTCCCCAAGCCCCTGCAGTTCCTCAAACCCCTCAAGCTGCTCAGGTTCCGCAGGCATCACAACAGTCTCCTCAAGAATCCAATGGCTACGGTCCTGCAAACAGGGACAACGATGATCCACTTGTAGCTTTCATCGAAAGGTTCAAGCCTCTCATGGTAGACTCCTTGAAAGGGAAGTCTGATAATCCCACCGAGGTAGTTGAGTCGGCAGCGAATAGATTACTTGGGAAAATCACTGTGAGTGCAGTTCCGGGAGATCCCTTTGAAGCAAAAATATTCGAAATCATGAAGAAAGCGTTGCGATCAATACCGGCATTTAAATACGGTGTCCTCCCAGGAAGCCCGTCTGATCAAGATGATCCGAGACAATCACAATCTCCTGGAAATCAGAATGGCATGCAAGATAGTTCTTTTCAACAATCTTTCCAGCATACGGGTACTGAAATGCCAAATCCAGCTGTTGCTAGACCTGCGTTTACCGGACAAGGCAGAAGCCGACCGAGCGGTAATGTTACGCCAATACCCGCGTCTGTAGGATCTTTCACAGGGTCTGATTCTGGAGGTCCTGTGAATGGGTCGCCTTTGATAGTTGGAAATATACCGAGCCAAACAGATCCGGTGAATACAGTACATGGGTCTCCTTCGGTAGGGAATATAACAAGCCAAACATCTTCAGGGAATGCAATACATGGATCTTCTCCGGTGGGTAGTACTTTAAGCACGACTGGACCGGGGAACTCGTCGGTAGCGCATCTGCATACTGCTTTGCCAGCGGGCGCATCGAAGTCTAACACAGACGGAGCGGTCACGCCGCAACCTACCGGACCTACAAATGGCCAAGTAGCAGGGCAGAAGAGACCGTACCCTAACCTAGATGACGCACAAGAACGAGATAATAAAAGGATTTCGACTGGAAACCAATCTCCTCAGAAGGTAGAGAATATTCCTCTAATGGCAATATCGGAACTGAAGGATACAGCCAACCCGCCAGTAACCCCAAGTCCTCCTGTGACAACAGCGTGAAAACCGAGTAACATCTCTGGAAAAAAATATCAAAAGCATTGTTCAGGAGTTATGGTTTTGGGTTCTTGGTGCATCTAAGGTTGGAGGCGCGGCATATGTAGCGTGATGCACGGTTTGCACTCGCTTTGGGATGGCGTTTACGATATCCCATTGTGTCTATTAGCATACATATAATCCCAAGGCTTGGGATTATATATATTAGTAGTCTACTGCAGGCGATTTAGGGTTGAATGATTTAGTAGCGGCGAATATTACATCGATTATTCACCCATAAATTAGTCACCAGAAGTGCTAAGTTTGAAGCAAGTGACATTCATTTCAGCCAGCTAATCCCTTCCTGACTTAAAATAACACAAGAAAAGAAATACGCAGATATGTCTATTGATGATGCTAAGGATGAGTTCGTTAAAGTGACAATTTGTTAGGTCAGGCTTAAAATTCATCTTTTTTCTCATCACATGGAGAACTTGGAAGATGAAGTATAACTGATTTGACATATTCTGACGTGAATTAACAATTCTACGACAGATGCATGTGATACCGGTAAGCTTTTAAAGACTCCCACAAAAGCCAGCAATTGTAGTATTTATATCTGCTTACGAGCGCCAAGCGATAGTAGGATATTTGTGGAACCATCAGAACAAGGCTTGAGGAAGGAAACATTCATCTCGACCGATTTTGGCAGTACAAGAAAGACGGCTTCGCTTTTAAAAGACAAAATAAAACATGTTGAACTTTCTGAACGCAGCATTCTTCATAAATATTCTTATAGACATAGTAGATCATGTAAGGACGTAGAAGGAGATTTGGACATTCGTGCTTGTATACTACACATTATTGAGTTCACGCCCAGACTATATATATAAAGATAGTCGCTTCCGTCAAGCAGCTACACTCTCAATGGATGAGAGAAAAGATAAACACTTGTGTGTGGTGACCGAAAATGTATGTTTTCTTTTCCCTGGCCTTTTTTTCTTCTTACTCATGAAAACTGCAGAACCTCTGCTTCTTACATTTTATTAAGCCTTGATTGTTACTGCGGTATGAATGTGTGGACTAATAGCATGAGCAACACCCGCGGGCTGCGATTTACTGAACTATGAGATCTAGACTAGGAAGTGGATTGTGTTAGAATGTGATTCGATGCTTATATCTACTAATTGATTGGAAGGGGTATAAGTGAAGCAGGTATCCTAAGCATGCCCAATAAGGAGAGTTTCCAGCTTAGACATTTATTTAGAGTCAGGACTATAGCACGAAAGAGAAAGCTTCACATCCAAACAGTCTTACTGAGGCACATAGTTGTTCTTTGCACGAGGAGTGGATTGAACAATTTCGATTGTTCAGCTACATCTGGACTATCTATTGATACTGCTATGTTTTTATGGGGCATATAGTGAGAAGAGCGAGAAGAGCGAGAGGATATAATCTGAAATAACAGTGACACCCATTGAATTTTGGCTGCTATATTCTGGTCAGTACAAGAGTCCAATCAGTGTATACTGATGAAGAGATACTAGAGACCGGAGGTTCAGAAGTAATTAATGGATGAATTTAGTTTCATGCCTACAAATTGCAGTATCAAATAAACGAGATTCAAGGTTGATCATCATGTAATGTTTTGGAATGTTTTGATAAAGTAAACCTACACGTACCTGGAGATGTTCAATAAGAAAATAGAGCGCTGTCCTGCATGCAACAATTTACGCCCTTGTCGGAGAGGCGCCATGTCAAACTATGCATTCCAAGCAACCGATCACTGTATTATGACTAGAGCTTAGAGCCCCCTATTATAGACATCGTAAGCTGTATCGATTTTTGATGCAGTGACCTGACTCTGGCATGGTTTATAAGGCATCTAATATTTGCTGTCAGCTTTATTATAAAAACAGCAACGTGAATCTTGGATTGATCAAGGATAGCTCAGAAATAGCCATTTGTTTTCGTCAATGTTATTCAGTCGGTAATTTCCAGCGTGCAAAGCACACAAATGTTCATCATAGCCAAAGGGAGTTGAGAATAAAAAAGTAACATACCAGTACAGAAGGACGCTTGTGAGCTCATTAAAAAAGAGGACTGTTCTCCCTTTCCCATGGTAAACAATGAGCGGATGATATCAGTTCATAGTATGAAAAGGCCAGTTTACCTCAACCAGTGACAGTATTTTTATTTTTCAGTTCGTCCAGACTTTTTTCATAATCATTCAGCTTTAACGGGCCAGCAGACCAAAGTACAAGAGCTTGAACGCAAACACTGTGGATTGATTCAGCAGAGTGCTTCATCAAGATCTTGCTCTCCATCGAAGAGACTGTGTAACCAATAACATTAACCCACTCTCCAACTTGAGTCTCATTCGACTTCAGAGTGTTCAGCAGAAGCTTGAGGTCAACTAGAGCTTTGATTCCATTCCCAGCCGGATGATTATGTTCCAGTGTCAGGATTGCTGTTCTTGTGGAGTATGCGGTCACACATCCAAGTAGCCTAATCTTCTGTGCAGGTGGTAGCATTGGCAGATCCGCGAGGAAAACCAAGCGGCTCGGGGGAGGTCCATTCTGCATGCCAACCATATCAAATAATGGTATACATTTAGATGTTAACTCTCACCAGCTCCTAAGGATGAAGCCAACAGAAGCATAGCCAGATTTCCGATGTCATGTAGAGAGATTCGGATTTTGGAAAGTTTGGAAAGGAATGTTGAATATTAATAAAATGAAAAGAACGCAAGAATCTTAAGAAAAGCTTAGTGTGCTTTCTTAGCGGATTAAAGCCTCAGGCCAACCAGGAACTACCAGCACGTGATACTCTGGCTTTTCCTAATTAGGATGATTCAAGACAAGCGTCATAAGGAACATCGGGAGCTCAGAGCCTTTTAGGATACAATACAGGCAACCACCAAACAACACCCAGTCCACGTCACGACTCTATCTAATCTCGCTACCTCGATTCTCTCTGTTCTCGCAGTAATACCTACAACCTTCCTCATCCCTCACTAGAAACTGTCACGGGCACGGTAGCCAAAAGTTGGCCCCACTAACCACCTATCATACCTCATATCAACGCTTGAGGAAGAACTCAACTGTCCAATATTCAATCAGCCGATTTGTCCTAAATCATATCTAAGAATCGCTGGGCCTCGGCGGTCCATCTGTAACCCGAGAATCTACTCACGCCAGGAAGCAGAGCATCAGTACATAAGCCAGCATGTCCGGCGTGTGGGGTTGGTTTGGCGGGCAGAATACCCAGAAGGCAAAAGACACCCCCAAAAATGCCATTCTCGGATTGCGGCAGCAGCTAGAGATGCTGCAGAAGCGTGAGCGGCATTTACAAACTCAAATGGACGAGCAAGATGCTATCGCCAGGAAGAATGTGAGCACCAATAAGAATGGTATGTCCCTTGCGGATGCCACCAAGGCCGAAATATACCAGCCTCATGTGATGGGCTAGAGCATTTGCTAATTATTTCGCTGAACAGCTGCAAGAGCGGCACTGAAAAGGAAGAAGCAACATGAACATAGTCTCGAGCAAACATCTGCTCAAATATCTACGCTTGAGCAACAAATATACTCAATCGAGGCAGCGAATATCAATAGAGAGACACTCGCTGCTATGGAAAAGGCGGGCAAAGCTATGGCACAAATACACGGGAAACTCAATATTGATAAGGTTGACGAAACAATGTATTTTAGTCTACGATTTGATTCAGGGAGTTGCTAACAGCTGGTTTAGGGAGAAGCTTCGGGAACAACACGCACTCGGAGAAGAAATTGCCAGTGCTATTACGAGCGCTCCTATTGGCGAGGCTGTGGATGAATCGGAGTTGGATGACGAACTGGCAGAACTTGAACAAGAACACCTTGACAACAAGATGTTGAAGACAGGCACAGTTCCTGTATCAGACGAGATTCACAGACTACCGGCTGCTGCGAATGGAGAGAGTAAGCTGTCATTTGGCGCATGTTATCGTCTCGAGCCACGCACTAATAGAACTAATAGTCAAATCCACACCTGTACAGACAGAGGAGGACGACGAAGAGGAAGAGCTCCGAAAATTACAGGCTGAAATGGCTATGTAGGCGGGTTATGGTAATTTGTTGCTGCTTTCTTGATTTGTGAACATCTGTGGTGAATAAGACCTGTATCTTGTGCAGGTTGAGGGAGGTTTGGCATGGAATTTCAGCCGCAATTATTAGAGGTTAGGGCGTGCGTCTTGCGAGCCGGCGTTTAGGATTCATCTGCTGTACACTTCGAGACGCGTATACCGAAGATCACAATTCAAGCACACATTCATATAAATGCCGTGAGATACATCTACAGGCGAAACCATATCTACAGGCGAAACCATATCTACAGGCGAAACCATGTATTACCTTAGCCACTCACCACCAACTATTCACGAGGATCGTTCTAGAGAAGTGTGATTCGCGATATAAGAAGTCATGTAGATCTCATCAAACGTACCCTGAGTGCTGTTCTGTCTGCCTGGAACTATACCTGCAAATGCATGCGGCAAATTAGTTACTTGGAACAGTGAGATCTCTGTTAGATTTGTCTAATAACGAAGCAGAACCGTCGGTCCTGGAACTCATAGTTAGACTCCTTCAAGACACCAAGCTCCCGCCGTCATGTGCTTTCGCTTCCAGGGCCCAAAATCAAGCTGCTGATGTGCTTGGATACTCGAATATAAATAGAGCGCATTGGCGCGGGTACGTGCTCAGTAAATACATCGATGTCCAATTGTCCAAAGTTCCCTCCATTTCGTCTTTTAATGTACTATATGGTGACTTCGTACCTGTGGACGACGCCATATTGAGCGAATGCCTTCATGGGATGCATCTTTGGATGGGAAGGGTCTGGTTCTGGTACCGTGGCATGAGGCGAGCGAGGCAAGGCGAACCACGTTGTTACATGTCAACGAATCGACTTAAAACGATACTTGGCAATGGTGGACACAACATCTTTACCTCTGCAACGACTGGCGGGACCATCGGAATCGCAGAACGGAGCGGATCGGGTGCGTTTGGTCAGTACGGCGTACGGAGTATTGGGCAGAGCGTGGCGTAGGAGGAAAAGAAAGCATCCACGTCAAGGGGAGAACCAAGCTCTTACTCTTCCCCTCCACCTGTCCTGGCCTTATTAACTAATCCGCATCGTTCTCCCACACTGGAGACCGTTGTGAAATGTAAGGTGACAGGTTGGATTTTTAAGTTCTAACTTGCTACCGCATGGAAAGCTATCTTGTACTCTACCTGGTATCACTTCTGAGTAATTGATTTATTCTCTCTTTGCTGTCCGACTAGTTCCATTTCAAGTCCCTTCTGCTTTATTTCTTCGGTTCGCTGTACTTACAAATGCCTACTGCCCGGAAAGCAGCACAATTCCCCGGTCAAGTGCCCAGCCCATTACGTGCTGGCCTGCATCGTTGGGCTGCGACGGCCTCCACTAAGTATTACACTACTACCATCCACCATCCACCACATTATCAGATCAACCTGCTACCAAGTTGCCCTCTTCGTTTCTCACTCCAGAGGGCCACCGCTGTCTGTGCTGCAATGCAATGCACCGCACCGCACCGTCAGGAAGTACATGCGACGTGGCGCGAGTCTGTCCCATCCCATCCCATCCCATTCCGTCACTCATGTCAGGTCCAATCTAACCATTACAAATTGATCATTTGCTCGCAATACGGTTTCGTCCTCCGTGGGGTGGCATGCATCTAGTTCCCCTTTTTCCCCCATTTGGCTATTCCCCCTGTACTCTGATTCCACCTCTCCGTTGCTCTCTTGTGCCATTGACTTTCTCTTCGCTGTATAGTACAGTGATCTGTATTGCAGCTTTCCTTTCTCTCCCCCCCCCCTTCCCTTCAGGATCAATTGGGCTCCATCACTTTCGGCATTATATATTGACAATTAACACTAAATACTATGTAGTATTGTTATTATGCTCGCTTTCTGTTTTATCATCTGCTGACTGAGTGTGTCCTGCTTGTCAAATCTCACATTCCTCCCAGTCGAGTTGCATTGCACGGCCTGGCCACGTCGGATACCGTTCTGGATTTTGGGTTGGATTACGGATGCTTTGTCTTATTCCATAGAGCACTGGGCCGTCTGTCCCAATAAAAAGCTACATATTTCAGGCGTTGTATGACAACCCAATACTTGACTGCATTCTACGCTGGGGAGACAAGAATAAGTGGCTATCCACTTCACCCTCTTGGTTGTCCTTCCTTTTCTATCTTCTTTTGAGCTTTAGTCTTTAGTATGGATACATCCCATGTCTCATTTTGTCCGTATCGGATAAGTATCAATACGCAATGGACCGACGTGCAGATCACAGAACACGCTGAACCGTTGACCTTCTCTCGGAAACCACACTTCACAAAGTATACCGCGCCAGTAACATTCACGGGTACTGTAAATGATTTGGAACATCTTGATGCTCGCAAACAAGGCCCTGGTAAGTTGGCTTAAGTCTCATACATTTAGTTGAAACCGAATTCACAAATACGATAAAGATTTCATTTAGATGAATATATCAACAGTGTGTATGACGGCTTTCCACTTTCTAGAGCTAATCCGTCAGCGTAGACCTAGCTGGCGATTCCGCAAAATATCTCGACGTTGATCCAGACCCATCCAACGATGGCAATGCTGCCGAGGGCGGTGGAGGAGTTCAAAATGAGAATAGTGAGAACCTAGAAGTGCCTGTTCTTTCTGTGTCGAATTCACCTGTACAACATAATAACGGCGAGGAAGATCTGGTCGAAATAGAGCAGAGTAAACCTCCTAGCGATGCGAGTATTTCTCAGCCAGTAGAGTTTGTAGCTCCAGGCCCAGAAGAAATACCAGCTGGCACTTTAGATGCTGAAGCTCAAGAAAATACATCCAGTAAGTGACTTCTGCAGTAGTAAACATAGTTATCCCTTTGTCCTTCTCAATTTTTTTCGTCACAGCTAATTTTTACAATTAGGACCGCCTTTAACTCCTAAGAGCTTAAAGGAAGCTATATCACAGAATGATGTTAGTGTGTCAACTCCATCGACAAAGATAGTTGGTTCTCTCAGTGCCAACCCTGACACAGCCAAGCCAGGTATTGCTGAGGATGAGTTTAGTCCCCATAGCCCAACACTTGTTCATTTTGCGGATGGCACAGCACCTCCAGCCGATGAAGACTCATCAACCGTAGATCGGCCGGTTTCTTCGTTAAAGCTCAGAGATAAATCCAAGAAGGTGCTAAAAAAGGAACGCTTGTTGAAGGAAAAGGCAGCACGAGACGAGGTGTCAAGAGAGAAAGCAGAAGCTGCTAAAGAGAAGGCCATCAAAGACAAAGCTGCGAGAGAGCAAGCAGCACTGGATAAGGCTACCAAAGATAAGGAGATAAAGGAAAAGGCTGCTATTGAGAAGGCCGCCAGAGAACAGGCACACCAGGAAAAGGTCGCTAAAGAGAAAGCTGCCAGAGAGCAAGTACTTCAGGAGAAGGCTGCCAAAGATAAGGCTGCCAAAGAAAAGGCTGCACTGGATAAAGCTGCGAAGGACCAAGCTATCAAAGAGAAGTTCGCGAAAGATAAACTTGCAAAGGAGCAGGCTGCCAAAGAAAAGGCAGCCAAAGCTGCTGAGGAGAGAGCTGCTAAGCTTGAGAAAGACCTCAGCTCTGAAAAATCTGATGACCTGGAGAAATTGGAGAAGCTAGAAAAGACTGATAAATTCTCCAAGAAGGATAAGAAAAAGGATAAGAAGGATAACCCGAAAGGAAAGAACAAAAGTGGCAAGTCCAGAGCCTCTGTATCTGTGGTAAGTAGATCATATTGTTTTACGGTACTCAGTCATCAATCAATCGCTCCACAGAGGAAATGCTGACTTTTCCGACGTTAGGCTAAGGCTCCAACGAGTGCTTCTGGACTATCAGAATCAGAATCAGAAACCCTTCCCCAGGCAGTAGAAACTGCTAGCGAGCCACAATTGCCACCATTGCTACCAGTTGAAAACCAGCCTTCCCTGACAACTGATGCACCAATTAATGTAGATAGTGATGATAAGCAAGATAGTGAGCAGACTAGTGAGGAGCCAAAACACGATATGCCGGCACAGGATGGTCACACAGAGGTCGAGTCAACTATCAGACCTGAGCCAGATTTAGGTGCCAGGCTTGATCCTGCGGTAGAAACTAAGCCCGTAATATATGATACTCCTCCAAAAGTCGACGAAACCGTTCCCGAGACACAAACTGACGAAGAACCTATCCTTCAGTCTGCGGTCACTTTAGCTTCAGCTCTTCCTCCTACCGTGGAAGGCCCTTTCGAAACTGAAGATGAGGTGTTAAATGTCGGAACCGACCATCCAGAGCAGTCAAACAATCAGATAAACAATGACCCAGCCCCTACTCTAGCTGATCATTTAGAGCCAGAAACTCTTCCAGCTACTCGTATCGAGATTGACCAGGAAGAAGCCCCACCAGAAATTGATGACTTGCTCCCGACTCTTCAGGATGACAGTAAGCCTGACCTAGAAGTGTCCGAAAATACGATATCAAGTACTGTACCTAAAATAACCGAACCGCTTCACGATCCAGAACATCCATCGGCTACGTTGGAGGACGAGCCCAAAACTGAGTCTGACAATCACTTACAAATTTTGATTAGTGAGGAGCAGAATACAGTAGTAGAACCGCACTCGGATTCAGACCACGTGAAAGAAACCACTTCGATAAGTACGGACCATATCAATGAGCCTATGCAGGAAGTACCTGTCGATAACGTAGTTGTGCCAGAAGGAGAAGTCCACGATACTCTTGCGCCAAATGAACATATCATTGAAAAGGAGATATCAACAGATACGTCCGCGAAGCTAAGCACAGATGCCTTGCCCACAGAGGATTTACAAAGTAAGCCTGGCTCAGCTGGTGGACTAGAATCAGATATAGGCATCATGCAACTTTCCGAAATACCGCCTGTGGATTCCGAAATTCCTTCGGATGCACCTCCAGATACTCAGCCTAATGAGTCATCAACGGAGCAGATACTTGAAAATATAGAAGATCTATCACACACTAACGCCGAACCTGGTCTACTGGATGTTCCAGTGGATGTCAATTCTGGGGAGGGAAGTATCGAAAGTTCCGAGAGCCACGTTTGTAAAGAACAATTTGATATATCATCTAATGGGTCTGAACTCAACCCAGGTATTTCTAGTATCGACTCCATGCTAGCGGATAACCGTGAAGTTGCTGGAATTGAGACTTCAGGCGGAACACAACAGACCGAAGAAGGACAGATTTCTTCGCCAGCTCCGTCTATTCTGCTGTCACAAGAGGAGTCAACTGATTGTATCAGCGTCGAACCTGCAACGCAGCCTATGGAGCTCTTCATACCTACCATTTCTGAAACTGTGGAGGACATTAAAAATGATTCTGCCATCCAGGCGCTTCCCAATATGCCACAGCCAGAGCTGGATTCAGGAAGCTTCGACTCAAATGAAAACAACTCAGCACCTACATCCAAAACCTGTCGTTCTACAGACGTGACAAAATCCTTGAAGGAGGAATGCGACCACCTTGTGCCAGAGGCAAATATAAAGGCAGATGCCGTCAATTTAGAGCAAAGCGAACCGTCTACTCTGAATGCTGTCAGTTCAGAGGCTGACAATATTGCTCATTCCGTTGAACCATTGGTGAATAATGATACCATAGTAAATTTGGAACTGGAAGCAACTACGATTCAGGTGGTGCAAGAGGAATGTGAGCAGTTGCCTGTGTCAGGCGAAAATATTGCTGAGGAGGGTGTTGTGACTAGCAACCCAGTCGAGATTCAGGAGTTCAAAGAAGAGGATCTAGCTCATTTGACCTCCGGGGCATCTACAGATCCTTCCGAGAGTGTTGAAAGGGTTGTAGGTAAACCAGCAGGTGTTTCTCAGGACACAATCAGCGAAGATGGTGTAGAGCTACCAATAGACGCAAATCTTATAGTCATTAAAGATACCACTATCGAATGCACGACACCACTAGAGGTCGATCATGTGCCAGAACCGACAGAGGTCGTGGCCATCTCCGGGTGTTCTCCAAATGTTGAAGGCAGTCAGAATGCCGAGCGGCAACCAGAATCTAATCCTTCAAACGAAAGCAATGCTATTGTCCAGGAGGATATACCAGCTCCAATTGCGAACGAAGCTACTGCCATCAAGGATCAAGTTGATAACGAACCAGCGGAGTATCTTTTTAACGAATGTGCCGAGGAGACACCTATCACTGTTGGTGATTCTTTCGCAGCGACTGACCAACCAAGTGATGACGGCAATTCTAGTGAGACACAAGAGAAATATAACATGGAAGTTCCTAAGGAATTCGCTGGGGAAGCCGTGGCTATCGACGAGGTGCCTTCTAATGATGTGGAGGAACTATCAGAAGTCGACCCTAGATCCGAAAACTCAACTTCATTAGCTGAACCAGAACAAGTCCAAGGCGATTCGGACAACACGAATGAGGTAGATTTGGTTCCCAATAGTGCTACTATTGAGCTGGTGCCTACTGCCGAGGAGGTTGTTTCAGGGGCAGAGGATAATTCCTACGATATAGTCAATGATCTTCATGTCGCTGCTTCTGTAGCCCCTGTTATAGAGGAAAACGCTGTCGGTACTGTCGCATTGTGTAATCCTGTGGAATCTAAACAAGTTGATCTCTTATCAGAATGTCCACTTAGAACACCAGAAGGATCTAACAGTCATGAGATATCTGAGATCGAGCCAGCTGCGATTGATACTGACCATATCATCGTTGAGGAGAATAAGAGTGCGGATTCAGTCGAGGAAGATGTGCCGGAGGTAAACTCTCACTTCAACAACATAAAGTCAGAGAGCAGATCACTCGTTGGTACCGGAGAACTAATGAACTGCGATAGCAAGTCTAGTGACGAAGTTCTACCTGTGATAGAGAGAGATGGGGTGAATTCCGATTTAGCAGCGCAGGAAATCCACCAAATTGAAATTGTTCATACAAGTGAGGCAACTGGAGTAGAGAACCCTCTGCATATAGAGCAAGCTTTGGAGGTAGATGTGGTCAACGAAGCAGAGATTGGCAATATACAGGGTTCTCAAACTGAGCCAGCAATATATAGCAAGCTAGCAGTGGACAAAACAGCCCATCAGCTAGAGCCTGATTCTATAATAGAAGAGCCCCAGGGAATTCAAATGTCGCAATCTGGTACCGCAATTGATAGCCACAACACCATGGTTGAAGTCAAATCACTCTTAAGTACAGGAGTAGCTTCTGACTCACTGGAGGTCGTAGATGATTCACATCCCATTGCAGACAAGGCAATCGCGGCGGGCGTTGGGGTTATTGCCGGACACTTGTTTGGTGAGATTATGCTGGGTGATCAAGGACAGCCGCCTCTGATCACCGACCAGGAGGTAGTTGCTGAACCAGAGCAGATCTCACTGAAAAACGTCCCTGAGGAGACTGTTCTACTCGATAAGTCATCGCCTAAGACAGATAAACGATCCAACAACAAACACCGGTCTTCAAGGCATTCCACAACGCACTCAAAGCTATATAGCGTTAGTAAGGAAATTCCAGCAGATGAATCTCATCGCCCTCACTCACAACGTAAGCGTCGTGAAAGTGAAAGCTCATTCAAGGAACTCAAGGGAATCTTTTCCTCGAACCCTCCAACAAAACCATCACGCCATGATAGCGGCTTCAGCGTGGGTAGCGCGAGCTCTAATACCAAGAAGCATCGCACGCAAGAGGAACAAGCATTACATGACAAGAAGAAAGAAGAACGCCGAGCTGCTAAGGCAAGAGATTCCAAGAGCGCAGTTTTTGACAAATCTGCAGCAGATCCCCCGGTTCCCAATCGCGTCTCATCTCATAGGCACAACAACTCCAGACATTCTCATGGTAGCAAAGAAGAAATCGAGAAGAGACCCATGTCAGGTGACATGAAGAAATTGGAGAGTATTGTAAAACATGCAGCTTTGATGGGTGATGAGCCCCAGGTGAAGGAAGTTGTTAAAAAACAAAACAAGTCATCTTCGACAGAACAACGTGCTCACTTTGCTCTTGATCCTGAGAGCCCCAAGTCATCTCAACGCAAGCATTCGAGTCGTCATCAGTCATCATCGGATCGCAAAGAAACCGATAAAGAACGTTATCGTAGTGAAGAAGAGAAGGAGGCACGTCGGGCTCGAAAAGAGATTGAAAAACAAAAAGAAGTTGCTCGCGTCGAATTTTCCGAGGAATCTCGTCGCCAGCGTGAGAAGGATGAAGATTCAAGGCGACTGCGACGTGAAGAGAGAAGGAAGAAGCGTGAAGCTGAGGAAAAAGGAGCTGAGAGCAGTATGACGCTTCAGAATAGGACAAGCGAAGACCGGCCACACCACGGTCATCGCAAATCTAACTCTAAATCGAAAGATAAGGAGAAAGGACCGCTGAAGAGTGTGTGGTCATTTTTGAAGAAAGAGTTCGCTTGATATCACGATTGATAAGTTTGACGCCATATTTTTTATGTGATACATACATTTTTAATCTGTCGTAGCAGATTGATTTATCAGCTTCTTTGTGTATTAAAGACTCGGACTGTGGGTTGGGACTTTCATGTAGTAATAGCGTATGCTGGTAACGGGCGTCGTCTTTATTTAGTTACCTAGTAATATTCATCGTTTCTTATTGCATTAAAGTAAGTGCGGAGTGGGTTTACCTTATCTATCTATGATGGGCAATCGTGCCCCTTCTACGTCACATATGACGAACAATTCCTAATACTACTATTATATGAGTACAAAATAAGACGCCATTAAGATCATACCACATAAGCTTGGATCAAAGCATAAAAGGGCATGGGAAATTTGAAACCTGACTTGGAACTGGGTGTTGTATCCTCCTTCTTAGAGTGACATCTACAGTTTCGCTGGTAGTACTCTCTACCATTTTAGATGCCACCTTATACTAAATAGAAGGTAGTTTTCAACCACTGAAAGAATCGTCGTGTAAGACGAAATCCTGGGTCGCAACCAATTCCTGTTCCAATTCATAGTTCGGGAATTAATAGGAGTTTTTGACACTAATACTACGTTAAAGTATACATACCGTCCAGTGGATCGCTGGTTGGTAGCCATTGTCTCGGTTATTGCTTTCTATCACAAGTAAGTACTAGTAACCAGCAGATCTATACTACTTGCTCACCCGGTCACCATTGTTATAAGTAATATTGAAAGGGCACTACTGTTGAAGTTAGTGTTGATCCACGTGATCTATAAGATCTAGGTGGATCGCCTGACTAACGAAGGTCAAGGGACTACTTGGCACTCTCTATTGAAGCATGTATATAAGGAGCGACTTCTCCCTACTTAGATCTGTAGTCAATATAATCATACTGAACCAGTAATTCTAGCATTGAGAGATAGTCGAGTGCCATCGAGTATTCAAAAATCATAGATTAATATACCTAGCTATAATACCAGCAGCACCAACTTAACATTAATGGGAAATGTCAGGGTCTGTCATGTGATCACGATGGAGGGGTCGGAATCTAGGGGTCAGGGTTGCACAGTTTGAGGTGGAAATCATACTCTAATCGTATGAGCTTACACCCCTTCAAACAGGGCGTATCTGGTACGTTCTGGCTACGAGGAGGCTACGATTCGTATATAATTATGGCGGCTTCTTAGTTAGAGGAGTAGAGATTAGTCTGTCAATTGCAACTAATACTATTTGAATCGTATCACTCTATCACTGAACCCTCACAGAAAAGGTATAAAGGATCCACTCGGGTTTTATAAATTAGCTCTTGTGCGGATTACCCTTTTGTATTAGCTCTAATCGATTGAATATTTACTAAATAAACTATCCTTAATTATTGAATTTGACTCACTGTTATAGTAACTCAATATATGGCTTAGACTAGGCAAGGCTAGTTAATAATCAGTATTGTAAGATGAGCTAAGCTGACTTATTGTCAAATAACCAATCCTGAGCTCAGGTTGAGTTTGAGGTGACTCTGACTTAAGCCTGTTGTAGGGTTAGACCTCTAACTAGTACTAAGTAGTACCATTCGGTTCTGTTATTTTTTAAAACATGTTGGAAAAATGTTTGGTTAATAGGGCTACTAGTAGTATGCACTAATAGCCTATACTCTAGATTGTATAGACACGCTATTAATAATACTCGTTAATCTAAATAGCAGTTTTAGTACTTAGTTGTCGTAGTGATACAAATAATGGTACTACTATTTGTTGCTACCCGGGAATTCGAGTTGGCAGGGAGTCAACTCTGAGTAGATAAAGATACAAAAGCACAGCACGTTGACCCAGGCTCAACTTAGAGCCAAATCTGTGAATTTATACCTGGCTAACTTATGGTAGCGAGTTGAACCCGGGCTAACTCTTAGTGCTAGTAAGTACCAGGTACCGCTATAGTGTACTAGTAGTAGTAGGAAAAATAAAAATCCTTTTTGTGATTGCTTAAAGTTAGCGCTATTACTTAATTAAGCATTATTAGAACAGTAAACTTACCTAGTGTTATTAAGTTTTGATTTAACTCAACTAAATATTACTTTATTTGAACAATAACTCGAGCTTAAAGCAGCGCAATATATTACTAATAAGTAATTACTATAGTACTTATTTATTCCGGCATTAAATTAAGTACCCTCGCTGAGTTTCAACTGAAGTAAGCCAAGTTAAATTGCTGTTGTGCGCCCCCAATTACAGGATATTGCTAGAATTACTTGACTACTAATCTAAGTAGGGAGAAGTTTCTCCTTAGTATACGTATATATGCTTCAATAGAGAGTGCCAAGTAGTGCCTTGACCTTCGTTAGTTAGGTGATCCACCTAGATCTTACAGATCACGCCTAATTTCAGCAATCTAAGTACTTAAGAAGATGTCCTTTTTTATACACTTAAGTCGTCGAGAGTGCCCAAGCGGTAATCCGTTGACGTTTCGTTGCTAATATCATGTTATTCGCCCAATTCTCATTAGTTTTACAAAATCTACTTGCTTCATAGATATCTAAATGTCGATCATACTCGGCAATTTCTTATTACTATCTCAAATTGTCTGATAGACTACTTTAAAATTTTAATTGATTTCAACTAACTTAAGGCTTAAATCTTAATATAGACTCTAAGTCCAGTCTGTAACTATCTTGAACTACTTATTTACTTATATTAGCTATTTTCTCTTTAGTTGGAAAAATACTAGTAGTGTCGTTTTTTATCTTGTATCATTAATAGTAATTATCTTTATTTTTAATTTACTACCTTATAAGTTTATACTGCTCTTTTTGTATTATGTATAAGTATTAACCATTTTTAACAATTTGAAGTCTTTATAATTACCAACTAATGTCCTTTAAAAGGCCTTCTTTTATTTTAGATAGATTCGAGGTTTATTACTTAATTAGAGCTTTATTACGTTCTTAACTCATATGTGTGCTTGTAATTTGAAATCTAGGTGTTAATTTTTTGATTTTAAGTAGTTTAATACTGCTCACGTGATATTATTATATCCACCCACTTACTCACCGCCTCATATCAGCCCCTACCATATTATTATTATGCAAAAATCCTACTACTAGTGATAGTTATTAGTAGTTACTAATGTAGAGTCAACTCTGAGTTGACTAACACTAGATGACCGCTGACGTACTACTATGTGATTACAAAGTCCTACTTGCTTGCTCCTTTCTCTACACTCGATTGATCATTCATCAGACTAGCGCTATCGTTGCCAATAGTGGAAGTATTACATATACTTAAATTGTTTATCATCATTCGTACTTGCCTAATCGAGCCTACTTGGTAGCAGCACGTTTGATCATTTAGAAGTGATTGTTTCCTCAGTTGTAGCAGCATTTTCTTTATTTTTAGTCCTCGTATACTATTATTTTTCTGTGATACATGCATACTATAGTGCAGCTGCAACAATTTTGCTCTGCATACTTAGGTCCGCATTGTATATTTATCTACCAGGCACGTTTGTCGATAGGAGATCTACGTACTACAGTGGGAAAAAGTACTACTACTTAGGTACCGACCCCCCTTATAGTTAACACCCTTTTAAGATGGTGTTAATACTAAGATATACTAGTACTTACTATTAAGATACTGGTGGTGTTGATTTAATGTTAAATTAGTTTTGATACCCAAGTATCTTATAACAAGTGTTATTTTATTTATGTTTGGGTAGTAGAGATCAGCTACGAAAATTCTCAAATTTCGAGCTTACTTACTCATACTATTTGATAAAGTAGTATCCTCTAGAAATGAAGTCAATCATACACATACCGGCTGTGTTTTTTTTTCACAGGTCTCAGCCGTGCTCTTTCTCGAAAGATCTCTGTTTGTACATCAACAAACTCACACTACTGCTTTATCTTAAAACCGTCTCCACGAATAAAGTACTTAGTATATATGTGACATAGAATTGGACTCTGGATGCCTTAGGCACTGACAGAGTCTCCTTTTTCTTGCCGAGGGTCACGTGGTTTGGCACATGACCTGGAACTAGAGCCCTTGGCAGGCCTCTCTACTGTATTTAGATACCTTCACTTTCTTCTAGATAAACTAAGCGTCTTTACACCTTGATCTCGTGTACTGACTTCGCTCAACCCTGTGAATTAGCTCCTGATTCACTACATGCCACATACTTAGTATAGTTTCTTCTCCTGACTGTCTATATTTCATAAACTGCATGTCTGATATGCCAGCCATTAATTAGCCTTTTCAGTATCAAGACTTTGGCAAAGAATCGGCATTTTTGGTTCAATTTGTCCTTATAACTCTGACATTATATAGATAGTAAGCAGCTCTAACTGGAAATATTTATAGTTAATTGCATGCTCTAAATCAGGATGGAAGTTAGCTCTTCACTTGTGTATGGATCCACTATTTACTATGGCGTACTGGAATTGATGTTCTTCTTTTTGGGGCGTTAACTTCAGGGGCTCGCTCATTGAAGGAGGAAAGTCAATATGGGGCTTGGCTTATATTAACGCAGTCTGCATATGGCATGAGAACAACAAGTATTGGTAAGGTATTCACGTAAGCTATTAAGTAGTACTACTTAATATAGTACTAGTAACCCCACCCCAACTGAAGCTATGCAAGATGAACATGCAATGGAGGAGGACATGGGATGTTTAAGCAAAGTATCTAGCAAAAAGTGGCGGCTCGCTACTACATGCGCCTCCTAATGTGTGCTTGCCGTCTGGTTGTATACTTACTTATAGTAGTACTTACTATTGAACTTTGTTGATGGTACTAATAGTGAATTTGTTTATTGGTATATCCGAACGAATAAGTACTAGTACATATTTACAATGGTCATACAACTACTTGGTATTACGTCGCGTGTTTCTTATGAGCTCTAAACAATATATTGCATATAATTATTGTTGGTATACTGAGATGTGTATTCACATTAGTCGTATAAGTACTAGGTAAGATCTGACTATATACTTATATATATGGTTCTGCTTAGGTATAAAAATACTAGTACTTACCCATGCGTAGGAAGTCAATACATGAGGCCGACCCACCGAAATACAACGAGCACATAAGTACTCTTTACGAGCGTACCAAGTAGTGGTGACATCCCTTAAAGTAGTAAGTAACCTTACTCAAATTGTACTACTAGTACTAACCATTCATGGCGTGGCGAACCAACAATAACAAAATACTACAATCAACCGTTGCAAGCGAGTGGGTACTTACTAGTTCAACAAACTAATAATACTCGAGAATGCTAGAATTAATGGCTCAGTATGATTATATCAACTACTTCTAAATAGGAAGAAGTCTCTCTTTATATACATAGCTTAGTAAAGCGTGCCAGATAGTCTCTAGACTACCGCCCGCCCTTGTTAGTCAAATGATCCAACTATACGCTATGGATCACGTGGATCTCGCCTAATTTTAGCAAACTAAGAGTAAAGACAAGTAAGTATTATTAATAATATAAGAGAGAAAATAATACTGTTTACTTATTTTTCTAATTGAAGAGCTAATATAAGTAACTAAGCAAATAGAGATAGTTAAAGACTAGACTTAAAGTCTATATTAGGATTTAAGCCTTAACTTAGTTAAGATCACTGAGATAGTAATATTTTAAAGCATAAGACAATTTGAGATAATAAATAAGATATGGCCGAGTATGAACGGCATATACTTATCTATAAAGCACACTATTATTAACGTCTATTAAACTAGAAGTTTCAAAATATTTTAAAACACATATATATATATATATTAGAAGTATAAGTATTATAAGTAATATACTTTACCTTTCTCAATAAGCAGAAATAAAGTCCCAGTATACCGCGTTGTGCTAATAGGCTGACTCTCTTACTCTCTCTAAGGTCAGATTTTGCAGCCGATAATACTAGTAGTCTTCTTATCAATCAGTAAGTACTAAGTTGACGCTTTCTTGTATAGACAACGGGTAACTAGGCGTATTAGGCTCATTTGCCAAATGAGTGACTAGTAAAAACGATTGGGATCTAGAGGTACTGCTACTAGTACTTACTTAGCGTCTGACGTTATTAAATAGTACTTACTAGTATTCTATGCGGATGATGCATTCATTCTCGATTAGCGCCAGTTGTTCCTATACTTAGTATTAGTAGATTAAATAATTTCATATATCTAAGTTTTCACGTCTCTGCTTTCTTCAAGTGTATAGTATCCCTATGAAAAATACTGTAGTTAGTAGTCACATGCCGATTGCAAATAGAGAAGAATCATTTCCACTTCCTATATATAGACTCCAAAACAATCCCTATTGAATCTACCGCCTTCTGTGCTGAAGTCAGCATTGATCCACGTGATCTGTAAGATCCAGGTGGATCACCTGACTAACGAAGGTCAAGGGACTACTTGGCACTCTCTATTGAAGCATGTATATAAGGAGAGACTTCTACATACTGAACCAGTAATTCTAGCATCCTGAGTCTTTTCACTAGGTTCACTTACTTCTATTCTCTTGTAATGAAACCCGAGGTTTGTTATTGCAGCCTGGAAATCAACGTAGGAAAAAAGACCGGTGCCTCTATAACACCGTATCCAAGACGCGTATTGCTTACTACTAGTATTGATAGCCTCATGAAGAATGATTTGTTGATCACAAATTGTTGCTTCGGTGATGATAGGCATATCATTAATGAGCTGTATCATAAAGTGGCTCCATGAGAGTTTTACCGCTTATTCAGCATAGAATTCATGAAGTGGCATATGTGTTCTGTCGTAGTTAGCAGACGATTGACCAGACCTAGGAAGTCCGACACAAGAGGCTTTACAGGGCACATATTGTTATCTGGCTGAGATACGGTAGTTTCTGAGGTTCGGCTCTGCAAGATATTAGGAAGAAATCGTGGCAAATTAAGAGCTCGCTCAAAAGTGCTTCATCTCGAAGTAACTCTTCATCAAGACTCAGAGAATTAATTATGTGGCAAGACACTTAAGCAAAGAGGTCACATTGAATTACCAAGCTAAGTACTACTAGTATACTTACTGAAGGTAGATACTCATTTGATTGATTTTGACATTATTTATTGACATCAATCCTTGAAAACAGTACCAATTTGATCAATTTTCATCGATTGCGGATTTTTTCGCATGAAAATAGTAGCCCTTAGTAAACAGCA
>Ga0247807_10000545_pt1 | contig 23400 bp, 23 predicted proteins | sample UWRJL074202C1_FD_179931 | JGI IMG/M metagenome (GOLD analysis project Ga0247807, IMG submission 179931) | Plant litter microbial communities from Arlington Agricultural Research Station in Wisconsin, United States - UWRJ-L074-202C-1 | ecosystem: Environmental > Terrestrial > Plant litter >...
TACTAACTCAATCCCCCGTTCTGTTCTTGAGCGCGGAATAATGTCAGAACGTGTTAAGTGGTGTCTTTTCATAAATCCAGGACTAACGAAATCATCAAAAATCATGCCGGTGCACCGGACACATCTATTGGAACAATCCCTGGAAATGATCACTTCAGGAACCCCATCAAGTCTTCTTGGCTCTCACACATGTAGCAAGACTGTTAAGATAGCTTGAGTGACCAAAGTATGGAATCGTGTAAAAAAAACCTTTCAAGCCGCTACGATTCCTATTCCATTCTGTGAGCAGTAATGAGGTAGTTAGACACTGCACCAGGCTAGCCGAAGTTCATGTCCTGTGCTGTCTCCCAGCCAAATCTCAAGCACGAACCACCAGCATATTCATCCTGATTGCCACCATATTGGATTGGACAGCATCATCTTCGTCCTGATTCTAGGAACAGATTCCGCATACATGGCGATTTTGATCCGAACAGAGCGGAACCGTCACATGGTTACAATGCACGGCCGAAGAGCCCTGAGCCCTGAGCCCTCCTCAGCAATCTGGGATCGATGTGAATAAGACAGGCAATCCCCGTTGCATCATTGCACACTCCAGCCACAAGTCGTGCTGCCCTGCGCGGTCTGGGGGGGGTTTTCCCCGGTCCACAACGATCCATTGCAAAGCTAAGCAGAGCACAGCCAAGCACAGCTTGCCAGCGATAGGGGTTCACCCATGGTGCTGGAGTGGTGTCAAACCTGTTCGTCCATTCGTGACACCTACTTTCTCCAAACGTCGCCCCGGTCGGTGCTAGTGCGCATGATTATTATTGTTGAACAGTCGGGGGCTTGCAGTCTGCTGTTCCAACAGATCTCTACCAGGATCCCAATGTTCGGGAAGTTTAGAGTCCACTGCCCAAGAATTAATGAATGCCCTCGAAGCTACCGTGCCACACACACACCAAGCCATTTCCCAGGAGCCACTAATCCTCCTTCATATCAACTTTTTCCGTGGTACACACCCCAAAAGGCTCCAGATGTCCAGGGCCACTACACCAGACCCATTCCGAACCTAATCTTGAGGTTTATGCTTTGGACAGACGCTTTGGGGGTGGTAGCATGTTGGCTATAGGCACTAGTAGTTCGATGTAAAAATCGGATCGTAGAATCAAGCTCTCCACACTGACGCCACTACCACAACCCAATCCACCTTTTCTCTCACTCTTGAACCTTGCACCCTGCTGCCTTTCTTTCTGGATTACTCGATTCGTGTTTCTCTGTGAGTAGCATTCCAAGACCGGCACCTGTGCACCGGCCCGTTAGCTTTGTTCTCGGGCAACAGGTCAGTATTATCCACGCAGCCATTACACACATAAGACTGATTCTCCCCACAAAGCCTGCTCAAGAGAATCTAATTCCCATCCAACCTCAAATCGAAATTATCATCATCAAGACATCCTAACAAGTACGGTGATTTGGTTGACAGCTTCAAACCCTAGGCTCTAAGATCGTGATCACATCAGACAACTGCAACCAAGAAGGAAACCTGGCGAGATATATCCATAACAACCATCACTCCTCGTGTACACTACGCTACATCTCTTTCCCGGCCGCAATCGACCCAGCCTGTGGTTGATTTTCTCTTAGAAACATTGTGTACTTGCACCTCGACTGCAAGAAAACCAAAAAGCCACCCGTTATCACTCATCAAACCGCAAAGCTGGCGGTCTCTTTAATTTTACCCCAGTACTCTGGCCTAGCCTCAAATCTGGATGTGGGAGGTAGATCTTGGGAAGGTATGCAGCCCCTAACCATCGCACTTGATCATCCATCATCTTGGCAATTCTCACCAGTGTTTCTATCCTTTTACTGCACTTTCCAAACCTCTTTAGACTCTTAAGATTTAAATCTCATCTCTTTTCACCACAGCAACCAACATCTTCGCTTCTTGGTTTAGTCGCTGATGTCGTGCTAACTAAGTGTATTCAGGATCCAGCACGCTCACACAGTCTCTATCATACATTCCCAAACAGAAAGGGCCAACGTATGGAATGGAACAGAGCCCAGCTCGCCCTATATCTCGACCTCTTTCTCGATCCCAATTGAGCGAAACTAAGACGAACTCTCCAAACATGTTGGCTTCTAGACCACAGGTTTTACCTTCTCCAAGAGAGATGGTCTGGGACAATAAACTTGCCCAGACGCTTCCTACTATACCACAACCTAGATCTTCATCAACTGAACGGATTGAATTGCCATCCATCAGACAGGTATTTAAGCTCATTTCTGATATATGTGTGTTTGCGTGTTAACTCCTCTTAGCATTTTCCCGATCTTCAACTTCGAGATGGGCAGCAAGCAGACGCAGATTCCGCAACAGAATCAAGACAGATCTCGCCTAAGATGGGTATCAAGTCACTTCTTTCGCCCACCGAATATTCTCCTACCCAATCGCTGCACAAGCGTAGAAGGATTTCAAGTGATGATGACCACGAGCTAGAGTCAAGAGATTCTGGAGTTTCCCGACCTCGACGAAGCCCTCAAAGATTTTTGGCACTTCAAGATTCAGACTCGGAGCGACGGTCGAGTTCAGTGTCTATGCCGGACTCTTTGTCTTACACACTTCACAACAGTCCATACTCCCAAAGGCAGAGAAGCCCAATTGTCCGAAGTCCACCATCTTTTGACATACCCGCGGGAGGTCGTCCGGAATGGAACCGAACACTACCCAGCCTTTCCTCCACACTTCAGGCTGATGGTTCACCTCCAAAGAGTTCAAGGGGCAGCGGGAAGTGGAGCGAATATTCACTTGAATATTCTCGAAGGGCCTCTCAGTCTCAAACTCAGGCCACTGTTTCCGCCTTCAATCCACCCATGACACCATACCAAGCTCCGCTGTTCAGCTATGGCTATCATCCACGACATCAGTCATATTCTGGTCCATCTACAGTGACGCCCGTCAAACATGATCGGACCCCTTTTTCTTCAAACATACACGCGGCAAGCTATCCTAACAGTAATTACTCCTACGGCCATGACGGAAACGACTCGGCGGGAATTGATAAACAAAGAAAACGGCGAGGGAACCTGCCGAAAGAAACAACCGACAAGTTGAGGGCTTGGTTTATGTCTCATCTTACGCACCCATATCCGACCGAAGATGAAAAGCAGGACTTGATGCGCCACACCGGGCTTGCAATGAGTAAGTTGTGTTCTGATTCAATTATATGGCGCACGGTTACTAACTCCACATTTCAGACCAGATATCCAACTGGTTCATCAACGCTCGTCGTCGTCAACTACCAACTATCGTTAACAACGCGCGCGTAGAGTCTAATGCACGCTCGGCTGGAGGAGCCGATGGCATTCTCGGCGACTTTGTATTGAAGCCCGAAACTACGGTAATTGCAGACAGTGAAGGGGAATATGAGGAAGACTACGATAGGGCAAGGACCCAGCGAAGCACCGAACCACTCAAGGACAGAGAGACGTGAAGTTTGTTATGGACGCCTTGAAGAAATATTGAGAGTAAGCACGAACTCTAAGGAGATCGGTACCACGTGGAGCACAATAAAGCGAGATACAGGCCCACAGAACACAACACACCCCCAAGAAGGGAGTGGTAACGAATAACAAAGTCACAACATTAGCATTACCTACAATCAACTGGGATAGCTTAGAAAGTGTAATCAAAGCATCGAGCATTCTGCTAAGATAGACATACGATAGACCTGCACCGAGAGGGTTGTAAATATTCAGCCCTCCGGCGTTTTTACCAATCAACAATTCTGTTCAACCAGCCTTTTCGGCCATTTTTTATTTGAGCTATGCCAGACCGAGCTGTCATGTCGTGTCTGAATTTTCCGATCTCCGAATGAGCAAGTTCAAGCCACCACTGTAGACAAAAAACAAATTCCCATTCCCCTGCACCCAACAAACCTAATCCGAGAATGACCAAAATGTGACATGCTGATGGGTGGTTGGTAACTGACTACCAGGTCTTGTTTCTGGCTCATTTCAGCATAACCTCGCAGCGCGCAAGCCCACTAAATCGTGACTTGACGTGGAATGACAGGTTGCTGGCAACATGTCGATACCGGATCGGCTATGCTAATTAAAGTTACTCCTGAGGCCAACGAGGCTACCGAGTATTCCGTAATATCATTGTCCATCGAAAATACGGACGTAATCCTGTCAAGTTATTCCCAGAGTCATGACTCGCCTCTACGCTCACTAAGTCCGAGGCTGGCGGGCGGAAGGTTGGGTGGCGGGATGGATAGTATGCGCTAGGGTCGGCCTTAAATGGGAACTTTGAAAGTTAGAGCTGTTGCTGTGTCTGACAGCCTTGACAGCTACAGATAACCTGGGGGCTCTGAGCAGTAGGCTTTACAAAACTCGTTAGGAGAGTTCAGGCGGGTGCTTGGGTAGGTTAGAACTTACCACCGAATACAGTAATTATTCGACGCCAAGCGCTCACCTCACCCAGCTCTAAATGCTTTTTATGTATATCTTAGCGTGTACTAGAGATAGCGAAGAGGAGAGAGAGCAGTAAGCGTCACCTATTTCTGCGGGCTCTTGTACACTGGAACTTAGCCAATGCCTTTGAAAATACGCTCAACTTCTCTGTGAAGCTGCTAAAAAACCAATAAAGTCAAAGATTGGTTCTTGACTTTGACATGATATATTGAATCTGCTTTGATGGGGCTTGTACGCATTTGCTTTTTACCATGTACTATTGGGGAGATGAGACTTTCTTACATATATATGCTAGCAGCTTATACAAAATGTGGTCTCAAAGCAGGAAGATCGTCGGCAAAAATCGATTGAAGGATCACTTGGATCGTAAAAGTGTCAAAGAGAGCACTAATGCTTTTTCCACGCTATGGAAGAGATCTAGAACTCGAGCCAACCCTCTAACCCTAAGTAGTGTCCTGATCCATCTTTACGAAGATCCAATGACTTTGGATGCGCGTATCCACTTGGGATGCAACATGAAGCGGTGATCCAAAAGCGACTTCGACAACTATCCACCGGCCTGCGCGGTGTCGAGTTGATATGATATGGACTACTGTATAGGATTCAGTAGTCTTAGGCAATGTATCTCAACTGCTGCAGATCACAAACATAAAAACAAAACAAAAAACAAGCTTTTCACAACACCCTGACGCAGATCCGTCAGGGAATCAAATGCCTGTGTCGATCATGCTCATCAGGCCCTGTGAGCGCGTGCCAAAATGTCCGATCGCAAGTTATCCGCATATCCGTGCGACGTTACAGGTGCGATGACTGTGGCCACAGGGTCCACGACTTGGGGGAGGCGAGAAATTTTGCATCTGGCTAGGGTGGAAAGGTTCGTATTCAACGTATTGGAACCGCGCACGCCAGAGTCCAAAAAAAATAATAATGAATAGGAGATGATGCCCGGGAACTTAGAGCTTGGGACGGGAACTTCAGACAGGCGGATGTCGGGCCCCGAGCCGTTTTTATGCAGCAGTGTGAAGGAACAGGAGCGGCTCAGGGCTTTACAGGCTCAGTGGACTCGTCAGTTTTGCGGTGGGCGTGTGGAGGTGGCTGTCAGGACGGATGTGGATTAACTTTCCACCCAGAGCGAATCCAGATTGGGTGGTGGAGAATGAAGTTGATAAGTGATGGTTATTTGTCATAAACTTCCAGCTGGTTTAGCGTGTGAAGTGTCAGTCTAAAGCTCGGGAATAAGAGAAAATCCACTTGGGGCCCAGCGTCAACACGTTGAGAAAGACACTTGCGAATTCAAAGAATTGCCTTGTGAACTGATCAACAGAATTACACGATTCGGACTTCGAGTCAGAGACGAGACCTTCACCAGTCATTATGATGAGTCCCTTCGAGTGGATTGGGTTTACTATCAAAGGTGAAGGTTTTACCCATCTTCAACTAACGCACACTGGCTCCTCCTGACTATTGAAATGCCATGCACATTGTAGCGAGAAAGTCTGTCCAGGCGTGAAGCTACCGTCGTTGCTGGGTAACACTCTCTTTCTGATCGATTGTTGTTCGAAATGCCCTGATTCTCGATGCTGGTGAATATGAGGGAAACCTTTCTGGCAGGAACGAAATGAAATCGTATCATAAAGGAGATTGTCCGACGGGCTCATGACAGGTGTCGCATGTTCTCCATGGCACTGACGTATGGCTAGTTTCTTGGTTCCAAACCTTAGCTGTTCACGTAGATAACCTCTCAGGAGATCCTGTGGTGCAATATATCGAGGCGTATTTTTGACAACTTGAAGGGCGGCAGAGCAATATCACAGGATCAATTACGATATGGTGGGATAGCTCACTCCTGGCGAGTCAAGATAGTGATGCTCGCTTTGAGAAATCTAGTAGTCTATCAGAGTCGACCCCCAACCAGTAAAATTAACACGTTTCTACGAGTTAACTCAATTCTTTCCTCTCCTTCTCTAGAATTAATTAGTGTGAAACCTTCCACCGGTGGTGCTTTGGCATATCCAGGCCTAAGGCTATGACTGACCTGATAAGGCATTGTGTCAACGAGAGCTCCCTCGTTAGTCCACCTTCGTGATGTTAGTGAGAGACGGGATTCATTCCTACATCGTCATAGACTACCCCCACAGCCATCTTTAAGATAACCTTTTCACCCGGATAGTCTGTGGTAGTCTGTGGGGATATCCTCCATTGACTCTTGCAAGTTCCTTATCTCATCATTTACCTTCTGTCACCCACGTTTAATCACAGCACCACCTCTCCCATTTTTGCCGTAGTGGCAATTCTTTTAGACACCGATCAAACCACCGTCAGACTGCTTAGTGTCAGGCTACGTGCTTGGAGACTGCACGCATGCCGCAATAGAGATGTCCAGAAGCTTTGTATTTAGTGCTGTGTGCTATTCCGCCAGCAAAGATTAGTGATCTTCATTAAACTTGAGCAGCCCACAACACAGGTTGAAAGAGGGAAGGAAATCTAGCGTTCAGTGACATCTAGTGCTTTCTTGTTTTCTGGTTTAGGAAGTTGTAGATAGTGAAACGCTAGGGAACCGAACACATAGCGCGACCTCTAAGGTACGACTCTGACTATACTTTGATCATGAAGTAGAGCAGGATGAGCAAGAATGATTGCGTTGTGATGAGGTGGGAGATGATCAAAATTAGCAGGATATTAATCAATGAGTAAAGGCTGAATGGTTGTTATGCATGTTAGAAACGCATTATGTATTTAACGGTAATATTGAATTGAAAATAAAGCCCCCTATCTTTTGCCATCCTAGCGTCGACTTTCTAACAATCAGGATGAATGTCCCTCAATCCTTCCATGAACTTTGGATATAGGCAAGGAACGTTGTTAGAGGAAATGTCCATTTCTAGCTATCAATTGATCATCGCAGGAAGCAGATGCTCCGCCCCCTGAATTAAGCGAGACATGTGAAACGAGGTACAGCCTGTGGGGACCTTGTGATCTAGTGAGAACAAAATCATGGAGATAGATACTAGTAAGATGATGAAGTAATAATGCTTATTGTTCAATAATCTCAAAAACCTTTAAGCATTCACATGATTTTGTTTTAGTTATTATTGCATTTTACCGAAAGTGGTTCTGGGGTTGACGCACTAAGTCTTTTTTGCCTTCAACATCTCTGTACACCTCTCTGTTATATTTAAATCCCCTGATTAAAAATGATATAGCACGTCAACTAAACGTGTGGACTATCATAAAGGTCTAGTTCAGAACCATTTGAAACTTATGTCTGCTGAGTTGCCATTGTCTTAATGTCCACACAGTATGTCAATATAGCCTTGCAAGTTGTTGTCCAATTTTATTTACCAGAGTGGGCAATGCTGTTGATTACGCTGGACTCAGCTGCGAAGGATCAATTTCTTGTAAACAGAGATTTGTAGTGTTTTCATACTCGCTTGTTGCCAATCGTTTGTTATAAGTAGACGGTCTCGACTAATCACATGCTGCAATCCACGAAGTCCGCCAGAAAACATTTTCTGTCTATAGGAGTGTACTTAGACATTCATAATAGCTTTGGTCTCTATGCTATGTATTTGTAGGCCATATTTCTACTTAACTTGCTTTTTGGAATTTAACAAGGAGGCCGCCTTCTGTTACTTAAATGAAACTTATTTTGTTCTCAGGAAGTTCTGAATAGGCTGAGCAACACATAATATACATCATAACCAATTAGATTTGCATGCCCTCCTTTTCTTGCATTGGATGAGCTAGAAATCCCCTAGAAGACTCGCCGGAATAAGTCAAAATCAATATTGTTCTCTTGACGCTCGTTCGAAGCTAACGAGACTGAAATAAGGAAGCCTGCATATCAAGCCGCTGATTTTCTAAATCGAAATTTGCCACATTTCCAAGCATTTTTAAGAAAGATGTGTACCAAGATGTTGACATGCACCTTCTAAATAGTACTGACGCGCAGCTAGGATTATCCTCTCGCATCTTTTGTCTCTGAGCTCGCAGAAACATTCTCCAGATTCATTGTCTCTTGTGAGAAGTACAGCTCGCCTATCATAAACTAGCAAATTGTGGTAGGACGGCTCAGAAGCCTGTTCGCATGTAAGATAAGTGCTGCCTTGCAGTTTGAGACGATCCTCGTATTCCATTCACTCGTACAAGAAGTAGAGTGGCTTCTTAATCAACCTGGTCTGTACCACAAAACACTGCTACACTAGTAGTTGCTGGATCATCTTACGATTTCTTCCGACACCGAGTTTCGGCTGTGTAACTATTTCTCACCGCATGCTCACCTGACTAGAATATTCATAGAGTCAGGTCAGAATGAATGACTAGAAAAAGTAACGAAGTGAGACGTGAATACAGCTTGTGAAAGAAAAAGAAAAGCCGCATGGCGATCGTTGACTGGTGCAGATAATTCAACATGGGGTGAGATATTTGTGAGATGCCTTGCCCATAGGTATTGATCTGCGGCACTGGTCCGTCAGGCCATTGGGGATTTATTGTTGGTGGTCGGCGCATGCCAAATAAGAGGTTGGGAAGGGGATGATCGATATTGATGCTTTGTGCACTTGACATATGTAGCGTTTTGGTTGTTTTGTATGGAGGATGGGGTGGCGTAATCCACGGTGGCTGCATTGAATCAATTTGACAATATCGGCTTGTCCGATCTGCTGGGAGGCTGCCACGCACGCACAGATGGTCCCAGGCCGGGTAAATGGGACAAGAATGCGACAACCCCCCTGGTGGCCCTGCAATCTTGACAACTCAACATGGCAGGTCATCCAGTGTTGGAACCGGCGGTAGTTATCAAGAGATGGGATGCTGTGAGTGATGGCGATTGCTTTGTTAGTACGCAGACAAAGGAGGTGATAGAAGAACATACGGTAGAACCAAGGGCAGATGTAAACACGGCAGGCAGTGCATCAATTGTGGGAAACCTGGGTAGATATCAATATTGCAAAGCGCCTTGTTGTAATGTAATTAACAATGATTATTGATGCTGGTTGTGATGATGGTGATGATGATGATGTGTCTGACAGTCAGATCTTTGTCTGATCAGATCTCGTGCCATGTATGCACGTACTGTATGTATATACAGCACTACTATACTGTGTCTGGGCGATAGGCAGTCTAGCCCCAACCAAGGCTTATCCGCTAGTGTTCGGAAGAGAATGCGTACGGTGAAAGGTGAATTTTGGAAATTAACCTTCTTCGCTTCACCTTCACCTTCGTCTTTCCCGGAACCACAACCTTACAACCCTCAAGCTTGCAGCCTAATAAACTTCAACCCACCATGCCATGATTCCTCCACTACCACTTTCTTCCGAAACTTAGCCACTTCGTCACCTCCACGCTGTGCCATCATGGACGAAGCAAGCCGATTGGTGTTGGAGCTTCAGGCAAAGCTTACAGAGCTTGACACCAAGGTGTTCAGGTACCATCAAGAGATGGCAAGCGCCTTCACAACATACAAAGACAATCTGCTTCGCGATGTTCCAAAGGACGTGTTAGACACTGTTACCAGAGCAATCAGTGCCGAGATATACAATCACCCATATTTCCAGCCTGCCATGTCCACCGTGGTTGACTCATCTGCCAGCACAGGCAGCAGCTCCGGCTCGGCTGGCTTTGAACAAATGGCCCCAGATCTCGGACACTCTAGAGCAATTGGGACTCAGCATCACACGCCCGAACATACATACCAGATGGAGAGAGGTTCCCACGACAGAGAGCTGGAATTTAGAGGCGTGTTTACACCAGGCTATCTACCCCTCCTAGATGGATCGGATCCACTACGAACCCCTTCAAGTTCACAGCAGTCATCTTCAGCAATAGAGAGTAATGGCAGAGCAAATGGAATTGAGCACTCTGGCATTGATGCGAGTACGGGCACCACCAGATCGCTGGCAGCCTCACCAGATTTTTCTCGGCCGATCCCCAGACGGAAGAATACAGATGAGGTATCATTCATGACGGATACAAGTGATGGCTTCCCCAAAAGTGCTTTAAGAAGAGCCTCCACTTCGTCGCACAAACCACAAAGCCCCCGCCAGGTTCGCTTTAATATAGTTAGTGGAGAAGTACTTCCAACCTCGTCACCACTCCCTCACGAAGCTGTGTATTCGACATCTATCCCAAATAGCTCCGATGGTCACGAAGATCCGGACGATGAGTATGACGAGGATGAAGGCATGGAGGCTGAGGAAGACAGCACATCATCTTATCTGCTTGGAGATAGCCAAGACTCACCCCCACGCAAGAAGAAGCTGTCATCTACAGCGCGTCTCCGAGCCTTATCCCGCGCCCCTCTTGAAGATGCTACCGAATGGACTACTGTGTCTGGTGGGCCAGATGATGTCTCAACAAGCCACGGATTGAGTTTGATCGGTGAAGACGACTCTGACGATGATAATCCTGTTTCGTTCACCCATATTGAAGTAGCGGAGCCGTCCATGGGTCAGTCGCTTGAGGAGCAAGCTCAAGAAGCCATTGACAATGTAGACTCTAATAGCTCTTCAGAGGATGAGATGGTGATCAAACCTAAGAAGCGGCTTGTTAAGTTTCCTGTCACACCTTTAATTTTGGATTCCTCCAACTCAAAGCAAAACCCTTCGTCTTCGACCCAGCCTAGAAATTCGTTGCTCAATTTGGAACAAGCGAAAAGCGAGGCTAAGCTGAGCAAAGTACTGACGAAAGCCAAGGACGATAAGGATACGAAAGAAGTCAAGGAAGGAGTCGATGATGTATACGAGCTCCCATTTGACCTCGAGGACGTTGAAGAGGATGTCACAATGTCTCGAAGCCCTCTCCCCGAGATCAAAGAGGATTCCGAGCCCGATTCTTCCGAGCCTGGCTCCCCGGTAGATACTAAGGAGCCAAGCGAGTCAGTTCAAGAGTTGAAAAAAGCAGAACATGGCACACCACTACGGGCCCCCCCACGGGCCATTGGTTCCGTATCTTCTCCAGTCTCCACGGGTAGTACAGGTAGAGTTGGTTCATACAAAGGCCATCCTTTTAGTATGCCGATTGTCAGTGATGAAGTCCAAGCGATGGCTGCATCATTAGGCAATATGCAATCCTATGTGGGGGGAATGAGTGGACGGACTGGAATTGACGAGAGCAATGCCCAAAGCTTCAAGGAGAGTTTTGGAGGGAGTGGTTCAGCTCCACGTTCAAGCTTCAGCGGTACCCCGAAAAGTTTCAGTGAGCGAATGGCTATGGAAAATTTGCTTGAGGATAGTGAGGGTGAAGCAAATATTGGTTGAACAAATACTAGAATTGGCATATCTAGAAATGGCAGGTGACGGGGATGTTATATAGAGTCTGGGGCTGATCTCAGATATACTTCCGTTCTCACAGAATGAGGATAAGGTATGCCTGTTCAGTGGACCTCAAGATTTCACAAAGATGAGTTCTTTCGACAATGACAAAGGGTATGAAATATGGCGGCATCTTTGCACCTAAGCAAGCACGGAGTATAGTCGTTTCTCCCAATACAGATAAAGGTCGGAATGTATATAAATGGCATCGAATAGGCGTTTGGTAAGTCCCTGACATGTGTATTAAGTCAGGGCCGGTATGGTTGATATTTGAGCTGGGCCAACATCCTAGTTGAGCATGCTTTGGGCTATTGTTGACATGGGAATAGCCAGGCAAATGTACATAATGTTAAGTGAAATCTTCTATGATGCCGTATATGTCTCTGTGACATTATATACTACTGGTCAACGTGGTTACAGAATCTCTCCCTAGTGTATATAAGTTGTGATGTTCCAACTCGTTTTCTGATTATGTCCTTTTATGTCCTCTCACAAATCTATGCCCCGAGACTGCAATGGATACTACTGTTCGACAAAAGTAAGTGCGCCAGATCATGAAGCAAGTTTCCTTCCTAACTTCAACCTCTTCTCGACTTAAGTAAACATAGCTACGTTATGGTTTGATACCCTGGGTCATTTTTCATAAATATGACAACATCTACCATATATTGCTTTAGCTATTTGCATATATTAATCTCCTTCTTACCTCTCACATCGAACCACTCAATACGTTCCTCCTTCATGTGGCCTCTCGGTTCTTGCTGGCTCATCATCTGCCTCGTCCTCCCCCAAGCAATCAATATACACAATCCATTTCTTCTCATGCCACTCCCGCAAGTCCAGCCCCTGCTGTTTAGCGTCCAGCGTTGTCGCATTGACTGTCAGCGACGAGGCCCAGCTATCCTTATTCCAGCCTTCTCGTTTAGGGGTCCAAACCTGTTTCTCCTCGCCCTCTGCTAAGACGCCCGTATTGGTGGACGAGGAAGGGAGAGGACGTACTTCACCCTCGCCGGAAAAAGCGAAACAGCGTACACCGCAGCAGGAACAAAAGTACCAATGGATTTGCTTGTCATTACAGACATAGTCTGTCAGGCCATGCGGACCTACCAATAGACCGCCAGAGATGCTGGTGTCGGACGTGGAGATTGGGCTCAGGAGTTGGAATTGCTCTGGGGGGTTGGGGAGACGGATGTGGAACATGGAGAGTTTATGGCAGGTTGTGCAGCTGGGTGGAAGCTGTCAGTGCCAGCGCCAGCGTTGTGCTTCGGCCGTCTGTCATTCTTATTTCCGGATGCATTTACACTTACTTGCATTTCCGAATCAGAACTTCGGGTGGGTAAGGCTTGGTGGTTACTGTGGTAGGAGGCAAAGTGAGTTGAATAGTATATTTGGTGAGACCGCAATGACATGATCCAGTATATGTTTTGGGCCAAGTGGCAGACATTGTTGATACCTTCTTCCCCAAGGACTTGGAGCCGAATTTGGGAGATGGATAGGTTGAAAGATCTCGGTAACCTGCTTTTAAAAAACTTACATGCATTAAGAAGTAGAAGCGTAAAAGTTTGAAAACGCGTCGTGCAGCTGCGCGGGGATAAATTACCCCGTCTCACGAAATCCCGTGACGGAGATGATGGCGAGTTACTGTTGCATTTCATCCAAGGATGTGGTTTTGCCGGTAGAATCCCTGAGCACATAACGGATAAATGAAGTGCCCTAACGGCTCTGCACAGGTTTCCAATGCACCGTAAAAAGCAATGGATTAGAAATTGTTTCTCAAGCTAAATCTCTTTGCACAATATGGGGGATGAGGCGACACGTAATAGCTTAAAATTAACGCTTGATTTAACATTGCAGCACTATCACAAGCCGCAATTTCTTGCAGATTTAGAGCCAAAAAAAGATATCCACAGGAGGACTGTCAGTGAGTGATGCAAACGATTTCAACAGAACGCCATCACTAGAAAGTCTGTCGGGGAAGCAAACAGGTAGAAATGCAACCTAGTCCAATGGAAAGGAGGCAATGGATTCGAAAAAAGGTATGTTTACAATTATGGAAAGAGGAACTTCATAATGTGTAGAAATTTGCCCATTTATGCCGTGGAGCAAAGTACTAAATGTGACGTTTACGTACTGTTTGTTGTTGCTGGAGGTAGATATATTGGCGTGCAACTGAAACCCACATTCGCTTAAATGGAGGATTCTGCCCAACCAGCGATTAAACAAGCCCCAATATGGACCCAATATAAACAAATCAAAAAAACAGGAGTCCATAAACCCGGCACTTTGGCGGAGTGGTTAACGCGATGGCCTGCTATTCTTTCGAGAAAGCTGGTAGCCATTTCCTTCGGGAGCGTGTGTTCGAATCACACAGGTGTCGCAATATGTCTATTTATTTTTGTATGTTTTACAACTATTTTTTATTTCGCAATATCTTTTTGCAATATAAAACGACAGCTTCTTCGATATGTTTCTTGCTTACTTGGTATCAATGTTTTGCTATTGATGAAAATCTACTACACGGTGGGGCAGACACTTGGCGGAATAATTTGCTATTATTTAGGGGTTCAAAATATGAAACTTCAATAAAGTTCGTAAATCGTGTATATTCCGGAGAGTGTGTCATTAGCCAGAATACTTCTATCGGCTGTATATTCTAAGTACATCCATCTCTTTAATAATGTTGAAGCAGTTCAACACTTCCTATCGAGTAGATTCAACGATGCACTCTCCACGATCGCAAGTCTGCCAGTACTCGTACCGAAGTGTTTCTTTTGTTCCAACATGTTTGTTCCTGCATTTAATATCTCTCATTTGCCTCGCTCGTCGATGGCAGTTGACAATCGAGTTGAATTAAGCCGTGATCTCGTATCCAGAGGGCTGTGATTTGTTCTTAGCAAGCTGCTGTGCAACCAACGTCCTGCCTGTGACAGCCTTTCATCGTACACCGGGCAAATCAATAACCACTGACGCCTGAATTGAGTTGTGTAAATGCTGCACACGGAACCGGCAATTTTGCGACCGTCCCACCCAGCCCGATCCATCCAATCGCGTGTTGCAGATATCCTAGAACCAAACAAATGTCTGGCGGGGAAGATGTTGACATTTGCAACATCAATATGCACTGGCACATAAATCCACTTTAACTGGAGCTTCGTAGCCTGCAAAACGGCGTATTAGGCCACTTGAACACATCATGTCTACTATCCAAGCTGCGGAGATGGACAGATCCTGCCTTCAGGTGAGCATGTTGGGAGTTGGATAGCTGCAATTAGTAATTCAACTGTGTTTGTAACTGTTGCCTTTTTGGTTGTTTGTCTTGTCTACCTCGGATCTTGCGCTCCCAGCTTCCGCGTGTATGTCTTGACCTCGCCCATGTCATATCAGTTTACCAAAATATAAGAAGGGGCGATGTGCTGCATCCTGGGTCACTTCTCAGACGTCAAATATAGTTAAAGTCTAGTCCTCTACCAGCAAGCTATTACATTGGTCATAAAGCTCAGGTGTTGCCGTAAACAGGCGTGACAACCTCAATCCTTTAGAAGGTTTGCAGGTGGAATTTGACATTGATTCGAGATTTCTCTCAGCCATGTCTTCTACGTTGGATTTGCCATTGCTGGCTGGTTCCCCAACATGGTTGAGCATCTTACTGGTCCTTGTTGTTGTCCTCCCAATTGCACAGTTTGCGCTTCGACGTAAACGCCTCAGCCTACCTATCATCGATGTATCTTCATATAAGAACGGACAGTCAGCGCTCATAGCCGCTACCTTGGAAGCATGTTTCTCCCTAACGTACTGTTGACAGTTCTGACAATTGTAGTACCCAAACACGCCATACATTCTTCCATTCGAGAACGAGGTCGTCATACTACCAATGTCGACGCTCGAGGAAGTCAGAAACCTGCCCGAAGAGCAGGTCTCTTTCGATGAGTTACTCAAGCGCAGTTTTGCAGGCAAGTATACTGGTATTGGAAACGCCGATCCTGCGGTGAATAGAACCGTTAAGGTCGACCTGACACGCAATATTGCGAGCACGCTCGATGATCTACAGGAAGAAGTCCGGTATGCTTTCGACAAACAACTAGCATCATGCAAAGACTGGAAGTCGGTGAACCTCTACCAAACTCTTGCTAGAGTTGTCGCTCTCCTATCTGGACGGGTATTCGTTGGACTGCCAACTTCACGAGATGAAGAATGGATCGATGCAACGATTAATTATGCCATGGATTGTGATATGGTACGACGAGCTATTGAAAAATGGCCTGGATGGCTTCAACCATTTGTTATTCCAATGCGTCAGTCTTACTATTCAAATTTCAGGAGCATCCCCCTTCCCCTGTCGAATTCCAATATTTATCACTTCAAAAACATTAGGCTCAGAGAGCACAAGTTGATCAAGTAGTTTAGTGCCCGAGATTCGGAAGCTGCAAAAAAGCAAGAAGCGTGGAAGCGAAATTCTAGAGCCAATATTAAAGAAATGTTTAGCGGAGTTTGGCAGCGAGAAGAGCGATTCTCATGGATCTGAAGATCACCAGGGCACATTCTTTTCTTGGTAAGCACTCCTTATTAGCCCTTACAAATTTCTATTTCGTACCATTATCAGTTTTATTCCGGTGTTTTAATGATGTGCGCTGATCCAAATCTTCAGGCTTCTGAAAGAAATAGATAACCCTTCGCAGGCAGACCCTAAGGAGATGTATAAGTATCAAATGACATTAGGGTTTGCAGCATTACATACTACATCTCAAGCAACTTTCCATGCGATTTTGGACATGGCTGCCCGGCCACAATACATCCAGCCTCTCCGCGAGGAGATTGAGAGAGTATTGCAAGAGGATGGATATGATCGGGACAATGAAGGGTTTCCAAAACTAAAGAAATCCAGTATGCCCAAGCTGAGGAAGTTGGACAGTTTCATGAAGGAATCCCAACGATTTTCTCCTGCTGGTCTCAGTAAGATCACAATATCGCAAACCCCCCTGATCTTTTAATTAATCACATTGCTAGTTAACAATGGCCGTATTACTACCGCACCACTTACCCTATCCACCGGCCATACTCTTCCAAAAGGCACGCGAATCGCGTTCCCAACTTATGCTGTGCACATGTCTCCTTCAACACCAACCTATGATCCAGCTAATAACCCGTCGTCTACGCTCCCATCTCATATGTTTGACGGTTTCCGGTTTGCGCAACTCCGTTCTGTTCCAGGCCAGGAAAACAAACATCAGTTTGTGACTACGTCACCAGAGAGTATGAACTTTGGACATGGAAATCATGCCTGCCCAGGTCGATTCTTTGCAAGCAACGAAATCAAAGTTGTATTGATCGAGTTGCTAAGAAGTTGGGATTTCAGGTTGAAGGGTGATGTGAATGCCGTTGGAGGTGAACGTCCTAGCAACATTGACCATAAGATGGCCGTTATGCCTGATATGAGCGTCGAACTAGAGTTCAGAAAGCGAAAGGTTTAGTTTGCTTAATAGTAGTCGAAAAGTGGGACGGCAACGCTGTTTGTATTGGCTTATTCATAGGCTGCCGAGACACCGACTACTCGCTGACTACGATATCTGTTAGCAGTATCTGCATAATATGTGAAACGTTTTGCATTCAAATACTGAGCTTGTTTCGTGAATGTTGCTTCCCACGTTATGTCCAACCGCTCCTCGCTTAGCAGTACTAGAATCAGGGGGGGTGACACAATGTAATTTCAAATATACTTCATCAAATTCTCTTCCACTTCGAGGCGACTCTCAAACAACATTATTTTGATACAGTTGTTTGAGGCAATTCCGCTTGACTGAGAGTATATTCGGGAGAGGGGTAATCTCTTGTTGCAGAGAAGGTGTAATTTGTATGGTGATCAAAGAAGCACCGCGTCTATACCTTGGTCGGAGGAGTCAATAAAAGGTGGTTTAGGTTACTTTCGAAGTTTCATCCGTATGGCAGAATGAGCAGCGAAGCCATGGAATGTAATCGAGCACGTTTTTCTTTTGGCATTTGGTGAGCTTTCTTCAAGTACTCATAAGTAGTACTCATAAGTTGAAAAGAACCGATGTTAGACTGTATATACTCTTGGGGTCATGTCAAGTTGAAATAGAATTTAGTGGCAGAATCACATTATACTTTGTGAAAACACAGTGACACTCTCGACATTGAAATTTCGTACGTCGTTCACTAGGGAAATTTTGTTATGCTTTATGAACACTCTGTACTTCCAGCCCAATAGATAAGCTTAGAGAAAGTGGATTTGCTTTCATAAACTGACATCATTTCATTTGAGTAGAAGAAAGCCCGTCGGATATTGGGTGACACTATACAAGGTTCTAGCTACAAAATCACCAGGGTAAATGCTATTTATCCTTGTGTTAAACGCTCCAGTCGACTTTTCGCCCCTTCTACCAATGCAGTCTCGCGATCTAATAACGCTGTAATCTGGGCCACCTTTGCCTTTCTGATCTCCGACGGAACCTTCACATTCATGGCACCCTGGTCAGTTTGTTCCACCAACCCACTCGCCTCGTCGATCAATTTGTTCTTCAGTGTCTCAAGCTCTTCATAGCGTTGCCATGGCTCTTTTACTGAGCTCCCAGAAACCATATTTCCCTTGCTCGGCTCCAGTTTGCTTTCAAGATTTGCGACCTCATCCACCCAGGCTTTCTCCTTCTCACTAAGCTCGCGAGTTCGTCCCCTCGCAATTCGCTTCCTCATGTTCTCTATACGTTCCGTTATCTGTGCTTGCTTATCCATGGCAGCCCCGAGTCGTCTTTCAATCATTTCATTTGTACCTTGTACTGGCTCATCGCCTTCCGGATCCGCGTCAAAGTCATCTCCTGTGATGGCTTCGACTCGCTTGGCAACTTCGTTTGCTTTACTTATTTGACTCTTCAGCTCTATTTGCAAGCGTTCACATCTGCGGAAAAGCTCCGCGGCTGCGGACCCAAGACGGTAAGTTTCCTCACTGAGAATAGTGTGCGCCTCGGTCAAGATTGTGAGTGTTGCTGGTGATAGCCGGACCTCCTCTTTCAAAAGTCGCTTGTACTTCTCATGTCTTATCTTTTCAAGAAATCTAGGTAGTGCGGATGATTCGTTGAATATAGATGCAGGTTGGTATACAGGCCGCGGTTCGCATAATATCAATGGCTTGTCTGGTTCTGAATTGATAGATAATGACCTAGATCGTCTCATTAAGTCAAACTTATCCTCGGGAGTTTCCAAAGTCAGAGCGACTGGCCCACTCGAGTTTGAGCTAAGAAGAAAGTACCCAAGATCTGGGTCCATTATGACGTCAAGAGCAGCCAGAGCTAAAGACTTGTCGGATGACTTTTCGATCATAAGTCGTTGTCGGGTAGATTTGTTGCCCTTGACAAGAAGGTCGATTCGGAAATCGGATCCTTGCTGACCACCCTTGAGCTCTGGCTCTAACCTGAAAACCCAGTCGAGAGAGACATAAGTCAATTTAGACGTATCAGTCACATAGAATGTGTAAGCAGACTGGCAGTCTCGACTGAACATTGGCCAGCTATCTGCTGAGTTTTCACCTTCTTTTGATGTTTCTAGGACCTCAAATGTCAAAAGTGAAGGCACTTCCACTTCCTGAGAAAACCGGGAGATCTTCGATTTTAACCTTGGCAACCATTGAGCTTCGACCCCGTCCAGATCCAATAATACAGATACCTGTCCACTACGCGCTAGCAAACAAACGATACCGACAGACAGTCCATCGTTGTCACCTTCTATTTCAAGATCATTTTCTTCTCCTAGCATCAATTCCTCACTATCAATCTTAGCTCCAATAGCATGAATATCGGTAAGTAGGCTATCCAGTTCGTCCTCCTGCTCGTCAGGCACATTGGGCGCAAGGTCAAACTCGAAAGGCCCTTGAAGCTTAGGCACATGGCCCGGTCTGCTTGGTCTGGAATAAATCTCTGTGGGGAAATCACCAGGAGCAACTTCTAGTTGTAGCGGCTCCTCGTTATCAATCTCGGCCATCCAGTCAAGTTGCTGTTGAGCGAGTCGCTTGGCGCTAGCCGATACCCCAAGGTCATCCTCTATTGCAGCATTTCTAGCGACTATTGATACAGAGAGCGACGGTATCAAGGCTGGTGGTGGTGACCATTTAGATGGTAGTAATGGACACAGAGCATATACGTCGCCCTCTTTCATAGCAATCCAGAGTGTCATGGGAGACCAACCACCAGATTCTTTTGCCGGAAAACATGCTGAGGCCACGTCCATATCAAATGAATCAGGCGAGAACCCCGTATTTATTCCAGACACAGATGCCCCAAAGTCCTGATCAGCGGAAACTCCATCGGCCAATTTCTTTAAATCGATTGAGAGCGTAGATCTATCAAAGGACCTACGATCCGATATAGACAACTCCCAAACTCGTACCACAGCATCCTCAGTAATCGTGACCAAACAGGTTCCATTGACCCCTAATGGGTGCCATAAGGCGGAGGCTATCCCGGATTGTGTTGTGACATGTGTTGTTGGTCCTAGTTGAAATGTCTTGATCCGCATGGGGCCTTTATCTGCTGCTGTGAGATGTGATGCGGCGGGAAGTATTGCTACATGTACCGTATGTGTAGTCAGAATTGCAAGGTAATTTCCGTTTGGAGATATTATGAGTTGCCGGATATCGTCTGCGACGGGAGTTTTGATAACCTATAATTGTGAGCTTCTACATTACTACATAAGTGTCAGTAAGAGACTTACCCTATGACCTTGAGCATAATCATCCTCCAAATCGCTAGATTCCCCTGCTCCTCTTCTAGAAGACTTTTTCTCTCTCTTCTGTCCATCCTCCCATGCTTCTTTGAGATACACAAGATCTGCCCAGCGAATTTCTTTCCCAACAGCAACGAAGACCTGCGTTCCTCTATGCGCAATCGTACGCAGAGGTCCAGGTTTTGATGCCTTCTTTCCATTACCAGCTGATAGTAAGGGGTTATTTGGTCCTTTAGAGGTCTGGGTAAAAATCCCGTGGCCAGGGTTGGGCTGCGAAAGCCAGGCGGGCGTGTAACTCGTGATTTGTGGCATTGTAGAATGAAATTAGCTCAGCGAAGAGCTCCTGAAGCTGCGGAAGCCCAGTATTTATGAGAAGCTCATACAGCGTTTATGTACGACAGGTTAATGTATTGTGGCAATGGGAATTGTGATGGTGTTGCAAAAATCTGAAGGTCGACGTGTTTAGCGCGTCGCAGGGTTTCTTTCAGCCTTCTCTCCAGCGGCGAGAGAGTCAACAAGCTTTGTCTTACAGACTCACACAACAGCAAACATGCCTGGAGTAGTTCGAAATACTGTTGATCGACTTGACAAGCCTAGTGCTTATTATCAGGCAAAGGTAATTGTCCTAATTTTCACCGGCCTATGTAAAAGGCTAGGGCTGACCAACCTTACTATTTTAGAATAAGAAGCGCAAGTACAATAGGGATGATGAAGAGCTTGGAAGAGAGAAGACACCAGAACCGGAACCAGAAGACCCGTTGAAGGATGCTACGACCCTCTATGTAGGGAATTTGTAAGTTGAAATAGCAACTGCAGGACCGGTGCTGTGCAGGCTGACAAGCAAACCTAGATCATTCTATACGACAGAGGAACAAATTCACGAACTCTTTGCGAAATGCGGTGAGATAAAACGATTGGTTATGGGATTGGATCGATTCAACAAGACACCATGTGGATTCTGTTTCGTAGAGTACTATACACACCAGGATGCGCTCGATTGCATGAAATACATTGGAGGCACCAAGCTTGATGAGCGTGTCATTCGGACAGATCTTGACCCTGGATTTCAAGAGGGGCGCCAGTACGGAAGAGGAAAATCTGGTGGTCAAGTGCGTGATGAGTATCGGGAGGAGTACGATGAGGGCAGAGGAGGTCTTGGTAGGGCTATTCAAGCTGAGAGGCTGAAGGAAGAAGAGGAATATGGCAAAGGCAGATAAGACTTATGGGCATAAGCAAAGTCAGAGGCGTTTGGAGCATTATGGGATTATTTGGGACACTTGTAATTCTGCAGATAAGATTCAATATAGCATTGACACCTGGAGACACCGTGCCTTCTATTGCAAGTCTTTGATCGTTCTGATGTAAATTGATTCCATAACGCCTTCCATGCATACTTCTACACCTGTATGATACATATATCCCACAATTTCTCTTTCAGTATCCTGGAGGGTTGACTCTCTGGGACAGTCTTGTCCACTTCGGTAGCTCTGCAAAAGTATTAGCATATCATTTCCACCTACGTTGCCTCCTGTGAACTCACTGTGAATTCCCTTGCGATATTTTTTCTCTTTCCGGTCAAAGATAGTATATTTGTCTTTGGGTACCATTTCCTGCTCGAGGGGCATCTCGTCCTTCCATCTTTCCACAGCTTTCGTAGTGATGCCTTGCTTGGCCAGTGCTTTATCTACAGTTGCTACGACTGTGTCAACTGCTCGTAGGCGCTTCCGTTGTCGGGCTTTTTGGAATTTGGAAAGCCGCCATGGAATCTTCCTATACAATCAATTGACATTAGCAACACCATTCTGAGAAGTTCCATAACAAATTCGTTCTAACATACCAGAGAAGACCTCCAGATAAAGAGTTGGTGGGTCTGAAAGCACCAAACATTGTGTTGTTGATGAGCACTAAATTTTGGTATCGCTGAAGTTGAGCTCAAATTCAACGCCAAGAAATCATCACTTGAGCCGCTTGGACACCAACCTCACTTCTCCCAAAAACATTTCTATCCAGCAACGATGTCTTACTATTTCGCCATTATCGGTACACAAGATAACCCTCTATTTGAATATGAGTTTGGGACATCGAAGCAAGGCGGCGATGGAGTGGCCAGGTTTGCAGAACAGGCACGGCATATGAACCAGTTCATCGTTCATGGGAGCTTGGATATTGTAGAGGAGGCGCAATGGGCTAATGGTTCAATGTACGGAACATATTTGCTACTACTCAGCTCATGCTGATTTTTCGTTAGGTACTTGAAGTGCATTGATCGATTTTACAATAATTACGTCTCTTGCTGGATGACTGGCGGCAGTAAGCTTCGCCTTTGCAATATGGTAGTCTCATCGTACTAATTGTTTTCAAGATGTCAAGTTTCTCATCCTCCACGCTCCTTCTCAGCCAGCTACAACAACTACGACTCGAGCTAGCACATCAATAGCTGCTAATCCAACTTCCCCCCAAACAGAGGAGGCTATCAAGCAGTTCTTCACCGAGGTGTATGAGAATTGGGTCAAAACGATCATGAGTCCCTTCTACCAGGTTAACATGGAAGTCAAAAGCCCAATATTCAGGACGAGAGTTGTTGCAGCAGGGAAGAAATACCTTTGATCTGGGATCCGACCGACGGGAGTCATACTATCAAACAAACCAAGAATTGAGCATGCTCAGACGTGAGAAGCATGTAGGAGATCCGCCTGGCTCGGCAACCACAACTGAAGACTCTGGAACTTTTGGGGCTATAGGTATTCTACCTAAGAGAACACTGATCGACAGAATGGGCTACTGAGAGGGGGCTTGACACGAGAGTAATACACAACCTACACAACACATCACGCTGTGTAGGCGTAGGATGGATTTTCTACAGTGGCACAGCGCACAAACGATGGAAGATGGGCCACAGAGGATGTGT
>Ga0247807_10000546_pt1 | contig 23377 bp, 22 predicted proteins | sample UWRJL074202C1_FD_179931 | JGI IMG/M metagenome (GOLD analysis project Ga0247807, IMG submission 179931) | Plant litter microbial communities from Arlington Agricultural Research Station in Wisconsin, United States - UWRJ-L074-202C-1 | ecosystem: Environmental > Terrestrial > Plant litter >...
CCGCTCCCTCAAGCACACTTTCCGTTGCGGTAGAGGCCGCTTGTGTTATGGCTTGTGAAAGTAGCTTCGAACTCAAACAGCTTGCCGCACTACCTGTTGCTCGGAACGCGCTGTTATTTGACTGTGCGGTTGTCGATTGTGTATTTGCTTGCGATTGTGTTTGTTGCGCGGTTACATAGCTGCCACTGTTTTGAATTTGGCTTTGAACGAAGGCTGGATTTAGGCTCGGGTTGTTCGGATTATATGGGTTATTTGGATCGCTGTAGTCGTACGGGTTATATTGTGTTCCGTTTGCTGTTGTCTGTGTGGTTGGTGGCGGTGGGGTTAATGCCAAACTTAAAACCGGGTTGATCATTGTTACCACGAGCACTGCCAACGCTATTATTTTTTGTATGTGATTTGTGTTCATCGTGTATTTAATTTAATAGAAAAATATATCCCGGATCAGCCTCGGTATAATTAATCTTGTCTTTGTTAAGTATAATAGTTTTTTTGATTTTATCAAAACCACTAGACAGTTCTGCTGTTGCCTCTTTCACTTGATTTAAGCCAAGTAATGCTTTTGCAGGATCTGTATTTTGTTGCTCCATCAATATGAGTCCTTCACTATATTTTTTGTAGGCGTTTATAATAGTCACATGGTTTTCTGATAATGATTCAGGTACCCCAATGTCCGTTATGAGCTTTGAAGCAGTCATAAAAATGCTTGCAATATAAGGAGTTTTGTTTGTTTTTCTTTCATGCGAAACTATCCCTTTGTTTACTTCGTTTTGAATTATGGCTAAATTATTTCCATATATTTTTAAGTTTTCTGCTGTTGGCGTAACTGATCGTATGTCACCATATGTTACAGGATTTGTTACTCTAGATTTATTTTTTAACACATCTTGCGTTGCATTTAAAATCTCTTCAGGTTTTATTTCTCCTGATGTGTTGTATTTTATGTATTGTGAAAAAATATCTTTTGATAGTCCGTCGGTGATGTTATCTCCTTCACTTTTTTCAAACGTTTTTGCAAATTCTTTAAAATTCTTAAGATTTTCTTCGGCAACTGTATCAATGATATTTGCTTGATATTGATCGGCTTTTGTCATCACTTTTCCATTTTCATCCACTTCGATATTGTCAGAACCAAATGATACAATTTTATCTTTTTGAGTTATAGAAAAAACTATTACAAGCGCCACGATACAAACCGAAATAATATTTAAAGTCTTCTTATGCATTATCGTTATTATATAACAATTTTGTTATATAAATCCAATCGACCGGCATTATATTTTCAGGTCTTTCTTTTTTATATTTTTCATCAGAGATTTTAAGGGTCGCGCCAAGCTGCTTCCTTTTACTGTTAAATGCCTTTTTTGCAGTTTCCCAGTATTTTTTTTCGATATCTAAAAGCCCTTCTTCTTTTTTGAAAATGTCTTTGTTGATGTTTTTTATTACAAGTATGGCTGAGTCCACTTTTGGTGCGGGTACGAAATTTCCTTTCGAAACTTTCATGAAAATATACGGTTCGCCATATGTTTTAAGGCCTAATGAGAATAAACTCATCTTTTTATCGATTCCTCGATCAGCTATCTCCTTTTGTACCATTAAAATCATGGTTTTTGGCTGATTTTTAGCCTCAAGGAACTTTTTAAAGATAAAACCTGTTAAATAGTAGGGTATATTGGCGATTATAATGTAATCGGTCCCTATTTTTGTATATTCCTTAGAATCTATATCAAATTTCCGAATATCTTGATGTATAAGGCTTAAATTAGAATTTCCTTCAAAACGTCCTTCCAATAAAGGAATGGCTCTATCATCTGCCTCTATGCAAATAAGCTTGTTTTTTGGGAATATGTTGAGAATTTCAGCGGTTAACTCACCTGTTCCAGGTCCAATTTCTATAATAGTAGTCTTATCACTTATATATTGCTTAGATTCTTCGGCTATTTTCTTAATAATAGTGGTATTTTTAAGAAAATTTTGACCCAATGACTTTTTAGCTTCTAAGTGATATTCCATATTTACCTTTAATTTACCAGTCTATTTCAGATAAGTCTAGCAAATCTCTCTTCCCGCCCTTATCATTATGGGTATAACTCTTGTGAAATGTCGTATTATCGTTATGTTCTATCAGGTTTTCATTAATATCCTTTATAAAATGAGACATTGTTCGTACTTGGCGTGCTCCAAAAATTGTTCGGATGATTGCGTTTGAAAGGAATAATTTCTTTTTCGCTCTCGTAAGTGCTACGTAAAAGAGTCTTCTTTCCTCCTCATCGTCTCGGTCCTCGCTTGTTTCATTCATTCTTTCGTATGGAAATAGACTTTCTTCCATTCCAACAATAAAAATATAATCATATTCAAGACCTTTTGAGGCATGAACGGTCATGAGACGAACTTTGTTGTGTTGGTCTTTCTTATCAAGCTCATCTTGGTCAGACATCAGTGATGTTTCTTCAAGGAACAGACTAAGCGCTTCGTCTGGGTCAAAGCCGTCATATTTTGTTGTAAGGGAAATAAGCTCTTTAATGTTTTCTAGTTTTTCTAGATCATCCTCACTTTTTGTGAGAAGGGACTTCTCTATGCCACTGTTTTTGAAAATATATTTAAAAACTTCAGACAGCTTTTCTGTTTTTGTTTTGTTTTCGATTACGTCTAAGAATGCAAAATACTCCTTCACTTTTATTTGGGTGGCCGCAGTTAAATCATGAATCCTATCCTCTACAATTTTTATTAATGAAACTGCACCGATTCCTCTCGCGGGGGTGTTGATTGTTCTTTTTATGTCAGTGATTGAGGTTCGGTTGATGGCAGCTTTCAAATATGAAATCATGTCTTTGATTTCTTTTCTTTCAAAGAATTTTACACCGAGAACTTGATATGGAATATTTAACATCAGACATGACTCTTCAAGGACACGTGATTGAAAGTTTGCACGGTATAAAACCGCAATGTCTTTTGGCTCAACACCACCTTGAATGAGAGATTTTATTTTTCCCATTGTGTATCGTGATTCATCTACCTCATCGAAGCCTGTATAGATATCGATTTTCTCACCTGACTCTTTTTGCGTAAATAAATTTTTCTTTTTTCTATAAATATTTTTTTCGATAATGTTGTTCGCAGCCTCAATGATATTCCCTGTTGATCTGTAGTTTTCTTCAAGTAATACCACTTCTGTTCCGGGAAAATCATGTTCGAATTCTAGAATATGAGAAATGTTCGCGCCTCTCCATGAGTAAATAGTTTGATCGGCATCTCCAACTACTACAATATTTTTATCATCCCCTGCTAATAGTTTACATAGTTCATATTGTATAGGGTTCGTATCTTGATACTCATCAACGTGAATATATTTCCATTGAGCATTCAGTTTGGCCTTTATTTCAGGGTGTTCTTTCAGAATTTTTACTGGCAATGATAAAAGATCATCAAAGTCTACATTTTTTTCTTTGCGCAATTCTGCATCATAGGCGGTCCATACCGCTTGGACTGTTTCGCCGATAAACCCGTCGTGCCCTGATAATACTTTCGTTGCATATTCAGCAAGGGTTATATTGTTTCCTTTATTTTTTGAAATAATGTTAAGTACTTTTGAAGGCTCGACTTTTTTCGGATCATGTCCTTTTCGAACTAATATTTCCTTTACCTTTTTTCTACTGTCGTCTCGATCAAGTATCGTAAAATTTTTGTTGATACCCAGTGTGTGTCCAAAGTTTTTTAATACATATACTCCAAGACTGTGGAATGTTGAAATAAACGGATGTCTGTTTCTAATCACTTCGAATAAATCCCTATCACCTTCTATCATCGACATAACTCGTTCACGCATTTCTTTGGCCGCTTTGTTGGTGAATGTAATAGCGAGTATGCTCTCAGGCTGGATGTGGTTTTGGATCAGCGTTACGATTCGAGTTGTAACTGTTTTAGTCTTTCCTGCCCCAGCTCCCGCTATGATAAGTATCGGTCCATCTATTTTTGTAACAGCGGCTTTTTGCGCAGGGTTTAATTGATCTATGTAGTTCATCTATGATTTTTTTGTTTGATTTTGTAATACGTGTGATAGGACTTGTTGTTTTAATCCGTCGAGAGATTCTTTGTCTTTTTGCTGCAGATTTTTTAGGTTTTGAATAAATCCTGAAAGAAATTCTATGTGCATCTGTTGAGTTCTGTTCAGTACATCATAATGCAACTGTAGTGCATTCAAAACATCGTCAGCAGAATCTGATTTCAGACTGCTGACGATGTTGTCGGCTGTTTTTTGCGCTAAGTCTTGTGAATTTAAAATGTCTTGCATTTTTATTTAATAGAAGTTAATACAGTCTTGTATTTTCCTATTATAGCATCTAGCCTCGCGTTTTGCACAGGAGTGTTAGTTTTTATTTTTCTGTTCTTTTGTAATGCGGTTAGAAGATCTGTTATGTATTTTATTTTTACATCTTTTGCAACCTTTTCTGATGAGACGATATAGTCGTATGAACTAAATGTTGGTGCCAAGCTATTGTAGCTGTCGTTTTCTTTGATGTTTTTGACCGTCATTTCATGAATTTTAAGTGCTGTTTTGTGTAATGACAACATATCCTCTTCTTCGTTTCCAACTGTTTTAAGAACATCGCTAATCTTTTCAAATCTTTGTGATAGGCCTAGAATATCCGTCATAGTTTTTTTAGGGCTTTTCGCCAGAGTGTTTGCCTCTTTATCTAGCTCGTGCAGCGCTTCTTGATATACTTGTCGAGTCGCTTCTCTTTCGAACTGTTTTACCTCCGCATCGTCATCGAACAATATTTCGGTTGGAGATTGGGTAGGCATTTCTTCCAATTCTTGTATTTTTGCTCCTTGTGATTTGCTTAGAATTTCCTCAGCTTTTTGCTTGGCTTCCAGGGTATTGTATTTGGTTTTAGCAAACGTTGCCATCATCGCGTTAAATGTTTTAAGAAGCTCTTTTTCATCATCATCGAATTCTGAGTAGTCTCCTTTAGCAAGGTTTTCCTTCTGGCCTTCAACGAATTGTATAAGATGCCTCATTCTGTCTATGTTTCTTGACACTTCTTCCCTATTGCCATTTTTTCGATCAACTAAGTTGAGCTTCCTCAACTCTTTAACACGGTCTGAAAAATTATTTAGACCGCTTGAATCCATATCAACTGACCATAACGGCGTCAATTTTGCCAAAGCTTTCGTAAAAAATCCAACTTTGCGACCTTCTTTCGTATTGGAAAGCTTGGCTTTTTTATACATGTACATCATCCCGTTATCCATTTTTTCAGCGCTGTTACTGTAGAAGTTATAGTTATTTTCCATATCTTTAAGGAATGTAACAAGCTCATCGATGTTTTCTCTTGCATTCTCTAGTCCTCTTGATTCTAATATTTTTCCTATTTCGTTGGTGCCAAGAGATCTCTTCGGATTCTTTGAGCGTTCATTTCCCAATGCGATCCTCAATGCTTCTGATTTTTTAAGGCTTTCGATCTGTGTTGCGTTGTTTTGTGTTTCTTCAAGTGAGGCAAAAGCCTGATTTATTTCATCTCGCGCCGCTTGTCCTTTATCATGAATTTTGTAAATTAACGTATCGATTTTATTTTTGGCGGTTAACGTTTTTATTGCGCTATTGCCTTCACTTTCCTTGATTGCTTCATATATTTTATTTAATTTTTCAATATATGGAATAGCTTCTTTATATTCTGCATACCAGTCTTCAAGTGGTTCGCTTTTGGGTATTCCCTCGCGTTTAATTGATTCTGTGATGGTGTTAAGCCATGAAGCGAACTTTGTATCTTTTTCTATTTCAGAGTAGAGAGGAGCTTCAACGCCAAGCGGCATGGTAAATACCCTGAACTCAGTTGAGTCTTCGTTTTCTGTTGAATTGGCCCCATCTAGTTTTTCTTGAGGTGTAGGGCTTACAACGGGTAACGGTTCTGCATTAGATTGGGGTTTTTCAGGGTGAGGGTTTTGATTTCTCGCAACAACTCGACCGATGGTTTCAAAATCAACATCCTCATCGTAAAAATCATCCCTCCTCAGCTTCTTTTTTGTTTTTTTGGCCCCCTCTTCATCCAGGGTTTTTTTCACTCGCTTCTTAAATTCTTTTTTGTAGTTTCTGAATTCTTGCTGCAATACTTCAATTTTACCCAATGATTCCTCAAGAACATGCATTGGTGATTTCACCGCCAGTTGGTTATTGTACAAGCTCACCATCTCCATCGTTCTATCAAATAGGTCGGGGTTTGATTGCATTATTCCAACATTCTCTCCTGAAAGCGCTGTTGTAAGGTCTATTGGTTTAAACTCTATCTCATCTGACGGTTCTCCTTCAGGTACTTGCTCTGGTTGTGGTGTTGGCACCGGCACAGGTTCTTCAGGTTTGTAATCTGATTTGTATTTATTAAGTTCGAGCATGTCGTCATTCAGGTTTCTTACCAATGGTTCTACATTTTTCCATCCCTCTTTATTCATAACGCTAATAAGTGATCTTATTTTTTCTTGATGTTCTTTGATAAACGCATCAACAGATGATGCTTCCTCACCTTTTGTTTTTCTATCTTGAATTTCTCTTGATAAATTTCGGAATAATGTCTGGTGTTCATGCATGAAATGTATTCCGGCATTTCGGTCTGTGTTTTTTTCTATCTCACGCAATATTCTATCGTATGATGAAAGTGGCTCGCTTCCCTGCAGGTCTTCCAAGGTTTTTAATGCTATAGGTTTTTTTGCAGGTTTGGCTGCCGGTTTTGTTTCAACTTTGGAATTAATCTGCTGTTCAAGTGTTTTTAGTAAATTTAAATCGTTTTTTGCCGCTTTGTATTCTGAATTACCAAGGTCTGGTATTGGTGCATTGTTAAATTCCTCAATCCTGTTTTGAATTTTTGGGAGGTATTCTGCAATATATTCTTTGACTTTAGATTTCAACTCTTCATTATCTGGATCAGCTTCAAATGCAGTTTTAAAACCATTAATCACTTTTTTTAGAGGTTTGTGTACGTATGTTTCGGCAACTGCTTCCTCATTTTTATCGATACTGACATCGATATCTTCACTTGGCTTTTCGCCTTCCTGTTCTGCTATTGCAATATTGTCTGTATCATCCGAAACTGATTGCTCATCTTCATTATTTTCGTCTTCTTCGACTGTCTGTTCGCTGCGTCGCTCATCTCCTCCGATTTGATCTTTAATCGCTTCGTCAATTTTTGATATTACATCCTTAAGTTTTGGAATATACTGTCCCCCGCTAAATGAGTTTGTATGAATAGTTTCCGGCTCTTGCTTAATGATCTTAAGCACTTTCTCTCTTTCGCCTGCGGCTGAGTCCAGGGCCAGTACGAGTTCTTCAAGTTTTTGGCTCAGTGATGCTCTCTCTTCCACCCCTAATTCCTTCAACTTTTTTTCAACAGTGTCCCCTATTTCTTTAAGTTGTTCGATCATTTGGTCAACCTGTACATTGCTTATTTTAAAATCAAACTTTGCATCTAATTCCTCAATTGTTGAATGCTTTATTGGAGATTTTTCATGTGTCATATTGCTAAAACTATACCACATAAAATAACTTGATTACAATTTATATTCACGTTACCATATAGTCTGTGCAATGTATTTTGGTCTCTATGTGCAGGTAAGCCAAAAAACATTTTATTCGTTTAAGATAAAACTATTTTATACAAATCGTCAAATTCACTAGTCGGATTTCTTATTTTTTCAGGGTTACTTACAGGGTTCATACAGGTTAATGTAAATCATACAATTAAGGCTGATTCAGGTGTCGTTTCATCAGAGTCATATGTTTTTGATTTAAACAAAAACCTAGATTTAACACATGACTTGCTTCCAGGTGTATTGAATTCAATCACAATAGATGGGACGGTTAAAAAGTCAAAATCAGATTCTATTAAGGTAAATGCTTTAAAACTGGATCAAAAAACCATTGTTATCAAAGGATATAATGAAAATATCGATAATTCATTGCTTGATACAATCCAATTGGATATGCAAAATATCGATCCATCAACAACGACTGAGTATGGTGTAGACATCATACCTATCACAATTGACATGTCACTTCAAGATGAAATTGTTGAATTGAACGACGAAGACAGGGATATTCTTGAATATGAGGTAGTTGCCGGAGACAATCTTTCGTCAATTGCTCAAAAATTCAATATCACAGTTGATACGATCCTATGGGCTAACGATTTAAGCTCAAAGAGTAGCGTTAAGGTTGGTGAGAAATTGGTTATCTTGCCTGTTTCTGGGGTTTCGTACAAGGTTAAGTCAGGTGACACTATCAGTGGTCTTGCTGCAAAGTTTAATGTTTCAGAAAGAGATATTGTTGGTTTCAATAAAACTAATGAAAATAAGCTTATTATAGGAGAAACTATCATCGTTCCAGGTGCTAAGGTTACAGGAAGTGTGAAAAACACTACAAATACAGGTAATACAGCATCTACAAAGCCGGTTGCAGGTACTAACGGTAACTCAGGTTCAATGGCCCGACCAATTGGTGCCGGATCTGTTAAAACACAAGGTATTCACGGACACAACGCGGTTGACTTTGGTGCCCCGATGGGAACTCAGGTATATGCTGCTATGGAAGGTGTGGTGACACTTATGCGTGGTGGTGACGCGTGGAACGGTGGATACGGTAACTATATAGTAATCAAGCATCCGAATGGCGTACAGACCTTATATGCCCACTTAGGAAACCTATTGGTAAGTCAGGGCGAAAGCGTTAGCAAGGGCCAATCTATAGCCCGATCAGGAAATAGTGGACAATCAACAGGTCCTCACCTTCACTTTGAGGTTCGTGGTGCTAAAAACCCTTTTTAAATAACTTAATCGCCAAATCTACAGTATCTCCGGATTCTGTAGATTTTGTTTTGCATAACATTTGGTTGAGTTTTGCAATATCTTTAGAAAGATTAACGATATCGTCAAGATCAGCTTTTTCAAATTGGCTAGCGTATCTTTCCCTCACCTCTGCCTCAACTTTTTTCGACCATGCTTCCCTGTCTGAATTTTTGAATACGCTTATTATTTTATTGAAATGTATATAATCAGTTGAATCATATGCGAGCGACACGTCTTCGACATTGGTTATGTGAAAATCGAAAAAATTATTTTCAAGTCGCCTAATTTTTTGTCGATGTCTTATTATGCTTCTTTGAAGGCAGAGGCACTTGTCGTCAAACGTGCTAGTAAAGAATGCGTTTCCATTACCACATGGACAAGCGTTATAAAAAGAAAGAATGGTTGATTTCCTGTATTTTTTAATCAAATAAAACGTTTCCTCTGAAATCGAAACAAAATCTTCAATAACACTAAATCCAAATACACTTTCCTGAAGAGAAAAAAGCAAGTCATCTTTTTGCGTTTGGTTGTCTATTGATGTGATTATGGGATAGGTATACTTTTCGATTATCTGTGCGTCTGCGAGGTGCAGGTTGTTGGAAATTTTTAAAACCTCAATATCCGTAAGGCGATGGCTATAGTAGATTAAATTCTTGAGAAATTTTTTAATATATGAGTTTTTTTTATTTTCAATAAAAATGTTTCTGTCCGTACACAAAGCTAAAATTATTTTAAATATGTTTATGTCAGTAACATTCACTTGGTCAAATGCACGGGGTGTATGTTTTATTGTAGTAATGTTTTTACATTCGAAATATTTCCCTCTTTTTAAACATTCAACAGCTTCACTTAAGGTGTGAGCTGCTATAAATTTTATTTCATGATTGGTAGCTAACCTATATAAGTCATTCTGATGATTATCTAGGATTTCTAAATCCTCAGGAGCACATATGATCACCTTACAATTGGAGTGCATCGCTTGATATATGGATTTTAAGATATACTTTGAAGGTATGATGTGTCCCAATATTGAAAGTTCGCCAATAGCAATAATATCCTCATGTATTTCAATTTGACCCATATGTACCAAGCAGCTTAAAGCAATAGCTAAATCATACGTGCTCCCTTTTTTCTCAATGTCGGTTGGCAAAATGCTAACGGTTATTTTCTTGTTATCTGATTTAAGGTTAAGTAATTTTTGTGACCGAAGTGCTGAGTATACCCTGTCTTTTATATCAGAAGAATTTCTTTGCGGTATCCCGAGTATTGAAAATCTATACAATCCATTTAAAATAATTGTTTCAATTTCAACTAACTCTGAGCCGCTTGATGGTATGCATGTGGAATATATTTTGCATTTTTGTTGATGTGTCATTACACAATAATACAAAACCAAAGATAAAGTTCCGATAAAGAACTTTTAAAATTTATCGAATTATATTTTCCTTCAACAGTCTGTCCTTTATATCAACGAATGAAGACTCACCTGAAGTTATGAGCAGGTATTTGTTGTTGATGAATCCGTATAAAATTGTTTCATTGTCCTCGTTCTTTACGTATTCTCTGATATCATAATTTTTTAGAACTCTATCTACAAATCCTAGTGTGTTTTTCTTATAGTATTTTACTGTACTTGTTGCTACCCGAATTGTTGTGGTTGCTGTGCTCGTACTTGTTGATGTCGCTATTGTTGCGGCCAGGGTCGGGATTTGATTGTTTCCAATAAACACATCCTTTAAATCCACTGTCATGTATTTCTCCCACTCTAAAATTGACTTGAAAGCTAAATCGAAATTGGTCACTTCTATCAATAGGTATGTTTCAAAATTATTGTCCTTAACAGAATATAATCCAAAAGCGTACACTGTTCCAAGTGAGCGTAAAAACGCCTCATTTCCTGAGTATCTTAATTTTTCAAAAAATTGTGTGATTGTAAGATTTGTTCCAATGCCGACATTATTGCCGGGCTCAATTTTTTTGGTTACAAGCAAATCTTTTATTTTTCCTAACTCGGTAATGATTTCGGATCGATTTAAGTTTGCAAAATCAGAAGATTGTATTACCTCGGGGTTTAAGATGTCACTGCTTCGAATTATGGGATTATTTGCCGTGTCATCAGTTGTTGTTGCCACAACGTCAGGCAAATTATCCTCAACCCCTACGTTCTTGGCTTTTTCTAGGATATATAGCATCGCGCCACCTGCCCCGATAAGCACTATCGCTATGAAAAAAAACAATATATTGCGCTTGCTGAATAAACTTCCAATCTTGAATCCACCTCCCCTGTTTGGATTTGGGCTTTGCACCACTGTGTTATTGTCAGGATTTGTAACGATTTTGATTATGTTTTTACCATAATTTTCATCACGCACAGCAGAAGCCAAATCACTTTCAAGCGTGTGTATGGTGGTTGTTTTCTTTTCTAAATCGTTATTCTCAGTCATGATTGCTATTGTTTGTTTGTGTTTCTTTTTCTTGAGTTTGTTTTGTTAAAAATTAAGTATCTAGAAGGGTTTTCTGACAAATCGATGAATTCATCAGCATATTCCTTAACCATAGATGAAGCAGACTGGCTAAAAGCTACCACCTCTACCCTACAACCGAAAGTACCTTGTAAATATTGAACTAAATGCACAAAATCTCCATCTCCCGAGGCTATAACGACCACATCAAGCTTTGGAGCTAATCGAATCGCATCAATTGCCAAACCAACGTCCCAGTCTGCTTTCTTTGATCCGCTACTAAATATCTGAATATCTTTGATTTTTGCCTCAATGCCTATCTTCCCGAGTGCGTCAAAAAAGTTTTGTTCTTCAACAGAGTCTGTGTTGATTACGTATGCGACAGCTCGTATTAAATCTCTGTCTGCTAGAACATCGGTAATGATATTTTGAAAGTTAACTTTAGACCGATATAAGTTTTTTGCGCCATGATATAGGTTTTGCGTATCAATAAAAATCCCCACTCTTTGGCCTCTATGTTTTACATTTTCCATACCTTAATTATATAGCAATTGGCTAATAAATAAAAATAACCCTATCTCTAAGGTTATTTTTAAGCTTATATTTCAATATTATTTAGATTTTGAAACTTTTACTGAGGCAATATGTCTCTCTGTATCGTTTTTCTTGATGTATTTCAAGTGTGACAATCTTTTTGAAACCATTTTCAATAGTCCTCTTCTTGAACTGTTGTCTTTTTTATGAACTTTCAAGTGATCAGCAAGTTGATTGATTCTTTCAGTTAATATACCTACTTGAACATCAGATGATCCTGTATCAGTATCATGTAATTTAGTTTTAGCTATTACTTTAGCTTTTTTAGTCTTAGAAATCATTGACATATATTAGCATAGAAATAATTATTATGCAACTATCTGTCCTTAATTAAATTGATATGTCTGGGCAGGTATGTAACAAGGTAAAAAGTGGTATAATATAGCCATATGACCATTAGTGAGTGTATTAGAAACTTTCTTGAATACATTGAGATTGAAAAAGGGCGAAGTCTTAAAACTATAGATAATTATAGTAGATATTTGAATTACTTTGAGAAATATCTAAACGACAAGGGTATAAAGGACATAAAAGACATTACGAGACAAAATATTAGAGACTTTAGAATGTTCCTAAACCGTAAAAAGACAACAGGATTTGATAAAAGTCAAGATGAATATATCGGTAAAAAAACACAAAACTATTATCTTATATCGATTAGATCGTTTTTGAAGTTCCTGCAAAAGAACGAGATAATGGCTGTTTCACCCGAAACAATTGATTTGGCTAAGATTCCAGAAAGACACATATCGTTTATGAACGATAATGAGCTTAACGCTTTGTTAGAAGCTCCAAAATCCAAAATCAATGAAGGGAATAAGGAAAAGCTAAGAGACATAGCTATAATAGAGCTTTTATTCTCAACAGGACTTCGTGTCTCTGAGCTATGTTCATTATCAAGTGATTTGGATTTAAGTCAAACAGAAATCTCAGTTCGAGGTAAGGGAAGTAAGGTTCGTGTTGTGTTTATAACAGATGATGCCATGAAGGCTGTAAAAGACTACCGAAATGAGCATTTACGAAGTGATAAAATTATAACAGATAAATTGTTTCCCGTGACACCTCGAACAATAGAAAGGATAGTGAAAAAATATGCAATTATTGCCGGAATATCAAAAAAGATCACTCCGCACATTCTAAGACACAGTTTTGCAACTAATTTACTTCAAAATGGGGCAGATATACGTTCAGTACAGGCTATGCTGGGACATTCTAATATATCTACAACTCAAATCTATACCCATGTTACAGACTCTCATTTGAAAAACATACATAAAAGTTTTCACAAGAAACCTAATTCGTAGCTAATCTGGGTAATTAGATGGTTACACACGAAACATACCCCATGGGTCTTTAAATCTCATAGGGTATGTTTATGCACAGTTGGCAAGAACTATCTTACTTTATACTTTGATCGAATTTTATGAATCTTCTCGTCATTATCTTGTTTTTGATGGCTTAAGGCAATTTTATTCATTTCAGCCAGTTGGGAAGGGTTCATGTGTAACAATTCCTTTGATATTTCTAATAACCTGTCTTTACTATTGATATCGGCATCTTCAATGCATTTATCTAGTAAAATGTTCAATATCTGGCCAATTACAGGTCCAGGTGTCACATGTAACATCTCCATCAGGTCTTTACCTCCAATTTTCAGCATTGATACATCGGTTGCGTCAGATATAACCTCTTCAATTATGGACATATATTTCCTCAATCGATATGGATCTTCTTTTGGTCTTCCTGATCCGACTCGGTCACATATTCTTAAATCTATAAGATCCCAAATGTTTTCACGTCCAACATTAACAATCATTCGCCTTACTGCAGAATGGGTAATTTGCTCAGTATCAGAGAAAAACATATGCCATCTGATAAGCTTTGTAACTTTTTCTATAGTTTCATGTGAAAACTTAAGTTCATTTAAAATCTTTTTTGTCATCTTTGCGCCTACAACTTCGTGGTTATAGAAGGTGTAATCATTCTTTTCTTTTGAAAATACTCGGGTTGCGGGCTTTCCAATGTCATGAAATAGGGCAGCAATACGTAATTCCAAAGAATAATTCTTATCTACAGCGCATTGCATGCTACGAATAAGGTGCTCGAAAACATCATATATATGAACACCATTCTGTTTAATATTGACAGATTCTTTTAAATGTATTGTTATATACTGTAAAACATCAATTTTACTCATATAAATAAAAGCTTTTATGGCATCAGGTGACATAAGTATCTTACAAAACTCGTCTTTAATACGCTCTTTGGCGATTTTATCCAATATTTGACGGTTATTCATGGCTGACATCAATGTTTCAGTATCGATAGAAAAGTCGAGTTGGGCTGCAAAGCGAATCATTCTCATGATTCTAAGTCCATCTTCAGAGAAGCGCTTATCTGGTTCGCCAACACATTTGATTAATTTGTCTCCTATATCCTTGATTCCTTCAAATGGATCTACCAATGAGTCCTGTATTGGATCGTACGCTATGGCATTCATAGTGAAGTCTCGTCTTGAAAGGTCAAGATTAATGTCATCGGTATACTCGACTGTGTCAGGTCGTCTCCCGTCAGAATACGAACCTTCTTTTCTGAAGGGGGTAACTTCAACGACACCTATTTCGGTTTTAACACCGACAGTACCGAAATCATTCTCATAGAATGAATCAGGAAAGACTGCCTGTATTTGTTCAGGGTTAGCATTTGTTGTTATATCCCAATCTTTAGGGGTTTTATGCATTAAAATATCACGTATGCAACCACCAACCAAAAAAGCCTTATATCCATTGTCGTTTAGGGTTTTTACCAATATGTGGATCTCTTCGGGTAAGGTTATGTCTTTTATTGTTTTTGATTTGTTCATAATTGTGATATATTAAGTCTGTACTTGAAATATAATACTTTTCGAGTAAAATTAAAAGCACCTATGGTGAAATGGATATCACATCGGTCTTCGGAACCGTTGTTCTGGGTTCGAGTCCTGGTGGGTGCACAAGATTGAAGTTGGGGTATGCGGAATTGGTTTAGTGGTAGAATACGTCCTTGCCAAGGATGAGACAGGAGTTCGATTCTCCTATTCCGCACAGTAATTGGAAGAATAAGCTATTTGCATGCAGGGTTTTAGAGTATTTATTGATATTTTGGTGTATTTTATATACACATATATAAGTCAAATTGTGGATAACTATGTGTATATGTGTATAAAAGACATATTGCAACATGACTTATATCCGAACAAAATAGTCTGATAAAAATACCGTTATATTATCTTTATCATTTCTTGATCAATACTTTATCACTTCCTTATGATTATTTTATGTGTCTTTATGTAAGATATTAGACATGAGTAACATAGATAACAAAATCAAAAAAACCCTTGGTTTTAAAGGGGAATCATTCGTAATAGACAAATTAAAGACATTGGGGTATGAATTGCATAAGAGAAATATTAAAAGTATAGATTCAGAAATCGATGTTATTGCATACCGTTATAATAAACAGAAATATAGGTTGGATATACGAATAATCGAGGTTAAAACACGGCAAAGTTACGAGTTTGACCTAACAAATCTTGGAATGGCTAAGAAATGGGGATTAATCCGAAGACATATGTTTAATATAAAAGGGGAGATAGATGCAAAGTTCGATGTCTTAAGTTATTCAGAAGTCCATTTCGATTTAGCTTTGGTTAGATACAAGAATGACAGCCTCGAGCTATATAGTTACATTAAAGATATAAACTTAATGCTATAGTTTCTTATTGCAGTAATCTATGGTATTATCTTTGGTAACGGGGCGTGGTGTAACGGCTAACATGCATCACTTGGGCTGATGTGACTCTGGGTTCGAATCCCAGCGCTCCGACAATATGTCTTTTATTAAAAATAAAGAGGACTTCGTGTGTGAAAATTGCGGGTTTAAAAATACGGGAAATGGTTATACCAATCATTGCTGCAAATGTCTTTTTAGTAAGCATGTGGATATTGATCCAGGAGACCGTTTAAACACATGTGGTGGACTAATGGAACCTATATACGTGTCATATACAAACAAAGACAAGTATGTGATTCATAAATGCATCAAATGTTCATTTGAGAAAAGAAATCTTTTAAATGAGAATGATTCAGTAGATATGATGATACAAGTACAAAACAAGCTGGCTAATAAGTAGGCAGCTTGTTTTGCATAAATTTATTTTATTATATTTAGTCTCCGTAACGTATCCCTGGTGTATTGTTCCAAGACAGATGTGAGCTTTATATTTTTGAATATCTGGGCTACGGACAGTTCTGCCTCTTTTTTGGTCAGCATGTCCTGTAAAATTGAAAGATAAGAATCGGTCTGTGCATTATCGATACTTTTCAAATCATCCTGCAGTGTTGAGAGAATATGCTTTATGGTCACCACCCGAACAGTCTGGGGTGCATTTCCTTGAATAAGGATACTTGATAAGCCTATAATTGAATTTGATGTCCCTTGCGAAACTACCAGTCCACCTGATGATCCGTGATCAATATTTTTTGACCCTACTACGTCCAATAGACTATCTGGTGTATTTTTCGCCGGACTGGCATATACGCTTGATACTTTAACCAAATCCTTTTTCTGATACAGGGGGTTGTATACGTTCTTAGTCAAAGCAGCTTGGGCTGGATACGAATAAATATATACATTGTTTAAAAAACTATTGTCATCATAGTTTCCGATTTTTAATTTCGGATATATTTTTAGTGCAGTATAAATATTTGCTGCATCTTTCTTGATTGGTTTTATCCTAGTCGATTCTAGTATGGCAAAGTCATATTCACCTGTTGAGGTTTGGTCAGGATCACCGATAACGTATTGACTGTGGTTGTTAAGCCAATGGTAGGGGATATATCTGAGTGTCAGCGTATGCGTCGTTGCTGTTGGACTTCCGGTACGACCTACACATTTTTTACTTTTATCTAATAAATGTCGAGCCACATGAGCATTCGTAAGAACAACTCCTGCGGTATCTTCAGGATCGGATAGAAATACTCCGCTGCCGCTCGCTACCTTTACATACTTGTTTGTAGTTTCAGTACAAAAAATATTTATTAAATACCCCTCCAGTTTATCATTGGCCTTATTGATATAGTTTGGCGTTTGGGATAAGTTTGATGGAGAAAAAATCAAGTTCTGTATTTGTGAGCTCTTGGTATCAGGGAGTAATGATATCGGCACGGTATTTGTTACTGACGCTATTGGCAAGCCTGTGCTGGAAAATGTAAGGCCTTCCGCCTTTACAGTTGTTGCGGCAAATAAAAAGACTCCAATTACTGTAGCCGGGTAAATTATTTTACTGTTGTGCATTGGCATTATATCTGTTATTATAACATACATTAAAAAGAAGCGGGATTGGTTTAGTGGTAGAATGACTGCCTTCCAAGCAGTAGACAAGAGTTCGATTCTCTTATCCCGCACAGTTTAAATAAAACAAAAACACCTTTCGTATGATCGGTGTTTTTGTTTAGTAATTTAATTAAATATTATTTAACTGAATCCTTAAGTGCTTTTGCTGCACGGAATTTTGGAACGTTAGTTGCTGGTACTTTAACAGCTTCACCAGTTTTAGGGTTTCTAGCTGTTCTAGCTGCTCTCTTTTTAACTGAGAAAATACCTAGACCTGCGATTGAAACTTCTTCACCTTTCTTTAGAGTTGCGATAATTGAATCCACGAAAGTATCAACTACTGACTCTGCTTGAACCTTTGTTGATCCTAATAATTCGTGTATTTTTTCAACCAATGCTGCTTTGTTCATATTTTTATTTTTGATTTTAAGTTAAGTATAATAATGATTAATCTTTATTACCGGAGTAATATACTAATTTTAGATATAAAATCTATATTTTGCAATAGTTTTATATTAAGATATAATTAGATAACTTTGTCAATAATACCATAATCCTTAGCTTCTTTGGCCGACATGAAGAAATCTCGATCGGCATCTTTAACTATTTTTTCATATTTTTGACCTGTATTTTTTACTAATATGTCATACAGATTCTTCTTAGTTGCCAAAATGTTCTTGGTTCTGATTTCGATATCAGAAGCTTGGCCTTCATAACCACCTAAAGGTTGATGAATCATGATCTCAGAATTGGTTAATGCAAATCTCTTGCCTTTAGTTCCTGCAGAAAGAATCATTGCACCCATAGATGCTGCCATACCCACACATATAGTAGATACGTCATTTTTAATATGATTCATAGTGTCAATAATGGCCAAGCCATCAATAACTGAGCCCCCTGGTGAGTTAACATATAGCTTAATCTCCTTCTTTGGATCTTCAGAAGCCAAGAATAGCAACTGCGCTATAATTAATCCCGCAGTTTCGTGTCTAACCTCTCCGTTTAAGAAGATAATATTGTCTTTTAATAATCTAGAGTATATATCATATGCTCTTTCTCCTTGTGGAGTTTTTTCTATTACTGTTGGTATTAACATGAGTCTATTATAGCAGACTATGCAAGTTTCTCATCTATGGTATATTTTACATATGAAAATACATAGATTTTACATGCCCCATATAGATATTTTGGAAGAAAATACTATTGTTACATATGAAATTGACCTTATTCACCAACTTAAGAATGTATTCCGCTATAAGACAGGACAAGTTATTCATATTTTCAATGAAGAGAAGGGTGAACTTGAGGTTGAATTGGCTTCAATAGACAAGAAACAAATGTCTTTTAAATATATAAGACAAATAAAAACTCCAGACAGTCAAAACGACACAAGGAAAGTATCACTGTATATGTCTATTATAAAAAATTCAAACTTCGATTTGATCATAGAAAAGGCAGTAGAATTAGGTGTTTCTCAGGTAATACCAGTGGTCTCAGAAAGAACAATCAAAAATAACTTAAATTATGAACGGCTGCGAAAGATAATTAAAGAGGCAACTGAACAGTCAGGAAGGGTTGAACTGATGAAGATTGAAGAAACTGTTGATTTAAAGACAGGCATTGAAGCTGCGAAGAATCACTCAGAGATGGTCTATTTCGGTTCTGTTATTGAAAATGAAGCCTTTACGTACAAAACAGGTGAAAGCTATAAGGTAGTAGGTATATTCATCGGCCCTGAAGGTGGGTATTCTGACCAAGAGACCGTCTTGTTTATCAAAGAGGGAATACACCCGATTCGATTAGGTAATCATGTTCTACGGGCAGAAACGGCTGCAATAGTGGCCTGTGGACTTTTATCTTTATAAGAATCTTCTTACGATCCAAACGCATTTCTCCAAAAACTTTAAAAATATTCCTCGATTATTCCATGATTCAATATCCAGCTTAACAGAATGGGGTAGCAAGTCATTTCGGATATGTGTTTTTAACTCGGCAACACAATCGGTATTCAGTATTTTAACTCCGCATTCATAGTTATATCTCAAGCTTAGATTATCCAAGTTCATTGTTCCAAGAAATGCCTCTTTAGCATCGAAAGTCGCAAATTTACTGTGAACCATGTTTTTGTGGAAATAAATGTTAATGCCATGTTTCATTAAATGATGGAGGTATGTGTTTCGCGCCACATCAACGATTGCCCAATCTGTTTTTTGGGGAATGATGATATCGACTTTCACTCCTCTCTCTGAGGCTGCAACTAAACGACGTACCAATCTTCCCGTTGGAATGAAGTAGGGCGATATAAGACAGATATGGTCTTTAGACTTTTTGATGGCCTTTAAATAGTACTTGTAAATATGTCTTTTAAATTGCAGAGGTGACTGAGTTATGTAATTAAAGTCACTCACACTTTCTAGGTCTTTCTTTGAGACAGAACCGATGTTGAAGGTCGGGTGATATACTTTGTTCCATGTCTGATTAAAGACAGTCTTTGCACGCTGTGCTAAAAAAGTGTCTTTTACAAAGATCCCGAGTTCAACCCAGTCTGTTGTCGGCTCACCAATACATACACTTCCTGTAAATACATATTCGTCATCAATAATAACACTTCTTCTATGGTCTCTGAAAAACCATAAGGTCTTTCGGTTTCTTGAGAATGGCATAATTGAGTTAAAGAAAAGGACTTTAATCCTGTGTCTTTTTAAAATGTCTAATGTCTTAGAGTCGGTAAAGTAATATGCGCCAACATGATCGAACAAAAGTCTTATTTTAAGGCCTTCTTTAGCTTTTTGTAATAAGAGCTTTAAAAAGTCAGAACCTACCTTGTCCTCTATGAAATAGAATATCTCTATATCAATGCTAACTTTGGCATGCTTAACCTTTTCTTTTATTGCGTTAATACAGTCCTTTGATTTAAAAGACAGTTTATAGTTTTGTTCCATATGTTGATTATATTAATTAGTCATTGGCAACTCTCAGTACCTCTTCGATACTAGTCATACCCTGAACACATTGAAATATACCATCTTCGAGCATGGTAAGCATCCCATCCTTTTTTGCCTGCTCTTGAATCTCATCAGCAGTTGCGTTACGAATGATTAATTCTTTTACTGCTGATGTGACCTTTAAGGCCTCATGAATACCAACGCGTCCTTTATAACCATCATTTGTTTCATCGATGACCGTGGGCTTATAAAAAGGAATTTGTTTCCATGTTACGTTCTGGTCAATAAGGTTTTCTTTCTTGATAAAGCCTAATACTCTATCCAAATCAATCTTCTTTCCCAACTGCCCCAGCTCAGCATCGCTCAAAAAATACTGTGTTTTAGTTTCAGACAGTCTTCGAACAAGTCTCTGGGCTATAATGATTTTAATGGTTGAAACAAGAAGAAACGGCTCGCATTTCATATCCATCAAGCGTGGAACGGCACCAGCTGCGGAATTGGTGTGAAGTGTTGATAGCACTAAGTGTCCGGTTAGGGCAGCATTGATAGCCAAAGAAGCTGTTTCATTGTCACGGATCTCTCCAACCATGATAATATCAGGGTCTTGTCTTAGCAGTGACCGTAATCCTGAAGCAAAGGTGAAACCAATGTCAGATCTAATCTGAGTCTGGTTAATACGCTTAATTTGATACTCGATAGGGTCCTCAACCGTTGAAATATTAACATCTGGTGTATTTAGTATGTCTAACATGGTATAGAGGGTAGTTGTTTTTCCGGATCCCGTAGGCCCTGTTGTCAAAATCATACCTTCTGAATAGTTAAGTGCATCGTGCATATCTTCAAGTGCTTGGCCGTGAAAACCTAAGCCTTCCAAGGTGAAACCAGACACACTCTCACGTAATAGTCTCATAACAATCTTTTCTCCATAATAGGTAGGTAAAATTGATACTCGGAATGAAACCTTTTCGCCATTTAGGTCTATTTTAAAACGTCCGTCTTGTGGCAATCTCTTCTCATCCAGCTTTAAGTTGGCCAAAACCTTTATACGGGCGGTTATACTAGGACCAGAATTCTTAGGCAGAATCATGGCGTCGTGTAACATACCGTCAATTCGGTAGCGAATTATTGTATTTGTGTCGCCGTGCTCGATATGAATATCAGAAACACCTTGTATTACGGCATGATTAAGCAATGTTTCAACGATTTTAATAACAGGTAGATCATCTGCCATTTTCTTAAGGTCATCAACGCTCTCGCTGTCGATTCCATCATCATTGTTCAAAAGCTTTAGATTTGAAGCTTCTTTTTGAATAATGTCACCAAAGTCAGCCTTAAGACTCTTTTGGTACTGCATTAAAAGGTTTTTTATTGATGCTGAGTTAGTTAAACGGGGTAATACACGCAAACCTGTTTTCTTTTTGATAAAATCGATCGCGTTAAGGTCATTGCCGTCCATAAGACCAACTTCCAAATAGTCGTCCTTTTTGCTAAAGGCCACGATATTATGTTTTCGGGCAATTGGCTCAGGTATAAGAGACAGTGTGTCCAAAGAGACAATCATTTTGCTCAGGTCGACAAAAGGTATGCCGACAAGATATGCCCTCATGCGTAGAAAATCATCTTCAGTTATCTTGCCTTGAGCCATGAGCATGTCCTGGATATCTTCGCCTTTCTCGCCTGCTTTCTGTTTTATTATTTCGTATTCTTCCTTAGAAATAAGACCAGAGTCTATGATGAATTTATATAATTGATCTTGGTCGATGTGCATGATATTTAAAATTGACTTTATATACTATATAGTATAATATACAACTCGTAGTAAATCTATTTTACAGACACTCTTAGACACAGAAGTCGCTCTTTTCCGAGGCGACTTTTGTCTTTAATACCTGCATGGAGATTTGCATAATAAAATAAATAAAAAAAATACACATATGTTTGACTTAAAAACTATAAATTCAGTAATTGATCAATTACAAGAAGAAAAAAATATTTCTAAAGAAAAAATAATTGAAGCTATCGAAGCTTCTCTTGCGACTGCCTACAAAAAAGAATACTGCCGAAAATCACAATTTGTAAAATGTGAGTTTGATCTTTCATCAGGGAAGACTGAATTTTATCAAGTGAAGACTGCGGTTGCTCCAGAGGACATTCTTACAGATGAAGACATCGAAGAAATAAAAGAAAACAATATCAATAATATTGATAACGAAGTATTTTTGAATAAAATCAAATTCAACGATGACCAGCATATTCTATTGGCCACAGCTCAAAAAATAAAAAAAGATATCCAACCTGGCGAGGAGATCGTATTTTCTCTTGAGCATAAAGATGACTTTGGTCGCATCGCCGCTCAAACTGCAAAGCAAATCATTATGCAAAAAATAAGAGAAGCTGAGAAGGTTAATCTTGTTGATGAGTTCGGAACTAAGTCAGGGGAAATTATTTCAGGAACAGTTGAGAGAATTGATAGAGGATCAGTATTTATAAATGTTGGAAAGGCGATCGGTATCATGCCGTACGACGAGCAAATTAAGAATGAGAAATTCAAACAAGGAGAAAGAGTTCGCGCTTATCTTGTTGATGTTGATGATTCAGGACGCGGCGTATTCCTAAAGCTTTCACGGTCACATCCAAAATTCCTTTCAAAACTATTTGAGCTTGAAGTTCCAGAAATCAAATCTGGTCTTGTTGAGATAAAAGGAATCGCTCGTGAAGCTGGATCAAGATCAAAAGTTTCAGTATGGAGCAATGATGATTCTATCGATCCAGTTGGAGCCATGGTTGGACAAAGAGGGTCGAGAGTAAACGTGGTAATGTCAGAATTGCACGGAGAAAGAATCGATATCATTGAATATGTAGAAAATATAAATGAATATATCGAGCGATCATTGTCACCGGCAAAAATCCTTGGAGTAGACGTTGATCAAGATAACAAGGTTGCCCACGCTGTGGTGACTGAAGATCAACAGTCATTGGCTATCGGAAAAGGTGGACAAAACGTTCGTCTGGCCGCAAAGCTAACTGGATATCGAATCGATATCAAAGCCATTGCCGGAGATGAGATGGAGGAAGTGGAAGGTCAAGAAGATGGAGAAGATACAAACAATTAATAGGTAATTTAAATTTAAAATAAAATATGATTAAAGTATTTGGACACATTTCACCAGA
>Ga0247807_10000547_pt1 | contig 23281 bp, 27 predicted proteins | sample UWRJL074202C1_FD_179931 | JGI IMG/M metagenome (GOLD analysis project Ga0247807, IMG submission 179931) | Plant litter microbial communities from Arlington Agricultural Research Station in Wisconsin, United States - UWRJ-L074-202C-1 | ecosystem: Environmental > Terrestrial > Plant litter >...
CAATTGCTACTATGCGAGTAAGTCTTCTTCCGTTCCCTCGCAGTTTGACATCAGAACCGGAGTCTAACTCCTCCAAGTCCTAGTGATGATCCGACTCCGTCGACACCGCGGGAATCTCACCACTACGCTCTCCTGCAGCGGCTCCTCCTTTACCGCCCGTCGGTTCATGAAGCTCTTCTTCCTATGTATGCTCTTCTTCATTCTCCAGCTACCCGCAACTATCGCATTCTTCTACTTCAACGTCCGCAACAATCTTCCTTTCCGCGCTTACTCGTGGAGCCAGATCCATGACCCAACCATCTGGCCTCTCATCATCTACTTCACCACTCCGGATTATCCGCTATTACAATACTACGGATGGCCGCCGTTGATCCTGGGACTTGGCGTCTTCCTGTTCTACGGACTGAACAACGAGGCTATTGATCGGTACCGACGCATTGCCATCTTCTGTCGCCTGGGGAGACTCTGGCCAAGTCTAACACAGCCAAGAGAGCCCCGGCGCAGAGGCAGTGATTCACAAAGTAGCTGGGCTACTCATCTGGACTTCATCGGCAAAGCAGTGCGTTATTTCGACGATGCAAGAAAACATAGTCACTCTTCCACTGTCACCGGTTCAGACATGTAAGTTCTTCCTTCACATTTTGCTTCCCCAAGCCTCGTCCCCTTTCATCTCTAAACCCACTTACCCTCTCCCAAAACATCACAATGCTAAACCATCTCCACGCAGGGAATGTTCTCACAAAGGCTCCGTAACCTTCACCACCATGACCTCCACCTCCACCTCCACCTCCACCTCCACCTCCCCTACCACACCCACCTCCTCCCGCACCGAAACACCATCCACCCCCCATCTCTCCTCCCCAGTCGAGTCCTCCTCCACCACCGCCAACACACCCACTTTATCCCCCGCACCACCACCCCTCTCCGGGTTCCGCACCTACATGCACATCCCCTTCGCGCTACACCCCAAGAAACCCTCCGCCTCGCGACAAAACACCCACCCCCACGCACGCAGCACACATGCTTCAGGCGTCGATGATGATGATGATGATGATGACAACAATCGTAGGCACGAGGTATACCCCGCTCTGCATGCCGGATCTGGATCTGGATATGTCGCTCCGGGGGTGGTGCAAACTACCGTGTCGACCGGCGGCTGCTCTTCTCTAGCAGCTGGCACCGCGGACGGTTCTGGATGTGCATGTGCATGTGGATATGGATGCGAGCATGAGCATGAGGACGAGGACGAGGAGAAGGGTGCGCCGAGGCGTGGCACGAGGGCTTATCGCGAGAGAGAACGGAGGGGGTTGAAGCAGCAGCGTGGCGATGGTGAGCTGGGCGGTGTGACGGTTGAGAAGAGCGTGGACCAGAGTTCGTCGCATTAGGTCGTTCCTTTTTTTGCTTTGGGCCGGCCATCAGAATACCTTACGCTTCGATATAGTGCAGGCGAGGAGAGATGTGTAGAGAAGAGGAGGGGGGGGAAAAGGCGGGTTCCGATTTCATTTGTTTTTTCCTTTGGCTTAGTTTTGACATGTCGTGTTGGTGGAGGAGAAGACGAGAGGCGCCGTTTTATATTTGGGGAAGAGGTGTAAGATATCGAACGAGAGGGAACTTATTACGTGGGCTATGTACTATACAAAGAATAGGATATAAGCTAATCTAGCTCTCCTAATTCCTCCTGATTTATTTTACTTGTGATGGCAACTATGACCGCGGACTAGGATCACGCTGGCCTTAGTAGAAAGAATCCTATCTCGTCAGAGACGAATTATCACACAAACCACGTTCTAGGACAGCTACGCAACTCCCCTATCCGGTGGTCCATACTCCCTGCGATACTGTCTGCGGATCTCTTGGCTATAAGGAGAACTTATTGTAAAAGACTGCGATGGAGTATAGATAACAGGTTCTCTGAGCTCGATTCCTATCCTCTTTAACTTATCACTGCCCTCCGGAGCACCTGGCAACAGAGATTTAAATTGCCCAGGCTTTGGAAACAGGACGTTCAAGCGTTGTTCGGACAGGTCTTCACAGTGGAGCTCCTGCATGCCTGAGCTCTCGCTGGTGCAGTAGTCAAAAAGCGGCCTGAACGAGCCCGAAGACATGGATACGCAGGTCATGGATAACTTACGGACGCCTGCCCGCTGAACAAGCGTTAACAGGTCCTTTCCGTGGACAGACAGGCCTCGAAGCTCCAGCCGGTGCAGATTCATAACTGATGCATGTTCAGCTATACGCTGTAGCGGCCGTTCCCAGTACGGTCTGACCGAGGGGCTTCGGCCGAGTGTGTACTGATGCAGTTTGAGCTCCTCTAGTTGATGGGTGAGCTGCAAAAGCTTTGCAATCCCTATATAGTTACGTTCGTCTGCCGCCTCTGCTTCCTCTTCATCAGAGTTTTTTTCCACGTCAGATTCTGCCCAGTCGATCACCTCGGTGGGATCTTGTGACCGTTCTGCGTCTCGTTTGGAATAGAAGAAGATTTGTTCGGAGAAGCTGAGCGACAGCGATTTCAGAGATGCAAGCGGGGTGACAAGGTCATGCGGGACAGATTCAAGGATTGCAAGTTCGTCGCAGGCTAGGCTGCAGCGTTGTAACTTAGGATCATTGTATATGTTGAGCTGATCAACCAAAAGCCCACTTGTGGCTAATGCACGCATTGTTGTGTGGAATGTAACCGCTGCCGACTTCCAGATAAACTTCCAGCTGCCTCCCGCAAGCGGTAGGATTCTCTGCTCGGAGTCTTCACGATATACAACCACCTCCAGCGATAATGATGGCAGTCGTTTATTCTTGCTATTTGCCATGATGTTGGAAAACGCTTCACTCAGCAGTTTCACATCCATTCCCGATTCGTGAAACTGCGTGTAGTCGTTCTGCCGCTGCTGAAGGATTCTTATATCCTCCTCAGCCTTGCTGATTTCCTCCTCTTTTGACTCGTTCTCGCTATCTTCTTCTTCCACCTCGTCTTCACTCTCAAACTGCTTCATTAATTTACGTACCTTAGATTCAAGCAACTTTGTGTTATAAACAATGCCAACCACTACCAGATGCTGCACCTGACATCCCAACCATCCTGGCTGTGTCATATCAGAGAGCGCTCGCAGAGCACCCTCTGTCACATCAACATGCTTCGTGCGAAATGCCGACTTGTAACGTCCCTGTGTAACTTTCGTGGCCATGGGTCGACTAGTCAACCGCATGCTGCAAATGTCACCAAAGTCCAAGTGCAGCACAATGGACTCGATGATCTCATTTGGGCATTTTTCTAGACTCGATGCCATGATCGCGGACAGAGACAGGCGTGAAGCTATTGTAATGTGTGAAGTGCTATGAACCAGGATGTGATGTGCTATTATGGAGAGAGAGGCGGAGCGAAACCACGTGAAGGCGGGCAATGGTCGATCTCGGTTAATATTTGGTCAAATGCAGTTAGATCATACATGAGAGGGGGGTACTCAACTATATTGGAAAATATGAGGTTAGAGACTTCATGACCTGGGCTTGGGAATAGAAAATGAAGCAGTTCGTGTCAGTCAGTAAATTCGCTACCTAATGGATTTAAAGGAAGAAGGCACGGAGCTTTAAACATTTAGTTCTTTCAGAACAACGGCGCTGCAAATATGATGAGATAGAGCGGATAAGACAAGTACAAGATCGATCCAATAAACTATTAAATCAATTCGTGCTCAAAGAACCGTTACAGATTAACTTCAATAGAGGTCTATCATACTTCATTCGCAGCTGGAACTTTTGCAACCACTACTTCGTCACCTGTCAGTAAATCACTCTTAGACGTTATAAAAGTGCACCTGTGATCGCGCATTGTTAAAATCCTATTCATGATACAAGCTCAATGATGAATCTCTGATACTTGCAGGCAACATCACTATGCATGCTGATCCTCCACTTGTGGGACATGCGGGCGACAAGTCACTGGAGCATCGATAGAGCGCCAGACCTTGCTATATGCTAGAAGGGATCACCGTCTCGAAGGCGGTACTTGAAAGCTGTGACGATGGGCAACAGTAGCTTTGCCTGGATCATTCCTCCTATTCCTTTATTCCTGGAAAAGAGACTTTATTTATCGACAAATCGAACACAATCTAAACGATTTAAAAATCCACTTCACTGAATTTGGACATGTTTTGTTGTGATTCTATTGACTCCTGTCTTTGTTCCTGGGCGTTAACGTTGCACAGAGTCAAGATACATTGATACAAGATTTGGCATATTCACCAGTCTATATCTGGTATAGGTAGAATGCTTTAGCGTGCCTAAGACACCTCCACCACACGCACGGACACAACATATAGTATCAATAGTCGCTCATCAGCCAACAACCAATGCATTTGGCTTTGCCCACTTTGGGTACCATCGAATTGATGAAGATCATCATCTGTAGTCCATGTAATTCATCCTGCTTCCTTGTAATGGTCAACCTGGTTATTGAACGTTTTGCGGCTGATCTTGGGAATACAAGCCGGGGAGGTGTGGTAGTGCTCTGATATCGTACGACAGTTGTTCCCTCAAGCGAGACGGATAGGGGTGGACCAGTTCAGTTCTACCAACAACAAAGGAAAAGCTTCGTGGAAATTCTTCCAGGATATCGGAAACTGTAGGTGACTGATTGTCTATTATTATATTTCACTGTGAAGTCGTTTCGATTTGTGAGCGCATTTTGGCCATCCATTCGTCTGTTTATGAGTAAAGTTTGTAGACCTTCCTTGGCAGCGGAACTGATTTTCCACTAACCAATTCCGCCCCGTAAATCACTTCTTGCATCCCATAACTGCAAGATCGCTGCGGCTAGGAAATGTCCGACGATCTACGACTCAAACATGCCATTACTATTGGACACGACCATATTGAGTTCGAGATACAACACCATGATACCGACAGGTAACTTAACGTTCCGCCTATTAATCCTGAGGGGACTGTTATGCTTAGCGATCCAGGCCTGTGCGACCGTCACTAACAGACTTTTGTTTGAACCTTATTTTAATACATAAGATCGTCTGGTGTCCCACATGGGATGCTGACCTTGGGGGAAATCTTATCATTATGAAGGATTCGCCAGATTGAATGACCCTAGGTCACGATTCCGTGTCGAGATAGGACAGAAAGCCTTGTTGTATACGCATCAGCCATACACCTTGTCATCGAAAGCGCAATGGCGGATGATGACAGGAGACCGAAGGTGATTGCAATTGGTACGGCGATGCTTGCCTCTGCAGCGGTGTCAGTCGTGATCAGGATGGCGACCAGGGTCGTAAGACACTCTCCTAAAACCTTTCTTTTTTAACTGCGAGCTGTTATTGTGTCGTTCCTAACATGTAAAAACTTCAGTGGATCATTCTAGGAGTTGGTCTTGACGACTGGTTAATTGTTGCAGCTCTGTTGATGAGTGGGGTCCAAACGCTTGCTATGATAATGGGTAAATAAAAAGCAATTGTAGATGATTTTGCAAATGTTAACGAGCAATAGGGACGAGGTATGGTTTGGGCAGACATGTTGAAGTCCAGGAAGCGTGGATGAATAAACCCTATCACATAGCTCTGCTTGTGTCTTCACCATCCTACTCAGCTGCTGCTGCTTTGATCAAGCTATCCCTCCTGACGTTTTACCTACGGCTCTCGCAAGAGAACTATTTTCGCCGCTTTATCTATGTTATGGTATTTGTTACAATAGGTTTCGGAATTGGCAGTATTACAACCGTCGCGTTGCAATGTATCCCATTGTCTATGATCTGGGATAGCAGTAAGACCGGCTCTTGCCTACAGTTACAATACTTCTACTGTAAAGAACCCCTCGCAGTCAATTCAACCCTACAGACATAATGCGATAGTGATCGAAACCTAACTTGAACTAGATGCCAATGCTGCCTTGAATCTTACCACAGATTTCATTATTTACGCAATGCCAATCCAAATGTTGTGGAAGCTACGACTGCCACTAGTCCAAAGGTTGGGCCTTTGTGTCGTACTAAGTATGGGTGCAATAGCTGTTTTTGCTAGCATGTATCGTACGTGTTTCTACCTTCTCTTCCACGGGTCCTTCCAAATTAACACTAGATACGCAGGCATCAGCACTCTACATTTAATTTTCCGTTCTCCTGACGACACATGTAAGATCCTTATACTAGCAGTATTGATTTGTGTAAGTTTGTTTAACACTTGTAGGGAATATCACATCTCCCATCGTCTGGTCCTGCATCGAACTCAACATCGCAATTATCGCATCTTGCGTTCCAGCCTTCAAGGGCTGCATTACACATTATCTCCCTCGTGCCCTTGGCTCCTTCAGTTCCAACTCGCGCTCGAATATTCGCATGAAAAACCAAACCCCGAGAAGTTCTCGAAACCGCAAACCATTTGACACACTTACCTCTGTACACCACGATGAGACTTGGGGTACAAGTACCAATAACACAACCACCGTTGTTGGACAGGGGAGGGATGAGGAGAATTTGAATGAAAGTATAGAAGAGTTGGTAAATACGGAAGGCAGTGATGGAATAGGAGGCATAGTACAGACTAAAGATGTCTGGGTTGAGCATGAAACTGCTGTTTCTGGGGAGGACGAGAACCCGACTGATGAGAGAAACGGAAGTCTTGAGATAGAGCGCCAGTAACGTAAAAGTTTTCCATTACCTATGGCTCTGATACACTTTCTTGAGGTCAAAAGAAGATAAGAACATTTTCTATCTTTGCATTTTAAGCCTTCGTACTGCAAATTTTCAAACATCCGCTGGGCGGAGTGGTAAATAACTGAACAGAAGATTATATACAACCGGAGTTGATGTTGACTTTATCCATTAAATTTCTTGTACATTTCAAAGACATATTAGCTATTAAGATTCCAGAAGTGAAGTAAGCTAGCTGCTATCTGATTCGCTGTGTTTTTCAAATCCTATAAACACACGTCCGTCTCTTTTACCATTACCACTCAAGCCCCTCTTATTTGCTTTTTTGAATAACAACTTCTGGTCGTTATCTCTCCTTAGTACCCACGTAGCATCGCCATGTATTCCAATTGGTCCCTCTCCGGCTCTTCTTTTGCTCTCGCTCGGGCTATCAATCGCGACCGAGAACATATTTCGAGGCTCCAGGAAATCCACCAGCAGTCCCATATCGCGGAAGAAGTAAACGAGACAGTACCAGTTTGCAACAAACATGATGACCAGAATTGGGTACAGGCACTTTTGCCACGGGACCGGGGGACCAGATCTATATTGCTGGGTCTGGACGTTGACATTATACGGAAAGTAGGTCACAGGAATGGGAGCTCCTGTAATGGTTCTATTATCGAAGGTGGCATTGATGGAGGACTTCATGAGCATGGAGCTTGAAAGGACGGCAAGAGCTTCGGAGAGCGAGGGCATGGTCTTGTTGAGTGATGGCATGGTGCCAGAAGAATTAGTGACGACAAGTTGAGAAAGGACATGAACGAGAGAACTGTTGCTACTTAGCATGCCCCCGTTCAGACCGATGGCAGTTGCCCACGCGCCAAGCACGTCTCGAAAGTCTCGAGATGGTGGGGGACGAAAGCTTCCTGGGGCGATGGTTTTACGGTAGCTTAGAGCATCCGCATTACACTGAGAACTTAAAGTTCGGGCGCCCATCTTTTGCGTGTGCTTCGTCGCACAGTCTTGAGAGAGGAGGCCGTACATCTGACAAACTGTGTAGTCTGTGGTGTTGGGCGATTTGATCAACAGATAGATGGAATCGGACTTGGGTACCGAAATATTGACTATCGAATTGAAATCTATTGGCCACTAGAACCTCATTAGCTGGGGAATTTGTGTAAGCAAATCATGTCTTACTTGTGGGAAGATTGGAGGATTTCTGCCATATATGGGTCCCCATCTGAAGATCGTTTGAACATTGCTTTGGCTCACATTGGATAGCAATGATATATTGGCGGGAGCATCTTTAAACCAGTCCTTAGCAGCAATTTTGCGTCCAGTGTCAGTGACGTTGAATCGTGCGTTTGGCCATTCTACATAGACTAGTGGCGCTATTTCAGATTGGTTCATGTTGACGCAAAGAGTGTTGCTTGTCGGGGACACGACCGATGCTTGGATGCTATGCTCCCCAAACCCAGTCCCTCTAACTGGATCCGGGAACTCAGCCTCGGCAGAATAGTAAACCACTGGATGTGGCATTGCAAGGGTGATATTGTTCACAACTCTACTATAAGTAGCAAAATTGGCAGTGATGTTGCTGCGTGACTTTTGGATCCAGGTGCCTTGAGTTTTCGTATCAGTGAATATCGAACTAGTCGCTGATGGGCGAAATGCAAGATTGGATGATGCATTACTACCACCAAACACCTCCCTATTCCACTGTTTCATGAAATTATTGAAATCTTGGTTGGCAAGTCCAGAGGCGAGGACGTTTATGCAAGATTCGCCTATATTCTGCCCATCCAGCCGAGAATCCAAAGGCGCCCAGCAATCCTTTTTCAAAATAATAACATTGCCAAAATTCTGTTGAACCTGTCCTGAAAATTGGGTCGATTGAAATTCTCCCAGCGCGATATGTGGGGTTACCAATGAGTTGGATGCCACGGTAAAAGAAAAGATTGCTATCGCAGCAAGCAAAGAGGTGGCCCCCAACACTGTAGTGCTTGCATACTTCAGATTCTCCCATTCCCATATGACAAAAGCAGGTTGGATCAGCCATTCGCGTACCGCAATATCAGCGAGACTGATTCCTCGCGAGCGAAGAGATCTCTTGGTGAGAAGCTGTCCAAGAAAAATGATGTAAACTCCAGCAGATGCGATTTCAATACTCTTGGCAAATATAGAGAATACCAGATCAGCTGTTGAGGGCTTCAAGCGTCCAGTGGGACTAATCCATTTGCCATAGCGTGGTTGCCATATTGCAACACCAAGGAAGATTGCAGAGAAGACTGTGGCATAGATTGACAGAAGCAAATTGCCAATGGACCGCCAGTTCGTCCTTCCGAAAGAGATATCAGAGTGATCGGGAAAGGCCTCCTCTACAAAATAATTAGTACTCTGTCAAATATTGTTCGGGTACTACTTGCTATTGCGACGGAAGCATGCTTGAAGATTCTGCAACTTGTTGTGACTGATTACTTTAGAACTATTCTTCACACTATCTAATTCAGAAGATATGTAGAGTTCTATTATGTCTTTCTTCGGATAATCTAAATCATCAAATTGCGGCAAGTCTGTTCTTTGCCCCATGATCTTGACGAACGCTATCCATGTGGTTGGGTGAGCGGCGGCGGCGGGCAGCAGTATATTACCATTTGACATAAGACGCCGAAACGGTTGGAGTTTCTATATTTTGTATGCCCAGAACGTGAGGCTTACTTAGACGGACGATGACTGTTTGTCCAGCTCGTCTTAGTGCGACACTACAATTCCAAGAGTCCCATCGTTACCTTGTACCGGGAACTTTCTCCAGTTTCAATTAGCACACATTAATGAGCTATGTCTTTTCTGTCGGACTCAAACTCTCGAACCTTGATCATCCTATGTGGAACGAATCCTTCTTGCACAGTCGACGGGACGGGTGTGACCAGGGCAGCAGTCCCGATCCAACCTAACCTTAAACTTTCCACGAATTAGAGCTGTATGTAGGCTCATGGACTTACTCGTTTATTGGTCCTACTGTTGCTCTATTGGTAGTTTAGTAATGCGGCTACATTGAGCTACACGATCCTAGCTGTAGTTTAGGACCAACGAACTGTTTCATATACTAAGGTTCGTCTCACAGACCGTGCTGTGCCACCTCCCTGGGACACTATCAGTATCTACGTGAGGTTACATGCTGTATAAACGTGACCCAAATCAAGATTGGATCTATTAAGGACCGGGCTGGGAGGTGCACGGAGTTTGTAACAGCAAAGCTGTCACAGCATTAAAGTTGGTGATGACCCAGCTGAACAAACTTGTATAGAGGTCCAGCTTGCTGCGCCGCAACCCTGTGTGAATTTCTGCAAATTAGTACCACGTGATTACCGTTCACCTCGTGGCCATCGGATAGTAGTTGGGTAGAGATGATAGGAGGAAAAGTCAAGTGCTCGTTCGATGTTGATTGTGCTTTGTGTGGGAACAAGAACCCTCCCACCATACATACTGCACGACAATAGGTCAAGTCACATAAATTTATAGGCTTGCCCCATAAAAGTCGCCAAGTCCACACGGACCCACTATTCTTTTTCTTTTCACTCACACTCGTTGCAAACCATTTCATGTATCCATCTACAAATTCCGTGCAACAAAATCATCCCAGCGGCTTTAGCTCACTTGGGAGAGCGCCAGACTGAAGCCAACTTCAGACAGTTAATCTGGAGGCACTGTGTTCGATCCACAGAAGCCGCAACTACTGCGAATTATGGACAACCATAATTAACCGAACACTTTTTTGCACTTCACGCTGATCAACATTGTTTGTCAACAATGTTGCAAACTTTTTAATTTATATACCATTTTGCTTGGCAAGGGAAGCAGAGGCTAAAATGCTGTGTATCTATCCGTAAATTACATTGCTTATGTTTTGATGTTGCTGAGGCTCTACAGTTTGCCAGATTTGGATGAAGTGATGCAGTATTCTTTATTTTTCATAATAGGGATGATTCAACTAGAATTTACAAAATTCTTCATATTCTCGTATCCACTTTTCCTCTGTTCTCAACTTCACATTTTAGGATTACGTACGCACTCATTGGGAATGAAGGCTCTGACTAGTGCTGAGCTAGTTACTCATCTTCTGTTTGTGTACCTGTTAGACCCGCCTTTGTCCAGTCATTCTCTGCCATTGAGCTAGCTCCATGCCTTTATATGCTGTGAGATAACTAGAACTTTTCAACTTCTCTTCCATGATCAACATTCAGAGAGCAGAAGCCCAGCAATCAATAAGTGTCATATCCGTCCCTCTTATTTAACTGAGCAATCTTTGAACACGTTAGCATTGTAAGGGCCATTGAGCCCAGCTCTTGGTTAAAGCGTTGACTCATCGGCGCCAAAACAATAGCCTACAAGTAACATTACTAAGGGACAACTAAATTGAAGGGTACATGGACAGGGTTGAAGATTGAGACTGTCTGTAAGATCACGTGGTACCCAAATGAAGGACAAGAATTCCTATATTTAATGGATAGGGATCATCAACCTTCTTCTATGTATATAGAATCATCTTATGTATCTGTGAGTCTCTCAAGTAGAGTGACATGTGCATATGCATGTAGTAGCCAGGAAAATCGTACAGCGAGACTATATGAAGTAATAGATAAATACGCTGTCGTACACCGATATGTTACCGTGTCAAGTGTGGCTCGTACCGGACTCTATCACTTCTCAAGATCAAACTTCTGACCGGTCAATTGTTCACTCAATTTCCACAACCTCTCCGCGTTTTCCTTGTCGATAGCATAGGGCCGAACTGTGTCATCAATGTTACAATCAACCAAATAAGCACCGGATCGCCCTATTTTCAATTAGCGTTGGGCCTTTAAAGGACTTTCCATCTGATACCAACCTTCAATTCTCGGATCAAGTGCTGCAACTAAGGTTGTTGCTGCTCCTTGGGCAATCGACTTCATCGGAAATGCCCATTTTCGATTTTCGTCCGTCCATCCTTACAAAGCAAGTCAATTTATAAAGCTCCATGATAAGAAAGTAGCTGAGTCAGGTTACCTCTTGCGATGAGCTCCTCCGTCGCCAAATGCCGAGACAAGTTCGTTGCAATGCCTCCAGGGTGCACGCTATAGCTCTTAATTCCTCTTGGTCCTAGCTTTTCTGCAAGAGAAACACTGAAAAGTATATTTGCAGTCTTAGCTTGACCATATGCAACCCTGCTATCGTATAGCTTACCATCCTGGATTTATTAGTTCTACACATCACTTGAAGTCGACTAGATAAATACCGAGAAATTGTAATCGTCAAACCGAACTCCACCTTGTTGATGACCTGCGCTGCTGAGATTCACGATTCTAGCCTCGTTTCCAGCTTTGGATATCTTCTCCAGGATCAGATTGGTGAACAAAAAGTGCCCAATGTGGTTGGTTGCAAACTGGGACTCGATTTTATCTTCATTCAGCTCATACGGGCAGTCCATAACTCCGGCATTGTTGATCAAAATGTCGAGCTGTGGAGTATCGTGCCATGCGTTGAAATCCTTGGCTGCTTTACGTACTTCCCTCTGCGTCGAAAGATCTAATTGCAAACCACGAATGGTAGCAGATGGGACTTCCTCTCTTATCTGCTCAGTTGCCGCGTTCAGACTATCTAATGAACGGCCAGCGACAATAATGAGTTTCGGGTGGTGATGAGCAAGAGCACGAGCTGTTTCAAAACCTAGACCTCCAGGGCTGCATCCAGTGATGAGTACTATTAATTATGAGCTAAATATCAACGAAGTGGCTTGCGTCTTTCGCCTTACTTATTTTACCTCTGATTCTTTGCGAGAAAGCAGCGCATATTTCATCAGACGTAGTTTCTGCACCGAATTGAGACATGTTTAACCGACTGATATTTGTCTTATTTAACTATAAAAGTAATAGTAACGTCTCATTTCATGAATGGTGAAGTGGCCATATTTAAACCTTTTCACGGGTATTGTTATCCCCATTCTATCCACCAATCCCCTCTTTTCTGAACGACTGAGATATCGACCTAAACGAGTTCGTAAAATCCGTCAATATCTACACAATTTAAATATACAGGAGGAAATATGTCGACTCCTCTAATCAAAGTTACTATAGAATTTCTATACTCAATTGAGCCACTAAACATCGAGTGTTTATCACGTGACCTCGCTAAATCCGGCTATAATAATAACAGGGGTTACACTGTAATAAACCGTCTGATGGTTTAGTAAGTAAGAGATCTATCTAATTTATCTCGTAAATCCGTGATGACTATATTATAAAAGGAAGATGAGTTGTCCAATAATTCACTACCACACCCCATTCTACAATCTTTAACCCCACTACCCCACCATCACCATCACCACCATGACTTCGCATTACTACTCTCAGACTATCATTAGCATCAATACTGCCACTCTTGTCACTAAGTCTCTTCTAACTAGTTAAGTACGATGATCGCAATGTAAGACGCTAATAATTAAAGCCTTCAGCCTTAGTTGACCAACTTATGCTTATCTTGACTTATTTTGACTTACTTAGATTTATTTCCCTTGATATCTTCTCGTAGTGGACATTGTACGTATACTCAACTCGCTTGGGTTGTGCAGGGATCGGAAAATGATTCGATACTACGGATTAGCAAGCCAATACCATCTTCAATCCACCGTCAAGACTCACTCCACAGCACAGAACTGCACGTACGCTGTTGACTCTGCTAGACTCGTATATTATCATCGAGCCGTAGCGATCCTCATACGATGTCGTCGGGCAGCGATGAGTGGCGGTCGTTCAAAGCACTGTCGGTGCGCACTGCTGGGAGTTTTCTCAAAAAGGAGGTTCGTCGCCCAGCGGCCGACCGCCAGCACGAGGAAAGCGTTCAGAGGATTCAAGAGGAGCACAACCAGCGCGTCGAACAGGAGAATGTGCAAGCGCTAGCGGCTGCAACCAGCCACTATTTCTACGGCAGGTTGCAACCTGAGGAAGTCCGCTTGCTGGAGCTGCTGCCAGGGGCTGGTGCCGAGTTGATCCAGTGCCGCTTGCTGCCCACCAGCCTGAACCAGTCCCCCGGGCAGTACGAGGCGCTCAGCTACGTCTGGGGCGATCCATCGCAAGCGCGAGCTACCGTGTTGGTGGATGGAACCCGTTTGGAGATTTACGAGACGCTGTATCAGATCCTGGTGCAGCTACGGCTTCCCACGGACGGACGTATGCTCTGGGTTGATGCGATATGTATCAACCAGTCCGATGTCGAGGAGCGGAACATGCAGCTTCCGCTGATGCAGAGCATCTACCGAGACGCGTTGCGGACGGTGGTATGGCTGGGTTTGGAGTCCACTACGACGGGGGACACGTTCCAGATGCTCCAAGAGCTGGCAGCGGAGGCGATATCTCTGAATCCACAGCTCCAGCAAGACCATCACTCGCTGTCCAGCACTAAAGATCTTACCCTGGACGAGAATGCCACGCAGCGTCCCATGTTGATCACCTCACCGCCGTCCTTCCACTCATACATACCCTTCAACAGCAACCGGATGCCCAGCAAGGCGCGTGACCGGTGGGATGGTGACTACACCATCTTCAAGGTCATCTCTGGCGGGTGGTGGCAACGAGCCTGGACGGTGCAGGAGCTGTTACTTTCGTCTAACATTTTGCTGCTGAAGGGACCCTATGAGATTGCGTGGACGAAGCTATGTATAGCGGTGGACTACGGCCTGAGCCTGAGAATCTGGGCTGTGGTGGATTCAGGCTTCGTGCTGAACCAGGCCATCGTGCCGTATGCGTCGATCCGGGCCCTGGATCGACGACTTCATCAGCAAATCTCCGGCGATGTGAGTCCTTCGGAAATCTTCTTGAGCCTCTTGATGCATTGTAGACATCGAGAAGCAAGAGACCCGCGGGATAAGATTTATGCGGTGCTGGGGATGATCCCCGGCTGTCATTCGACAGAGACCAAGATAGCGACAGGAAAAGAAATCGAGCTGGCGACGGCAGATACCAACGACATATCGACATTGGATTCGATCACGACGAAGCCCGACTACGGCCATCCGGTCGTCTATATCTACCGACAAATATCACAACAATTAATCACGCAAACCGAAAGCCTGGATATATTAGGCGTCTGTCCGACATCCCACCGCCGTGCTCTCCCCTCTTGGGTTACTGACTGGAGCATAAACACAGCCATCGAATCCCCGCTTATGTGTGACTCCATCGACCGTCCTCGGACCACGCATGCAGCAAAACACAGCCGGGCGAAACCACAATTCCCCGCCGATGGAATTACTATTATCTTGCATGGTTACGAACTGACGACGATACAGGAGACGAGCGATCACCTGCGCCGCATCCCCTTCGACACCGGTGAGGATTCACCACCGGCTCCATCGGGTGAAGAGCAAGTATCTAGCCTCAGAAAGGAATTCCGTGAAGCCTGGAGTGATACTCATCAAACGCTAAGTCTTATGGCTGCCTATTTCCGCACGATCTTCCTCTGGGAAAAGTTCGCCGCCGCAAGACAGCCGACCAATCCTTCCGGGGATATCTCTTCCATCTACTGGCAGACCTTATGCACCGGGACGTATATGCAAGGCTCCAAATCCCTCACCGAGCAGTCGTATAAAAACTGGCTACAGACTCTCGAGCCGGTGCGCAAGACCGAAAAGATCTTCAAATCTCTCGCCTCGAAAATCACCCCCCCGCTGTACTCAATGAATCCCTCTTCATGGAAGGGTTTCTCTGAGTTTTCGCGCTATATTGAAGGCGCACACGAGCGGCGGCTGGCATGGGCGGAGAATGGCTGGCTGTGTTTGCTGCCACAGAAGGCACAGAAGGGGGATCGCATCATCTTGGCGGAGGGGGGACGGGTTCCACTGGTGGTGAGGCCGGATGGGGATGGATATTATATGTTTGTGGGAGAAGCTTATGTGCAAGGAATCATGGATGGAGAAGCTTTTATTCATGAGAAATGTAGTGAGATTAAGATCTGTTAAAAGAGGACCTTGGGATGTTGTCTTGGTAAGATCTATATACAATATTGAAGATGTCATTTATAAATAGCAGCAAAGAAAGTAATAGAAATGTGACTGAGAGCAGAAGTGTTTTTGTATTTAAACCTAAATATAATTACATTGCATAGCTCGTGCGCAGCAGATCTTTGTAAACGGAGATTCTGATTCATAAGATAATCCAGCACCCAACAGAAGCTCTATTTAGTTACCTTCTATTTCTCACTATGAGCCAGTGAATCATTAGTGTTTGCTACACCATGATTCACAGTTCTTTAGATTGTATTTTATCCCTTGGGCGTCTTGATCCCTGTTAAAAATACGTTGACAGAGTCAGCAAATCTTGTAAAGCCAGGACTTTGACTACTGTCGACTTCCACCGCTTTACAGCAGCAACCATTATCTCCAGCCATTTCCTCCTCACACACAACGCATAATGGCTCCCCAGATTACACCTATGACATCTGCGTATGAGCGTATCCTGTAAGAGTTTACAACCCAATCAAGTGATGCCTTTAACCAATAATACAATTTTAGATTGACTCAAGGTCCTCAGGTCGACATTTATGTTGGTCCAGAAAAGAAGCACTACAAGATACCCAAGCGACTATTGTGTGCCAACTCCAACTATTTTACCGCTTGCTTTGAAGGAGGATTTGTGGAGGCAAAAGCTCAACAGCTTGAACTAAACGAAGATAAGGTGAACGAATGGGAAATCTTATTGGAGTTCATGTTCTCAGGAAAAGTCAAGAAGAATAAACTATCTTTTCCTGAATCCAACACTGCTGATCAACAGCTTCAATCATGCATGGGCTTCATCGAGTATACCGACAAATACAATCTTGGTGGAGCATGTATGGTGATTCATGATAGTCTCATGGAATGCCTTGAAGTGCTTGTTGAGAATGACACGATCGACAAATATCTCAAGGGCAGCGATATTGAGTTGGTCTTCAGAGCAGCTCCGGAAGAAAGCCAGATCCGGAAGCTGATTGTGCAGGCAGCTATGGCATGCGCGAGCTCTAGATTTAAGGATCAGGAGAAGAGATGTGATGGTTTTGCTGCTGAGGTTTTGGCACAGTTACGAGGCGGCGAGCATCATACTACTTGGTCGAATCCTTTGATGGATGAAAATACCAGGGACCGCTATAGCTAATAGGATTTAATAAAGTATTGGTTGGTAATGAATCGCTAAGCATGTAATCAGAAGTCTCCTATGACCTTTAATTCACTAATTACCTCAATGTGGAGCACGTGTCTATATCATTCACTGTAATTATTCAATAATTTTATTGCTCTCGTAGTTCTGCCTGGTCGATCATTTGCAATGCACAACTACGCAACGAATCGATACTAGAAAGACACAATACCTACCTGCAATCATTCAAGAACTACACATGGTGCTTCCTTCGCTACCTTTCCCAAGTCAACGCTCCATCGATTCGAGATCTGGGTATACCAGTTTAGCCACACAGTTACAGATCCAGATCTCCATCCGACCATAGACCAAATTGAATGACAATTTCCATCTATCATGGCACCAAAGTTCGACCCCAGTCTCACCTTGTACGACCGTATCGGGTAAGGACTCTAATAATATACTTGTTCTTAATATGTAAGATTATGAGACTAACTTTGAGATCTTAGAATGACTGAAGGTCCTCGTGTTGATGTTTACGTTGGCCCCGAGAAGAAACATTACCGACTGCCGAAAAAGATGCTTTGTGAAAACTCGAGCTACTTTGATCGATGTTTCAACGGCTCGTTTATTGAGGGTCAGACTCAGTCACTCCAGTTGGAAGAAGACAAAGTAGAGTTATTCGAGATAATTTTGAAGCTCATGTATACAGGAAAAGTAGAAGAGGATGAAATGGAACATGACACATTCGTAACCTACACTGAGAGCTTCCGTCAATGCATTGCCTTTATCGAGTATTTAGACAAGTATGACCTAACGCTGGGTTGTGTGGCTGCTATTGAGAAATCGATTGAGCACGGATTAAGAGCACTCGTCAGGCATAAGGATCTTGAGGAAGTTCTAAGAGGAGACGATATTGCACTGATCTTTAGAGTTGCTCCACCTGGAAGCCCCGTTCGAGGTTCAATCGCTCAAGCAGTTCTAACTTTTGGCAATACCAAGCCTTGGGAAAAACAAGAGCAAGATGTCCCAGGCTATGCTGCCGAAATTCTGGCGCAATTGCGGTCTGGGAACAACATTGGTAAATGGAGAAGTTCTTTCGAGCCTTCGGAGAAGACTAGAGTATGGCGTTGAGTCTTGATGTAAGGATATGGATGAAGTGACCGAAACAAGGGCGATGCTCCAATTGGAATTTCGGGCGGCAGCAACAGTTACTGTCATCTGGTATTCCAACTGGCTGGCAGCAGAGGGATAGAGGATAATATTCCTTTGTTAGTTACAGCTACCTCGTAATGTCTAATGATATGATTTCAGAAAGGAGTCAATTTATCTGGAAAGATTTCAACGTACTACGTGTAGTTGCGCCTGCTTGCCGTATATACCCCTTCCGTGTTCAAACTTTGTCATGTGTAGCAATGCCATCAGATGTATAAAGTTAGTTAACAATAAGTCTCACTACACCCAGAAGGTATTCGCCAAAACAACCGTTTATTGCAATCTAGAGGTCGGTTAACCATACCCAGCTGCTTCACCGTCAGGCTTGAAAAAATAAAAGGAAAAAGAAAGGAAAAATAACATTGCATATTTCTTTTCTTTTATTAAATATATATATATATATATATTTAGAACTTCGGAAATCTCCGACTGTGAACACATGAAATACCTTGAAACGATAAACTCCTGCGATCCTGGCGTGGAATTTGGATGTAATCCACAACTCACTGCTTCCATACCCTTGATCGAGCCACACCATATTACATCACTATATCCGCTCTGCTAACGAACTTGACCTCAAATTATTTGCCCAGAAACGAATCAAGTAGAGCAGACATGAAACCTACTTACTAGTTTTTTTATTTACACGTTTGTCCTTCCCAAGTCAAAATATCGCTTAGGAATTAAGACCTCCACTTATCTTGTTCTGGCTCTTCCTCTCTCACAAAGACAGCCTATACGCCAGCACACTAGCATCCGCTAGAGCTGATAGTTTATTCCGGTTTCAAGACTCGTGCCGCGAACTCCCAATCGAACAAGACTCTTTGTTACTTCTTGTTCCTCTGTAGACGAGTCCAGCCTGTCCCGCCCTACCTAGGATCAATACCTCGACATTGAGCGCAAGTGCCCGGTTAGCATGCCTCCAAAGTTCAATCCTAACCTTACGGCTTACGAGCGTTTGAGGTGAGTTTTCAATGTTAGAGCTACGATTCAAAGCTAACTAAAACCTTACAGACAGATGCGAGGCGAGAGAATTCATGTCATTGTAGGACCCGAGAATAAGAAATACCGCATACCTCAAAAGCTGCTCTGTGAAAGCTCTAATGTATTTGATGAGTTGATCAGTAAAGCGAAGCAGGATGGAGAGGGTCACGTTGATTTGCGCAGAAGCACGAGATATAAGGAGGGGGAGACAGTTGCCGATTATGCTATGGATTTCCATGATCATGAAAAGCAGGTTCCGCTTCTCAATCTGCGGGACGATCCCGTCGAATACTTTGAACTTATTTTGGAGTACATGATGAGCGGCAAGATTGCGACTGATGCTGTCAAGGCTTCAGCTATCAACCATGCGATGATCTTTATGCAGTATGCGAACAAATATGAGCTTCCAGGAGCGTGCGATGCTGTGCATGACGAAATGAAAATAAAGCTTGCGGATAACGTCGTTGTTGCTATTTCTGAGGATGTCATCCAGTCATTCTTTCAGATGACGGTTCCTGGAAGTCCACTCCGAACACTCATCGTTCAAGCAGCATTGTCATATAAGGGCCTCCAAGCCGTCCAGGACTACTCGAATCTCGAGTCTACGGTGGAGGGATATGCGAATGAGCTCCTCTTTCAGATCCGACAATGCTTGGAAACAATGGTGGTCAAGGATGGGCTGGTGGCTTACAAAGATATTCTGCAAGGCAGCATAACATATCTCTGATAATCCGTCAAATACACCTTGAGCATGACACTCTACCACTGACACGACTTTCAGAATCTAACTCGTCTTCATGGTGCCGTCTAGTAGGCGAAACTTGCACAAGCTGTCCAACACATTACAGGGCTAACGTGGACCAAATAACTGTACTTTCGGACATCGATATGCAATAACAAATTCACAAGTACCAAAAACCAATGACCACTGGGAACTTTTGTATTTAGGTATCAGAAACGGCTTCGCTAATCGCAGCGTTTCGGCAAATTTGCACAAACTTTATCCACGAAAATGAAAATGCACGCATGTGACCCAAAATCTAGACCTTCATCTCGGTGAGACCGTGTTTCCAGACAGTGACGAATGGGGTGGTTCCATCCTCGCGATAGTTCATGAGAATTACCCTGTGATAGTCAGTAGTTGTCGAGTCAAAGCCGCGGCGAGGTTATTCAAGTTGAATAAAAAAAGAGGGGAACGTACATTCCGTCGGGATCCATAGACTCGCCGATATAGAAATCGTAATCCTTGAAGTTGGCGATGATCTTCTTGGCATAGGTTTGCGCACCCTTCTCAAACTCAGTGACCTTGGCATCATCAGCTCCCTTAGCCTTCATGGCCTCCTTGACCTTCTTCATGTAGGCTATGGATCATTAGCCTTCTATCCTGTCATACTGAACCAATTGTAAGGGGGGAAACATACACTTAAGATGGCTAAGATATGATTTCTTGTCGAATTGGGTAGAGTTAAGACGGAAAGAGTTGACGACGTTGTTGACTTGGACAGCTCCATCCTCGACACCCTCCTCAGCCTCCTCAGCAGAAGCATTTGCTCCGGTGTCTAGACCGCTGTCAGGCTCGCCCTGGTTTCGTGTTGGCAATGTATGGGTTCTACGTACTGACGGAGACGGCTCCAAGAGTAATCATGGCACAGTCGACTTCGTAGACGGCTCCATCGACTTCCTTGAGGTCGTAGGAGTCGGAGATGATCTCGTCACCAGTGATAATGTCCTAAGAGAACTGTCAGCGCTGTTCACCCCGCAGTGCTTGAAATCGGAGCGGGCATTCTGGGTAGCTGGAAAATAGGGCCGGGTGCATGCGTACCTTAAAGATAATCATTTTTGCGGTGAAGAATTGTAAATGTGGTGGGATGTGGTGGAGAGATGTTGTTACGAGGATTCGAGATAGTGGGTAGAAGAAATAATTGGGTTTCGGTGGAGGGGTATTTTCAAATCGATGAGCTAAGACACATTGAGAATAGCTTCAGGATATTTTCCAGCCGGAAATATAAGGCCTCCGTTTGCCACTTTAGCCACACCTTAAATTACTCTAGTTCGGGTTCGTACAGAAGGCTGAGTAAGTAACTTACTAGCCTTACGAGCTTGTCGGTCATACTTAACTCTTGCTGATATCTAATAAAAGCTTTTCAAGAATTGTGGTATCTAAAGCTGAAGCCTCTACGTTTCTCTGCTGGTTATTTTGGAGTCTTCCTCTGGTGCGGTATTTGTGAAAATCCACGCCTAAGAGCTGCACCGGCATTAACGGATGCAAATTTGATAACGGGTGATAACCGTGTGGCGCGATTATCTACTTCTAGTCTCTGATCACATTTGATCCCCTTCACCTCACTTCAACGCACTTCCTAACCTATACATTCCTTCGTGTGCACCACGGTAACTGCTCGCGCACTTCTCACAAAATGGCCAATTCCACCATCAACATGTCTTCAGTATACGACCTACCACCACTACCTTCCTACACTCTCACCCCGGTCAAGCCGCTCATCCCCTACGTATCCGACTTCATACTCTCGCTTTTCCTCCCTATTGCCGCCTACTGGATCGTTTCACTGTTCTTCCATTTTATCGACGTATATGATATTTGGCCGCAATACCGCTTGCACACACCGGTAGAAATTACGCAGAGGAACCATGTCTCAAGATATGAGGTGGCGCGCGACGTCATCATTCAGCAAATTATACAGGTTGGAATGGGCGCTGTATTGGGATTGACGGAACCGGAGCAGATGCTTGGGAGGGAGGAGTACGATATTGCGCGGTGGGCGCAGAGATTACGGATCGCACAGAGAGCTCTGCCGCAGCTATTGGGTCTGCTTGGATTAAACGCGGCCGCGATCTCGCAGAATGTTTCTGGGAACCATCCTAACATTGCAGCGGTTTTAGCTGGAGGAAAGTATCCTGGATTGATGGGTTTGGAAGCGGAAGGATCCGTGCCCACGTTTGCAAGCTGGGAGATGGTAGTTGCAAGCACTATATATTGGTATATCGTGCCAGCGTTACAATTTGCGGCGGCAGTGATTGTTTTGGATACATGGCAATACTTCCTGCACCGAGCGATGCATATGAACAAATGGCTCTACAGTATGTGACCCTTCTGCTTTTCCCTTCTAGTGAATCTAATCAAACCTGCTAGCAACCTTCCACTCTCGTCACCACCGTCTATACGTACCCTATGCCTATGGCGCGCTCTACAATCATCCTTTTGAAGGTTTCCTCCTCGATACTCTCGGCGCCTCTCTAGGCTATAAGTGTGCCAATTTTACCGCACGACAAGGCCTCCTGTTCTTCGTTGGTTCCACTATCAAAACGGTCGACGATCACTGTGGGTACTCTTTCCCTTGGGACCCTCTTCAACACATAACTGGCAACAATGCCGCGTATCACGACATCCATCACCAAAGTTGGGGCATCAAGACGAATTTCTCGCAACCCTTTTTCACATTTTGGGATCGTTTCCTGGGGACAAAATGGTTGGGTGATACGAAGGCACGGTACGAGAGGACAAGAAAGGCTGCACAGTTCAAGGAAGATGCGGCCAAAGTAGAGTTGTAGTTTGTACGATATGTTACGCGCTGTATTTACTTTCCGAGCGCTGCGAGCGATTTTATGGGGGCAGAGAAAGAGATGGAGATGGAAGTAATGAAGCATCGGATGAAGAGCAACATTCTTAAGAAATGTTGGATCGAGGCATCAAGAATCAAAGGCGTTTGCGGAAGAAGGAAATCTGTACGATACAGTTTTCTATTTAGTATATCCTACATCATTCGCATGATTGGGGTACAGATGGTACACAATACCTCTTAATGATAATATCACACTCTCGTTAAATACTATTCTGCTCGTTTCCCTTCTCCACGTTCCCGCTCTCGTGCCGTCCGAGATTATTAGTTGATTACATGTTATTTCCTGTATTCCCTGCCTGGGAGAATTCATTTGTTACAGCATTGGAGATTACAATTGTTGTATTCATTCTGTTAGTCTTTTCTATTCCAACGAGCTTTACCCGTTTGCTCCCCTTCCAGTCATTCATTCCCGTCACCTCCTCGTCTACTACCTTAAAAAAAAGGGTAGAAAAGACAAAAAAGGGATATACACCTTTGTCAGGACAGTCTTCTACACATCTCTCCCCATCAAAACAGCTGGAGAGGAGCAAAAAGTAAGCTGATTGCACCAAGGGAGGTTCTACAATGCCATTTATATTAGTTTAAACTCTGCTTATAACAAGTGGGACGTGATTTGGGATGAGACAAACCTACCGAACTCCCGTATCCTCCTTTTTCCAGAGTCTGGGAAG
>Ga0247807_10000549_pt1 | contig 23245 bp, 16 predicted proteins | sample UWRJL074202C1_FD_179931 | JGI IMG/M metagenome (GOLD analysis project Ga0247807, IMG submission 179931) | Plant litter microbial communities from Arlington Agricultural Research Station in Wisconsin, United States - UWRJ-L074-202C-1 | ecosystem: Environmental > Terrestrial > Plant litter >...
CGGGTGAAACCGAGCTCGCCGAACTTGTGCGCGGCCGGGTCAACAACCACGCCCGTGACGGTTCGCCGCGGGAAGACCAGAACCCGGTCGAGAAAATCCGCCTGGTCTCCACCGGCACCGAGGCCACGATGACGGCCATCCGTCTCGCCCGCGGTTTCACCGGACGCGACCTGCTGATCAAATTCGCTGGCCACTACCACGGTCACTCTGACGCCCTCCTCGCCGAAGCCGGCTCGGGGCTCGCCACCCTCTCGATGCCCGGGTCTGCCGGGGTCACCGCGGCCACCGCCGCCCAGACCCTCGTCCTCCCGTACAACGACGTCGACGCCGTGCGCGCGGTCTTCGCTGAGCATGGCGACCGTATCGCCGCGATCATTGTGGAGGCTGCGGCCGCCAACATGGGTGTGCTCGCGCCCTCCCGCGGCTTCAACCGCGCCCTCTCGCAAATCGCCCACGAGCACGGCGCCCTGCTCATCGTCGACGAGGTTCTCACCGGTTTCCGGGTGGGCCCGGCCGGCTGGTGGGGCCTCGAAGCCTCCCTCGTTGTTCCCGACGGTGGCGGCTGGACGCCCGACCTCCTCACCTTCGGAAAGGTGATTGGTGGCGGGATGCCCCTGGCCGCACTCGGTGGACGTGCCGACGTGATGGACTATCTCGCTCCGCTCGGCCCGGTCTACCAGGCCGGAACTCTCAGCGGGAACCCGGTCGCTGTCGCCGCCGGCATCGCGACCCTTCGCGCCGCGGACCGTGCCGTCTACGACGCCCTCGACTCCACTGCTGACACCATCTCGGCCGCCGTCTCGTCGGCGTTCTCCGCCGAGGGTGTGGAACACGTGGTGCAGCGCGCGGGCAACCTGTTCTCGTTTGTCTTCGCCGGCACCCATCCCCGCAACTACGACGATGTGCGGGCGCAAGACACCTTCCGCTACCCCGCGTTTTTCCACTCGATGCTTGACGCGGGAGTGTCCTTGCCGCCGTCGGTGTTCGAGGCGTGGTTTGTCTCGGCTGCGCACAACGAACAGACCCTCGACCGGATTCTCACGGCACTGCCCGCGGCCGCGAAGGCTGCAGCACAAGCATCCGCCCCCGCCTGACCCGCTGGCAACGCCGACGCACCTGACCTGCGCCGCGCACACCCACACCGCCTGACCGCGGTCGCTGACCCGCTGTAAACACAACCTGCAAGGGGATTCAGCTTGTCAGCGGCCCGGGCTAGGGTGGCAGAACAATGAGCGTGTCACGCGTTGCAACGGACTGTTGCATTGTGGGCGGAGGGCCTGCCGGGGTGATGCTTGGCCTGCTGCTGGCCCGCGGCGGCATCGATGTGGTGTTGCTCGAAAAGCACACGGACTTTTTCCGCGACTTTCGAGGCGACACCATCCACCCGTCGACCCTCGACCTGATCGACCAGCTCGGGCTGCGGCACCAGTTCGACGCGATCCCGCAAAGCGGGCTGAGTTCGCTCGACCTGGTGCTCAATGGCACGCGCATCCGCCCCGTCGATTTTCGGCACCTGCGGGGCAGCAATCGCAAAATTGTGCTGATGCCGCAGTGGGATTTTCTCGACCTGCTCGCCGATGAGGCGAAAACGCTGCCCAACTTCCATTTGTATATGGGGGCGGATGCCACGTCGGTGACGAGTGACAGCGGGCGGGTGACGGGTGTCATCGCGACGCTGCTGAATGCGGTCGGCGACTCGGGCGCGGACCACGCGGGCACGGACGGCTCGGGCGCAGACGACTCGGGCACAGACGGCTCGGGCACGGACCACTCGGGCACTAGGAGCGCCAACACCCTCGAGGTCACCGCGACCCTCACCGTGGCCGCCGACGGACGCAGCTCGGTGGCGCGCGCCTCTGCGGGACTCCCCGTCACCGATTACGGGGTGGGCATCGACGTGCTGTGGTTCCGGCTGCCGAAACCCGCCGCGAACCCTCCCGACACCCTCGGCTACATCAGCGAGGAGTCGATGGTGGTGACGATTCCGCGCCTCGATTATTACCAGACCGCGATGCTTATCCCCAAGGGCGACTTCGAGGCGGTGCGTGAGCGGGGCATCCCCGAGTTTCGCGCCCAGGTCGCCCGGGCCGCCGAGTTTCTCGAGCCCGTGGTCGACACCATCAAAGACTGGGACCAGGTCAAACTTCTCTCGGTGCAGGTCAACCGGCTGAAGCGCTGGCACCAGCCCGGGTTCCTCTGCATCGGGGACGCCGCCCACGCGATGTCGCCCGCGTTTGGTGTGGGCATCAACTATGCAATTCAGGATGCCGTGGCTGCAGCGAATATCCTCGCCGAACCCCTCGCCACCGGCACTCTGACCCAGCGCGACCTCGCGGCGGTGCAGCGGCGTCGGCTATGGCCGGTGCGATTGATGCAGCCAATCCAGCTCGCCCTGCACCGCGAGATCGCCCGGCCCGGCGGCGGCGCGATTATGCCGAATCCGCCGACAACGGGCGCGAAGATCTTCCTTGCGGTGGTGGTTCCGGTGATCCGGCGGGTCGCCGCACGGATTGTGGGCCGCGGGTTCCGCCTGGAGAAGATCCGCAGCGACCTCCTCGACTAGTTGCGAACGTCCACTGCTCAGGTGGCGGCCCATGCAGTGCGCGGGCAGTTAGTTGCGAACGTCGACAACCGTGCGGCCGTGCAGTTCCCCGGCGATGATGCGGTGGGCGGATGCTTCCGCATCACTCAACGTGACCGTCGAGGTCATGGAGTCGAGCAGGTCGACGTCCAGGTCGCGCGCGAGCCGTTCCCAGGCGCCGAGGCGCAGGGGCGCGGGGCACTCGACGGAGTTGATTCCCGCGAGGGTGATGCCCCGAAGGATAAACGGCATCACGGTGGTGGGCAGCTCGACGCCGCCGACCATGCCGCACGCGGCAACGGTTCCGCCGTAGTTCGTCTGCGCAAGCGCGTTGGCAAGGGTCTGACCGCCGACGGAGTCGATGACTCCGGCCCAGCGCTGCTTTTGGAGCGGCTTGCCGGCCTCCTCGAGCTCAGCGCGCGAGATGACGTCGGCGGCGCCGAGGGAGAGGAGGTAGTCGCGGTGTTCTTCGCGCCCGGAGGCAGCGATAACACGGTGCCCGGCGGCGGCGAGTAGCGCGATGGCGATGGAGCCGACACCACCCGTGGCGCCGGTGACCAGGATGTCGCCGTCGAGGGGTCCGCCGCGCTCCAGCGCGAGAACCGAGAGGGCCGCGGTGAAACCGGCGGTGCCGATTGCTGCGGCTCGCTTCGCGGTGAGGGATGCCGGAAGTGGCACCAGCCAGTCCGGGTTCACTCGGGCACGCTCGCTGAGCCCGCCGTTGTGGGTTTCGCCGATGCCCCAGCCGTTGACGAGAACGGCGTCGCCCACAGAGAGTGCGGGCACGCCGGGAGCTGGCGCCGGAGCATCCACCCCGATTGCCGCAATGGTGCCAACGAGGTCGATGCCGGGGATGAGCGGGTTGGTGCGCATGACCCCGCGGTTGCCGTCGACGGCCATGCCGTCTTTGTAATTGATGCCCGACCACTCCACGTCGATGGTGACGCTGCCCTCGCCGAGTTCGTCATCGGTGAGGTCGTGCCGGAGGGCGGCAGACGTGCTGCCGTCCTCGGCGCGGGTGACCTGGAGTGCCCGGAACATACAATTCCTAACCCGTACTGCTTGTGGTGCGTGTACTGCGGTGGTGCAGGTGGTGCGAGTACTGCGTGTGATGCGTGTGCTGCGTGTGATGCGTGGTGCGTGGTTTAGCCGAAGAGGATGCGTGCTTCTTCGTAGCGGTCGTCCGGCACCGTGTTGAGCTGGCCGAGGGCCTCTTCGAACGGCACGTTGACGATGTTGGTGCGCTGGAGGGCAACCATGTGTCCCCAGTTTTTGTCGAGCGCGCACTGCAGCGCCGCCATACCGAGTCGGGTCGCGAGGACGCGGTCGAACGCGGAGGGAGTACCACCACGCTGGATGTGGCCGAGGGTGGTTGCGCGGGTTTCGATGCCCGTCGCGTCCTCGATCATGGGAGCGATCATTTCGCCGATACCACCGAGGCGCGGGCGACCGAAGGTGTCGAGTCCACGCTCGGAGTGTGCGCCGTCCATGTTCTCCAGGGCGAAGCCCTCAGCGACAACAACGAGGGGTGCGCGGCCACGGTCATGGGCGCTGGAGACCCACTCGGTGATCTGCTCGAAGGAGGTTTTGCGTTCAGGGATCAGGATGACGTGCGCGCCGGCAGCCATTCCGGAGTGCAGGGCGATCCAGCCGACGTGGCGACCCATCACTTCGGCGACCATACAACGGCCGTGCGAGTCACCCGTGGTGCGCAGGCGGTCCATGGCGTCGGTGGCGATTCCTACTGCGGTGTCAAAACCGAAGGAGTAGTCGGTGGCGCCGAGGTCGTTGTCGACCGTCTTCGGCACACCCACGATGGGGATGCCGGCGTCGGTGAGGCGCTTGGCGGCGGCGAGAGTGCCCTCTCCACCAATGGCCATGATGGCGTCGAGGCCGTTGAGGTCCATAACCTCCTTGACTCGGTCGACACCGCCGTTGCCCTCGTAGGGGTTGGTGCGGGAGGTACCGATGATGGTTCCACCCTGCTTGCTGATGCCCTTAACCTCGTGGCGGCCGAGGGGCAGGATGTCGTTTTCGACAACTCCGCGCCATCCGTCGCGGAAACCCACGAAGTCAGCCGTTCCGGTCTGCGAGCCCGCCAGTACGGCGCCGCGGATGACCGCGTTCAGTCCGGGTGCATCGCCGCCGCTTGTCAGGATTCCGATTTTCATAGTTCTATTCTGTCGCATCGGAGCAGCCCAACCTGAGGACCAAAGCCCCATGGAAGGTCAAAAACGACTACGTTTCGGAACCTTTTGGGAGATGTTCCTCAGATTGGGCTGATTTACACCTGTATCACCTCGCTGGTCGGGTGGAATAGCTCGTCCCAGCGGGTGACTTGGCACGGATTACCGGTCGAACGCGTCCGCGTTACAGGTCGAACGACTCGGCGTTACAGGTCGAACGACTTGTTCTCGCCGATGTCGGGGGTGCCTCCGGTGACGGCGGCCTTGGCGACCTTGAACAACACCACAACCTTGGGATCGTGGGTAGCCCAGTACTCCGCGCTGTGTGCGGTCACCTTGATGAGCGCGAGGGTCGGGTCTTCGCGGCCCTCGGGGAACCACGCGGCGATCGACGGGGTCCAGAGCTCGTCGATCTTTGCAGGGTCGCGCTCGACGGTGGCCGTGCCCGCAATCGAGACGTATCCCTTGTTGGACTCGAATGCGACGTTCACCTCGGGGTTGCCCGCGATGTCGTCGGTTTTGGGGGACGGGTGCTGCGTAAAGAACCACAGGTCGCCATCGAACTCGATTTCCTGCATTCCCATCGGACGGCTGACCAGGTGTCCTGATTCGTCGACGGTGGTGAGCACACCAATCTTCGCGGCCTTGGTCAGGGCGGCGAGTTCGGCGATTTCTTCTTTCGTTGCGGTTGTCATCCTTCGACGCTAGGGGCTCGACCTCCACGTAGACAGAAAGTCTGCTGACCCTTCCCTCCCCGCCCTTGCGCTGCTAGGGCTGGAGCTGCGGTGCGATAGATCAGCGCCGATCAGGCACCATTAATTCGATTTTCACTCACGGGAGCCGATATCTACCCGTGGAGGGAGAAACGACGGGGTCCGCGAGTGTTTTTCGGCATCCGCCGGAGGGATTTAGCCCCTCCGTGAGTGCGTTTCTGGGTCCGCGAGAGGCGGCAAGACCCTCCGCGAGCTCATTAGCCCCTCCGCGAGAGCGTTGTGGGGTCCGCGAGACAAGGGCGGAGGGATGGCGGTGCCGCCCTGGGGTCAGGCCGCGCGGTGAAGCTCGCAGGCAGTGGTGTCCGCGTGGAGATCGCAGACCACCAGTTGTTCGCGGCACGACGGCTCGGAACAGTTCTCCATCCGGTTGGTCGGCGCACTGCAGGAGAAGCAGGTGCCAAGCACCCGAGCATCCGGAGCAAAATCAATTGATTTACGGTCGTCGAACACGTAGAGCGAGCCGTTCCAGAGGCCCTCGTTGCCATACTTTTCGCCGTAGCGCACGATGCCACCCTCGAGTTGGTAGACCTCGCCGAAGCCGCGGCTCACCATCAGCGAACTGAGCACCTCACAGCGGATGCCGCCGGTGCAATAGGTGACGATGGGGGTGTTTTTGAGGTGGTCATAGCGTCCGCTGTCGAGTTCGGCCACAAAATCGCGGGTGGTCGCGACATCGGGAACCACCGCGCCCTCAAAGCGGCCAATCTGCGCCTCGAACGCGTTGCGTCCATCGAAGAAGGTGACCTCTTTGGCCTCGACCAGTTCGTGCAGCTCTTCGGGGGTGAGCCGGGTGCCGCCGCCGACAACGCCGTCTTCGGTGACCGTGAGCTCTCCGGGGGCGCCGAAGCTGACGATCTCGTCGCGCACCTTCACACTCAGGCGCGGAAAGTCGTGGCCGGTGCCTTCGCTCCACTTGACGTCCATGGTTTTGAACGGCGCGTACTCGCGGGTTTTGCGCAGGTACTTTTTGACGTCACTGAGTTCGCCGCCGACGGTGCCGTTGATTCCGTCCTTCGACAGCAGAATGCGCCCCGTGATACCGAGCGACTCACAGAGGTCGCGCTGCCAGAGGCGAATCGCCTCGGGGTCGGCCAGCGGGGTGAATGTGTAAAACAGAAGAATCTTGGGAACGGCCACGCTCAAAAGTGTAGGCGCGTGGCGCGAGGGCGGGGTGCGGTGTCGGGATGCTCGGAGCGACTACGACGGCGACAGAGCCACCCGCGTGTAGTACGGGGCGAACGCCGGGTAGTAGTCATCCCAGATGGGAACAGGGTTGCCCGACCGCGCAGCAATCATACGGTCGAGGTAGTACTCCCAGCCCGGACCAATGCTCGCCGCATCCGCCGCGCTCGCCAGCCGCTGGGTGAAAAAGATGATGGTGGTCGCGCCGATTTCCGCGAGCGAGAAGCCGATGCGCCAGCCCTGGTTGCCGAGGTCGGCGAGAAAGTGGTTCGCCGGCTGACACACCTGAATGGTGACGGGTTCCGGCTCCGCCCCAGGCTCCGCGGTCATGGTGAATGAGATGACCTTGCCCACCCCCGGCGTCCCCTCCCACGTACCGATCCAGAGCTCGAGATGCTTGGGAAGCGTGAGCCAGTCCCAGACCTCTTGCGCAGGTGCGTCGACGGTGCGTTCCACGATGAGTTCAAGCCCGTCGGCATCCCGCACAACGCGCCCATTCGGCAAGAGGTGGTTCATTCCCAGAGCCAATCATGCGAAACCCTCGAACGGAACCCCTCGCGTCAGACGTTCGACGTACCCTCGTAGTCGAAGCGCGAGCAGAAGCACGTGATGTGGGGTGATGAGATGAGCGACGTCAGTGCGGCGGCCGAGGGGCCCGGTGCTGCGGCACTGCATGGTGCGCGGGTGGATGCCGCTGCGGTGCATAGTGCCGGGGTGGATGCACCGCCCATCACGATGACGTATCGCCCAGGGCATCCCATCAACCTGAAACAGACGCTGAGACCTCTCTCGCGCGGCACTTACGACCCGACCCTGCGCTGGATCGGTGCGGAACTCTGGCGCACCCTGCGCACACCGGCCGGCGATGCGACCGTGCACCTCGCGCAGCGCGACGGAATTGTGGCGACCGCCTGGGGCCCCGGCGCCGAGCACGCGCTTGCGGGGATCCCCGAGCTCTGCGGCGAGGGCGACGACTGGAGCGACCTCGATGTCTCCGGTAATACCTTTCTCGCCGAGAGCTTCCGCCGCGCGCCCGGCCTGCGACTGCTGCGCACCAACGCGGTTTTTGAGGCGCTGCTCCCTGCCATCCTTGAGCAGAAGGTGACGGGCATCGAGGCCCGCCGCGCCTGGCGCTACCTCATCGTGAAGTACGGCGCTGCGGCTCCCGGTCCGGCTCCCGAGGGCATGCGGGTATTCCCTGCGCCCGACACCTGGAAGCGCATCCCGTCGTGGGAATGGCACCGCGCCGGAGTAGGCCCCCAACGTTCGGAAACTGCCGTTCGCGCGGCATCCGTCGCCTCCTCCCTCGAACGCACCCTCACTCTCGGCCGCGGCGGCACCGTCGTCGCCCAAAAACTCCGCTCGCTGCCGGGCATCGGCGTCTGGACGGCCGCCGAAACCACGCAGCGCTCCCACGGTGACCCCGATTCCCCCAGCGTCGGCGACTATCACCTGCCCGCGGTCGTTGGCTGGGCGCTCATCGGCAAACCGGTGGACGATGACGGGATGCTCGAGCTGCTAGCCCCCTGGGCCGGCCACCGCCAGCGGGTGATGCGCCTGATCGAGGTCAGTGGTTTCCGCAAACCCAGCTTCGGGCCCCGTATGACGATCCAGGATCACCGCGGGCACTAGCGCGGGCACTAGGACTGCTGTGCCAGCCCCACTCGCGCTGGCGGAACCACTATCGGGGCTCTAACGACCACTCCGAGCGCAAGTTGTGCCCAAGTGCCACCATCGACTTGGCGCTGGGGCCCCGGCAACCATTGATGGGCTTGCGCGCAAACCCATCAATGGTCGTTGAGGCCCCGGTCCTGAATAGTTGCCGGCACATGGGCACAAGTAGACGATCCGGGCCTACTGCGGGCCCTAGGGACGCTCGCAACCGGGGCCAGTACGCGCAGCCACCTCGGCTACCGGGGCCCGAACGCGCAGCCACTCGTTAGCGGGGGCCCGAACGCGCAGTCACTGAATTAGCAGGGGGCAGTGGGCGCAGCCACTTTTATTAGCGGGGGCCCGAACGCGCAGTCACTGAATTAGCAGGGGCAAGTACGCGCATCCCATTCATTAGCCGGGGCCAATACGCGCGGCCAGGATTCACTTCCGGGGCCAGTAAGTTGCACGATTTTCGTGCCCGGGGCCTAGACGCGCAGTCGAGGACGATTTAGTGACCCCTGATGAGTTGCGCAGGCCCCTGGTCTTTGGGGCTCCGCCGTTATTGACCCCTGGTAAATCTCGAGCCTCGGCGGGCACCTTTTTGTGCGGCATCACGGCTGTGCGGCATTGCAGCATTACGGCTGTGCGGCATTAGGGCTGTGCGGCATCGCTGTTCCGCGACGTTGCGGGCCAAGCACGAACCTCAGCAGTGCTCGAACACGTACTCGTCAGAGTCAGGGGTAACGAGGTCGCGGTCGCGCAGCACCGTCATGTCAGGCGTCGCCGGATCGGCGCAGATCTCGTCGAACGGACGGTCCAGCGCATCGGTGTACTCAATGTCGATGACGGCATCCTTGTAGACATCGCGGAACACGTCGCACTCATTGAATTGCGCACATTCCTCGGTCACCGCGAAGTCGAAGCCCACCTCGTCGCGTCCGCGCTCGCCGAGTTCAGCACTGTTCTTCTGTCCGGCAGCGAGCCCCGCGCTGTGAGTGAGGTCGACAAGCGCCATCGCCATCTCGACCGAGTTCTGCTCGGTCAGCGATCCGTCGGTGCGCGTCCAGGTGTCGAGGTTGTCGAACTCGACGGCTTTAAATCCATCGGAGGCACACCCAAGGATGGTCTCGCCAAAGATCGAGGCGATGGTGATGCGGTTCTTGGTGGTGGAAATATCGAGGATCATCTCGTCCGGCCAACCCGGATCAATCACGGGGTCGCCATTGTCGTCCCGCAGCAGCAGGTCGGCGCGCTCCGTGAGCCAGAGGTCGGCTTCCTGCGGCTGAGTCTGGAACGCGTTGATGTAACAGATCGAGTAGAGCCCCTCGGCGGCCGAATCGGTGCTGTCCCGCGCGACGATCTCCACGCCGTCGGCGGGCGTATAGCCACCGCCCAGCTGATAGTCGACGCCAACCCCGGTGGGCAGCGGCAGGTAGGGCGCACTGATCGTCAGGCTGGACGAGATGCTGCCCGTCGGTGTCGGTGTCGGTGTGCTCGCGTCGGTGTCCGAGTCCGTCGCCGTGCAGCCAGCAACCAACAGGAGTGCGGGCAGGGCGAGGGCCAGCAGGCGAAGGCGCTGGTTGGGGCGGCCCTGGCTGAGGCGGCGCTGAGCTGGGCGGCGCTGCAGGCGCTCGCGCGAGTGAGGGGCGCGTGGCTGGTCCGCAGAAATCATGGGATCAGAGTACCCAGTGATCGGCGACCGTAAATGCGTGGGGTGTGGTGGATGCTCCGCCGTGCGACGTTATGCGGCGGGTGCGCGGTGCGAGGTGTGGTGGATGCTCCGCGGTGCGAGGTCATGGACGAACCTCGCACCACGGTGGTGGTGCATCCGTGCTGGTGACGTTACGAGGCGAGCGACAGCGCCGTCCAGGAGACCGGCGGCAACACAATGGTCAGCTCGCCGGCATTGGCCACAACCGACTCGTTGGCGGTGAGGCCAACGCGCTCCGGGGCATCCAGGGTGTTCTTCGCGTAGATGTCCGAGTCCGAGAGCGTCTGTGCTTCCACAACCCGAGTCTCGCCGAGGGCGGCGATGTCGAGGGTGACGGTGAGCTCCTCGGTGAGGGAGCGGTTTACGAGAAAAACGGCTGACTCGCCCGTCTCGGCATTATGTGTGGCCACGGCATCCACCAGGGGCACAGACCCGTAGACCTTAGTGTCGTAATCCTCGACCTCGAGCTTGACGTCGAGGGCTGTTCCGGTCGCGAGGCGCGAGGTGAGTGCGAACGGGAAGAAGGTGGTCTGCTTCCAGGCGATACCGCCGGGCTCGGTCATAATCGGCGCGATGACGTTGACCAACTGCGCGAGCGAGGCGCTGGTGACGCGGTCGGCGTGTTTGATGAGCGAGATCATGAGGTTGCCGAACACCACGGCGTCGACGACGGAGTAGACGTCTTCGAGTAGGCGGGGCGCGATGGGCCAGTTGTCGAGTCCCTCGATCTTGTCGACGTTCTCGAACCGCATGCGGTACCAGACATTCCACTCGTCGAACGAGATGTTGATGGTTTTGTCGCTGCCGTTGACGGCCTTGACGTGGTCGGCGGTCGCCACAACGGACTCGATGAAGTGGTCCATGTCGACGGCTGAGGCGAGGAAGCTGCCGGCGTCGCCATCGGCCTCCTCGTAGTACGCGTGGCAGGAGATGTAGTCGACGGAGTCGTAGGTGTGGGTGAGTACCACGCGCTCCCATTCGCCGAACGTGGGCATCTGGGCGCTGGACGATCCGCAGACAACAAGCTCGATGGAAGGGTCGAGCTGGCGCATGGCCTTCGCGGTCTGCGCGGCGATTTTGCCGTAGTCGTCGGCGGAGCGGTGGCCGAGCTGCCAGGGGCCGTCCATCTCGTTGCCGAGGCACCACATCTTGATGCCGAAGGCGTCGGTTTTGCCATTGGCGATTCGACGGTCAGCCAGTGCCGTGCCGGAGGCGATGTTGGAGTACTCGAGCAGGTCGAGGGCCTCCGTGGTGCCGCGGGTGCCGAGGTTGACGGCGAGCATCATGTCGCTGCCGACCTTGTTCAGCCAGGAGGAGAACTCGTGCATGCCGATGGTGTTCGGTTCGGTCGAGTGCCAGGCGAGGTCGAGGCGCTGCGGGCGCTCGTCGACGGGACCCACGCTGTCTTCCCACTTAAAACCCGAGACGAAGTTGCCGCCGGGGTAGCGGATGGTCGAGACGCCGAGCTCCTTGACGAGGTCGATGACGTCCTGGCGAAAGCCCTCCTCGTCCGCCGAGGTGTGGCCGGGTTCGAAGATCCCGTCGTAGATGTGACGACCGAGGTGTTCCACAAACGATCCGAACAGGCGGCGCTGAACAGTTCCGACTGTGAAGTGCGGGTCAATGGTGAGACGTGCGGTAGGCATAGTTCTCTTTCTGAAATCGGTCTGAAATCGGTCGACGGGTGAGCGTCGGGATGCTTCGAGGTGCTGCGATGTGGGCGGGGGTGATGGTGTGCGACGAGAGGCACGTCTACTTGAGCGCTCCGAGGGACAGGCCGCCCTGCCAGTACTTCTGCAGTGCGAGGAACGAGATGATCAGCGGGATGATCGAGATGAAGGCACCCGTGACGATGAGGTTCCACACCTGTTCACCACCGGCACCGGCGTTGGAGAGGGCCTGCCAGTTGTTGAGACCCACGGTGACGGGCAGGAGGTTCGGGTCGCTGAGCACTGCGAGCGGGAGGAAGAAGTTGTTCCACGTCGCGACGATCGACACCAGAAGTACGGTGACGATGGCGGGCCGCAGCAGGGGAAGGGCCACCTGGAAGAAGGTGCGCAATTCTCCGGCACCGTCAACTCGAGCCGCATCGAGGAGCTCGTCCGGCACAGCATCCTGCGTCGACACCCGCATCAGATACACACCAAACGGGCTGAGCAGTGAGGGCAGGATGACCGCCCACATGGTGTTGACGATGCCCAGGCTGCTCATCAACACAAACGTCGGGATCACCAGTGCGGTCATCGGCACCATCACCGAGCCGAGGAGCAGCGAAAAGAAGGCGCTTCGCCCACGGAAGCGGTACTTGGCGAACCCGTACCCGGCGAGGACGGCGAGGACGGTGGCACCGATTCCGCCGGCAAACGCGTAGAGGAACGAGTTGCCGAGCCAGCGCCAGTAGATGCCGTCTTGCTGGGTGAACAGCCCCACGATGTTGTCGAAGAGGTGGAATTCCCCGTCGAACCAGAGCGGGCCACCCGAGCCGCCGAAGAGTCCAGCGGTGTCTTTGGTGCTGGCGACGATGAGCCACCAGAGCGGGGTGAGGAAGTAGATGACCAGGATCAGCAGGAAGATGTGCGAGCCGATTTTGCGGCCGCCCGACCGCTGCTGATCCTTGCGGCGGCGCTCCCGGTCGGTGGTGCGAGTGACGGCCTCGTCGGACTGCGGAACCAGGATTGCCATTACTTCAGACCGTTCTGCTTGCGAGTGAGGAAGAGGAACAGGTACGACCCGATAAACACCACGATGCCGAGGGAGAAAGAGATGGCTGAGGCGTAGTTGAACTGGCTATACGAGAACGCCAGCGAGTAGGCGTACATGTTGGGTGTGTACGAGACCGGGATCGCGCCCTGCGCCACCGCCCGCAGCACCTGGGGTTCGGTGAAGAACTGCAGGGTGCCGATGAGGGAGAAGATGAGCACCATCACCATGGAGGAGGAGATCATCGGCAGTTTCACCCGGAGGGCGATCTGCCAGCTGTTGGCGCCGTCGAGGCGGGCTGCCTCGTAGACCGAGGAGTCCACACCGCGCAGGGCCGCGTAGATGATGATCATGTAGTAGCCCGACCACTGCCACGTCACGATGTTGACGAGTGCGCCGAAGATGTTGTCCTGGCTGAGAAAGCTGGGGGCATCGAGTCCGAAAAGCGAAAAGATGTCGCTGCCTGGACCGAAGCGGGGGCTGTAGAGGAAGCCCCACATGAGGGCGCCGATCACGCCGGGTACCGCGTAGGGAACAAAGATCATCAGGCGCGAGAACTTCGACAGCACGGTGGTGAGGTTGTCGAGAACCATGGCGGCGGCAAGAGCGACGAGCATCTGCGCCGGGATCATCACAATCGCGAAGCGGCCAACACGGCCGAGTCCCTCGAGGAAGATCGGGTCGGTGAACGCCTTGCCATAGTTGGCGAACCAGGTGAACTGGGTGCCAGCGGCGAGGGTGCTGGTCTGCAGGCTCATCCAGAACGCGTAGGCGAGGGGGACGATAAGGAACCCGAGGAACACCAGGGCGAACGGGCCCACAAAGAGCCAGCCCCAGCGCTGTCGCTTACGGTCGATTTTGTCGACGCCGACCTTGCGGCTGACGGAAGGCTGTGGAGGAGCAGTACGAGGAGATGTGGTGGTCAGTGCCATCGGTTTCTCTTTCGGTCGGGGGTACGCCGCCGGCCGCCCACACGGAGCGAACGGCCGGCAGCGTGCACCGGGGAGCCGGGCTAGTTGACCTTGAAGCCCTGGTCGGTGGCGTACTTCGTGAGGGTCTCCTGCAGGTCGTCCAGCGCCTGCGAGCCATCCTGTTCGCCCTGAACCATGGAGTACAGCTCTTCGGTCAGCTGGTCGTACGCGTAGTTCTGGAACGGACTGAACGTCGCGCCCTCGTAGCCGGCTGCGGCCTCAAGGAAGACGTCCTTGTTGATCTGCTGTCCGCCGAAGAACGGGTACTCGAGGTTCGCGAAGTACTCGGACTCCAGCATCGGAACGTACGACGGGAAGAGCGCGCTCTGCTCCACACCGATCTTCCATGCCTCGTCGGTCCCGAAGATCTCCTTGGCGACGACGGCCGCGTTGGCCTTGTCTTCCGCCTGCTCGGTCACGGCGAAGGTCGATCCGCCCCAGTTGACCTGCACGGGGTTGGCCGCATCCCACTGGGGGAGCGGTGCCGCACGCCAGATGGCGTCGGGGTCAGCGTCGGAGAGGCCCTGCAGGTAGCCGGGGCCCCACGCTGCCGCGAGGTACACGGCGTAGGTTCCGTCAACGAGGCTGGTGTTGTAGTCCGCGGTGAAGGCGTCGTCGGTGGTGACGAGGTCCTTTTTGACGAGGCCATCCCAGTACTCGAGAACATCCTTGGCACCCTGGTCGTTGACCTCGATGCCGACGTCGGTCGGTTTCGCCGAGTCATAGGTGAACGGCACGGATCCGGCCTGGGCGAACAGGGCCTGGTTGAAGGCGCGTCCGTTGGTGGGGAAGTTGGCGAGTACTCCACCGGTGCCGGCGTCTTTCAGCTGCTGTGCTGCGACGGCGAACTCTTCCCACGTGGTCGGAACGGCGATGCCTGCGGCGTCGAAGAGATCCTGGCGGTAGAGCATCCCCATGGGACCACCGTCGACGGGGATCGCGTAGACCGCATCGCCGCTCGAGGCGTCTTCCCACGAACCGGGCGTGAACTTGTCTTTGATGTCGTTGGCACCGAACTCGGTGAGGTCAACGAGCGCGTTGCGGATCGAGAAGCTCGACAGCACCTCGGACTCCAGCTGGATGACATCGGGGGCACCCGAGCCCGACTCGATCGAGGTCGAGAACTTGGTGTACTCGTCGTTGCCCTGGCCGGCGTTGGTCCAGCAGACCTGCACGTCGTCGTGGGTGTTGTTGAAGTTGTCGACGACGGCCTCGAACGCGGGGTACCAGGCCCACACGGTGACCTGGGCGGCGTCTTTGTTGACGATCTCGTTGGTGCAGGATGCCGCTGCGGACGAACCGCCTCCTCCACCGCCTGAAGAACATCCGGTCAGGACAACAGCGGAAACGGCGATCAAGCCGACCGATGTCAAAAGTTTGGATTTCATGTGGTGCTACCTCTCGCGGTGATGGGACACCGTTGTCATCGTGGTGACGGTGTCGCGCGAGGCGACCGTCCGGCACCGGGTGCGGGGATGGCGTGCTGCGAGAAGGATTGTGACGGGATGCTGCTCCGGGTGGGCAGCGGCACCTGCACGAATCCTCCTTGATTCGAGCCCCAGTCGGCGACAAACGCTGTCGCTATCCGGGTCTTCGTCGTTCTTTACAACGTTGTAGGTAAACGTTGTAAACGTATCCTGCCGAGCTTGTTACGCCCGTGTCAAGACTCGTTAGCGAATTGTTTCGATACTCGTTCGACGAGCGCCGGTCGACTCGCGCTCGACCAGGTGGAACTCCGCGAGGTACTCCGTCATGGGCGCCGTGGGTTCGACGCCAGCGATACGGTCGAGCAGAACACGCACCGCGGTGGTGGCGATCTCGTTGCGTCCTGGGTCGATGGTCGACAGCGTCGGCAGCGAGTAGCGGGCCTCGTCGAGGTCGTCGAAACCAATGACCGCAACATCGGTCGGGATCGTGAGCCCGGCCTCCTGCAGCACCCGCATCGCGCCGAGGGCGAGGGTGTCGTTGAGGGCGAACACCGCGTCGAACTTCACCCCGGTGGCGAGCAGCTGGCGCATCGAGGTGGCGCCGTTCGAGCGGTGCCAGAGCGTTGTGTAGGCGATAAGCGTGGGATCGAACGGGATGCCCGCGGCTTCCAGCGCCTCCCGGTAGCCACGTAGTCGCAGGCCAGCCGACCCGATGACTTCTCCGTCGTGGGCGCCAACGACGGCGATGCGCTTTCGGCCGCTGCGGATCAAGTGCTCCGTCGCAGCCCGGGCGGCGTCGACGTTGACCATGGTGACGTGGTCGGTGGGGCCACCGAAGATGCGCTCGCCCAGCAGAACCAGCGGGTAGGACACGTTGAGGTAGTGGGCGTCGTCGTTGCCCATTCCGAGTGCGCTGAACAGCAGGCCGTCGGTGAGCTGGCGTCGTGGGCTCGACAGCAACTCGATCTCGCGTTGGCGCTCGCCGCCGGTCTGCTCGATCAGCACGGTGACCCCGCGCGCATCCGCGGCCTTGATCACCGAGTCCGCAAGTTCGGCAAAGTAACTGAGCGACAGTTCGGGGAGGGCAAGGCCAATCACACCGGTTCGGCCCGACCGCAGGCTTCGGGCGGAGAGGTTCGGCCGATAGCCGAGTTCGGCGATGGCATCCACCACCCGCTGTTTTGTCTCTGGACGGATATGGGGATAGTCGTTGATGACGTTCGACACCGTTTTGATCGACACGTTGGCAACGCGGGCAACATCGTGGAGTGTTGCCGCCATGGTGTCTCCCGGTGAATTCGTGGCTGGGCGAGAGGGCCCTGCGCCATCGTCAGTAATCGACACCCTACAACGTTGTAGGGGTGGCGCCTTTCTGTGGAGTAGACGACCGATTGGCGTCGCGATAGTCGGCGGGTCTGGCGTGCGTCAGGCGAACACGCTCGGCACAAACACTCCATCGGGATCGAACTGGTGGCGAATTGTGTCGAGCCGCGCGGCGATGTCGGGTGGCCACGCGGGGCTCGGGGGATCGTCGACGGTGCGGTGGGAGGCGAAGTTGGCGTTGGTGATGCCCGACATCCAGGGCGAGAGCGCGTCCACGATGTGCTGGGCGGCCCGCGGCAGGACGTCGGCGAAGAGGGAGGGGTCGGGCACCCCGATAAGGGTGAAGGTGAAGCCCGCATCGCGTCCGCCCACCGCAGACCCGCCCTCAACGTCGCGCCGAGTGGCCTCGCCGAGGTGCCGCACTTCGACCACTACAAACGGAACCTGCTGCTCGGCTCCCACAAGCCCGAGCAGGGTGTCGGTGAAGTTCTGGTCGATCGAGGTGAGCATCCGGCCGTGCACCCACCCTGGTCCGGGTTCGTCGGGATCGTTGTGGATGGTCTCGATTGCCGTGGCGGGGATCTCGCTGACGAAGTCGAGGAGCACCGGGGCGAGGGCGCGGAGTGGTGCAGCGAGACGTTGGCCATTCGCGGCATCCCCCGCATACGCAAATCGCAGCGCGATCACAGTGTGACCCCGCAACGGCTCGGGAACATCCGGAAAATCGGGGAGGCGCATAATGCCCACGCTGGTTGTGACTTCGGCGGGAGCGCTGGCGGTGTAGTCGACCCAACCCCGCAGTACCGGTGCGATTGCCTCGGCGTCGAAGAGCAGTGAGCCGCCGTAGAGAGTGCGTAATCCGACAAGCTCGACCCGCACCTGGGTGACCACGCCGAGTCGGGTTTTGCCGCCGCGGAGGGCCCAGAACAGGTCGGGGTTGGAGGTGGCGTCAACGGTGAGCAGTTCGCCGGTGCCGGTCACCACGGTGAAACCGCGCACGTAATCCGAGGCGTACCCGTGGCTGCGCGCGAGTGGACCGAGGCCGCCGCCGAGGAGGAATCCGACGGCACCGACCGATGTACTGGCGCCAGCGATGGGAGTGAGTCCGTAGGGTGCTGCGACCGCAACCACCTCGCGCCACCGCACCCCGGCGCCCAGCGTCGCAATGTGTGTGGTGGGGTCGATCTCGATATCGATCAGGCGCCGTGTGGTGATGATGAGGTCGGCGGCGCTGGGTATTTCTGCGCCGTGACCGGTCGAAAGTACGTCGACCGAGAGTCCGTTGTCGCGGGCAAAACGCACTGCGTCGAGAACGTCGGATTCGGATGCTGCGCCGATAACGATGTCGGGATTCTGTTCGACTGAGGTGACCCAGCCGGCGAGTTCTTCGCGAAAACCGGGGTCTGAATGCTCGAGTACCGTTCCGGCAAGGCGGTTACGGAGTTCGCTGACGTCAACCATTCCCCGATGCTATTGGGGTGGTTTCTGCGAGCGGAAGCCCCCTCGGACTGCGGTGAGGAGAGCCGTCACCGCGGTGAGAGACCGAGTTACTCGGGGAGCGGGTCGTCCATCCGGCAGACGGGCGGATCGATCGCGTCGAGCACCCGGTGCGAGGTGTCAGACAGGGTTGCGAGCTCGTCGGGGGTGAGCACATCGAAGAAGAAACGGCGAATGGTGGTGGCGTGGTCGCGCATCGAGCCGAGAACGGCGCGACGGCCGTTGTGGGTGAGGCTCACCCAGCTGCCGCGGCCATCCGAATCGCACTCCCGACGCTCCACCAGACCGCGCCGTTCCATGCGCGTGACTTGATGGGAGACACGGCTTTTCTCCCAGCCGAGCTGCTCAACGAGTTCACGCACACGCAGCTGACGCTCGGGGGCTTCGAAGATGGCCAGAAGCACCTCGAAGTCGGGGCGGGAGATGCCCGCGTCGCGCTGCAGCTGCTGCTCGAGGGCAAGGTCGAGTTGGCGGCGCATGGTGGTAAAAGTGCGCCACACGTCCCATTCGTTCGCGCTGACGCGCGATACCTCCGTCATATCCTCAGGTTAGCCGCTGGGTGACACGTCAACGAGTGGTCTGGCGGATTCTCAGCGAGCAAATGTGCTGCATTTTGCGACGCGTCGGGCACGTTTGACCGCGCTCTGACGGATGCCAGTGAGAGAGTTATGAAGTGAGCATGTCAACGCAGCAGCACAACGCCGACTTCCTTCCGAACGACCTGGCCGATGAGACGGTCACGGTGGTTCGTCGCTGGCTCAAGGAGTCGTCCAGTGCTGCGCCCGATAAAAGCGCCGAGCGCCTCGCCGGGGTGCTCAAAGACCCCACGGGACTTGACTTCACCCTCGGGTTCGTTGATCGTGTGGTGCGTCCGGAAGACCTCAAAGTCGCTGGCCGCAACCTCGAGCGCCTGAGCCGCAGTATCCCCTCGTTTTTGCCCTGGTACCTGCGCGGCGCGATCGCGTTCGGTGGCGGTTTCGCTCCCCAGTTCCCGTGGCTTATTGTGCCGATCGCGCGCCGCGCGCTGCGCGACATGGTCAGCCACCTGGTGATCGACGCCACACCCAAACACCTCGATGACACCCTCGCGAAACTCCGCCAGGAGGGCACCCGCCTCAACCTCAACCTGCTGGGGGAGGCCGTGCTCGGCGAGGAGGAGGCAGACCGCCGGCTCGCGGGCACCCGGGTGCTGCTCGAGCGAAACGACGTCGACTACGTCTCGATCAAGGTGTCGTCCGTGGTGAGCCAGCTGTCGATGTGGGCGTACACCGAAACCGTCGACCGGGTGGTGGAGCGGTTGACTCCGCTGTATAAAACTGCGGCCGGAGCATCCACCCCCAAATTCATCAACCTCGACATGGAAGAGTTTCGCGACCTCGACCTGACGATCGAGGTGTTCCAGCGCATTCTCGACCAGCCGCAGCTGAAGAACCTCGAGGCCGGCATTGTGTTGCAGGCCTACCTGCCCGATGCGCTCGCTGCCCTGCAACGGTTGACCGCCTGGTCACAGGCGCGCCGGGCCGCCGGGGGAGCCGCCATCAAGGTGCGTGTGGTCAAGGGTGCGAACCTCGCCATGGAGCACGTCGACTCGATTGTGCACGGCTGGCCGCTCGCGACCTGGCCGACCAAGGTCGAGACCGACACCAACTACAAGCGGGTACTCGACTGGGCGCTGACCCCCGACCACATCGACGCGGTGCACATCGGTGTCGCCGGGCACAATCTCTTCGACGTGGCGTTCGCCTGGTTGCTCGCGAAGCGCCGCGGTGTCGAAGCCGGTGTCGATTTTGAGATGCTGCTGGGTATGGCGACGGGGCAGGCGGATGCCGTGAAGCGCGACGTCGGTGGATTGTTGCTCTACACCCCCGTGGTGCATCCTCGGGAGTTCGACTCCGCCATCAGCTACCTGGTTCGCCGTCTTGAAGAAAACGCGAGCAGCGAGAACTTTATGAGCGGGCTGTTTGAGCTTGCGAAAAATGAGGCCGTGTTCCGGCGTGAAGAGGACCGTTTTCGGGCGTCCCTCGCGGCTCTCGACTCCGAGGTTCCGCCGTCGCGTCGGGTGCAGGACCGCACGCACCCGCTCGCGGGGGCCGGGGTGGATGCCGTGGTGCTGCACGAGGTTGTGGCGGAAGACCTGTTCTCTGAGGTGACGCTGCCGCCGGAGACCATCGCCGCGGAGGAGCTGGAGGAGCAGGTCGCCGAAGCCCTCGAGGATGAGTTCGAGTTGGAGCAGGCGGACTCTGACTTTGACGGTGCCGACGCCGAGGGTGACGACGCCGGACACAACGACGTTGTACCCATCGACGCTGAGAATGGCGACGACGCGTCGGAAGCTGATGTCGCTGCCGACGAGGCTCCGGTTGTGGACGACATCGCAGCCGACGCGGACGCCGACGCCGCTGCGTCGCTGGCCGCCCAGATTGCTGCCGTCGACGAGGTGCTGGTGCCCATGGCATCCACCATTCCCACCGACCGCCGCTTCAGCAACGAGCCCGACACCGACCCGGCAATCGCCGCGAACCGCGTGTGGGGGCGCCGCGTCATCGAGCGCAGCCAGCATTCGACGATCGGCCGCGCGACCATCGCTGTGGCTCGGGTGACCAGCTCCGACCGACTCGACCGGCTGATCGAGGTCACCGCTCGTGCCGGAGATGCCTGGGGTGCTCTGCCCGCCAGCGAGCGGTCTCGGGTGCTGCACGACGTGGGCGATGTCATCGCGGCGTTCCGTGGGCGTCTGGTCGAAGTGATGGCAATCGAGACCGGCAAAACGATCGCCGAAGCCGACGTGGAGGTCAGCGAAGCCGTTGATTTCGCCCACTACTACGCCGAACGCGCCCTCGATGTTGAGGGTGTGCCCGGCGCGACCTTTGTGCCGCCGCGCCTGACCGTGGTCACTCCGCCCTGGAACTTCCCGGTCGCGATCCCCGCCGGGTCCGTGCTCGCGGCGCTCGCCGTGGGTAGTGGTGTAATGATCAAACCGGCGCCGCAGGCTCGTCGCTGCGCCGCTGTGCTGATGGAAGCGCTCTGGGAAGCCGGGATCTCGCAGGAGCTCCTCACCCTCGTCGACATCGAAGAGGGCGACCTCGGCCGTCAGCTGGTGTCGCATCCCGCGGTCGACCGCGTGATCCTGACCGGAGGATGGGACACCGCGAAACTGTTCCGCAGCTGGCGCAGTGACCTGCCGCTGTTGGCGGAGACGAGTGGCAAAAACGCCATCATCGTCACGCCGAGCGCCGACCTCGACCTCGCGGTCGCCGACGTGGTGAAGAGCGCGTTTGGCCACGCGGGCCAGAAGTGCTCCGCCGCCTCGCTCGTGATCCTGGTGGGATCGGTTGCGACGTCCGACCGCTTCCGGCGCCAGCTCATCGACGCGGTGAAGTCGCTCCGGGTCGGTTACCCGCAGGACCTCGAAGCCCAGATGGGTCCGATCATCGAGCCGGCCGCAGGCAAACTCCTCGGCGCGCTCACCACCCTCGGCTCGGGCGAGAAGTGGATGGTCAAACCGGCCAAACTCGACGACACCGGGCGCCTCTGGTCGCCCGGCGTGCGCGAGAAGGTGGCCGCGGGCAGCGAGTTCCACCTCACGGAGTACTTCGGTCCCGTGCTCGGGGTGATGACGGCCTCCACCCTCGATGAGGCAATCGAGCTGCAGAATGCCTCCGACTATGGTCTGACCGCGGGCATCCATTCGCTTGACGCCGACGAAGTCGGCCAGTGGATCGACACGGTCGACGCCGGCAACCTCTACGTCAACCGCGGCATCACCGGCGCGATTGTGCGCCGCCAGCCCTTCGGCGGTTGGAAGCGGTCGTCGGTTGGAACCGGTGCCAAAGCCGGCGGACCCAACTATCTCCTCACCCTCGGCTCCTGGCTGCCTGTCGAAGTTGAACCGACCAGCGACCTCCGCCTCGACGGCCTCGACCGCAAGGTGGCCAAGGTCATCAAGCGTGCGCAGGAGGGTATGGAATATCTCGAGTTCGACCGCGTGCGCCGCGCAGCGCAGAACGACGAAAAGGCGTGGCTCGACGAGTTCGGAGTCGCCCGCGATGTGAGCGGCCTCGGGGTCGAGCGCAATGTGTTCCGCTACCGCGCCGCTCCCGTGACCCTGCGCCTGTCGGAGGGTGTTGCCCTGGGCGACCTCATTCGCCTCATTGTCGCCGGAACCCGCGCCGGCTCGACCATGACGATCAGCTCGGCTCTGCCGTTGCCCGCGTCGCTCGTTGAGCTCTTCAACGACCTCACCGGCCCGGTTGCTGTGTACGACGTCATCGTCGAAACCGACGAGCGCTGGCATAACCGTCTCATCGATGGCGCTCTCACACCGAGCCGTATCCGGCTGGTCGGTGGGGATGCGCGGCAGCTGGCGACCGTCTTGGAGGGCACCCCCGACGTTGCGATTTATGCCGGACCCGTCACCACCGCCGGTCGCATCGAACTGCTGCCGTTCCTGCACGAGCAGGCGATCAGCATCACCGCGCACCGCTTCGGCAACCCCGACCCCGAAATGGCAGACCTGCGGGTCTAGTGAGGCCCGAGTCCGGGGCCGTCATACGTCTAAGGCAGAATTGAGGGCGACTGCGGGCACCTCGCCTCCACTCCCGAAGGGCTTCACATGACAATCCGCGCGGCGGCAGACGGTTCGGCGCTCGGCAACCCTGGGCCAGCCGGGTGGGCGTGGTACGTCGACGACAACTGCTGGGCCGCCGGTGGATGGAAGCACGCCACCAACAACCAGGGTGAGCTGATGGCGGTGCTGCAGTTCTTCCGCGCGACCGCACACCTCTCGGATGACCTCCTCATCCTCTGCGACAGCCAGTACGTCATCAACTGCATCACCAAGTGGATGCCGGGGTGGAAGAAAAAGGGCTGGAAAAAGGCCGACGGCAAACCCGTGATGAACGTGGATCTGCTCAAGGACATCGACGATGCCATTGTGGGCCGCACCTATCGCTTCGAGTGGGTCAAGGGGCACGCCAACCACCCGCTCAACGAGGCCGCGGACTCCCGCGCCCGCGCTGTGTCTGAGGCGTACCAGCGCGGCACCGCGATTCCTGCCGGACCAGGCTGGACCCGAGGAGGAACCCCCGCCAGTGCACCGGTGTCCTCGGCCGCGGGTGCTTCCGAGTCGGGTTCCTCCGTCTCCGCGGGCCCCTCGTTTGTGGAGACCGTGGCTGCGGTTCCCGGCGCGACTGCCGCCGCACGGGCGGCGCGCAACGCGGCGAAATCGGCCGCGACCGCGCG
>Ga0247807_10000550_pt1 | contig 23214 bp, 21 predicted proteins | sample UWRJL074202C1_FD_179931 | JGI IMG/M metagenome (GOLD analysis project Ga0247807, IMG submission 179931) | Plant litter microbial communities from Arlington Agricultural Research Station in Wisconsin, United States - UWRJ-L074-202C-1 | ecosystem: Environmental > Terrestrial > Plant litter >...
GGTTCCCACCACGGACTACCTCAACACCATTGCTCCCGAGAACGAGCCGGAGTTCCCCGGCAACGAAGAGATCGAGCGCCGCTACCGCGCCTGGATCCGCTGGAACGCCGCAATCACGGTGCACCGCGCGCAGCGTCCCGGCATCGGTGTCGGTGGACACATCTCGACTTACGCAGGAGCGGCGTCGCTCTACGAGGTCGGCCACAACCACTTCTTCCGCGGATCCGGCCACGCCGGCGGCGGAGACCAGATCTTCTACCAGGGCCACGCCTCCCCCGGCATGTACGCCCGCGCCTACCTCGAGGGCCGGCTCAGCGCAGACCAGCTCGACGGGTTCCGCCAGGAGAAGTCACACCCGACCGGTGGCCTTTCGAGCTACCCGCACCCCCGCCTTATGCCGGACTTCTGGCAGTTCCCGACCGTGTCGATGGGTCTCGGCCCGATCAACGCGATCTACCAGGCGCAGTCGAACCGCTACCTCACCAACCGCGGAATCAAGGATGCCTCCGACCAGCAGGTCTGGGCATTCCTCGGTGACGGCGAGATGGATGAGGTCGAGAGCCGCGGAGCCCTGCAGTGGGCCGCCAACGATGGTCTCGACAACCTCAACTTCGTCATCAACTGCAACCTGCAGCGCCTCGACGGCCCGGTGCGCGGTAACGGCAAGATCATCCAGGAGCTCGAGAGCTTCTTCCGTGGTGCCGGCTGGAACGTCATCAAGGTCGTCTGGGGACGCGAGTGGGACTCGCTGCTCGCCAACGACCACGAGGGAGCGCTTCGGGACCTCATGAACCGCACCCCCGACGGTGACTACCAGACCTACAAGGCCGAGAACGGCGCGTACGTTCGCGAGAACTTCTTCGGTCGCGACCCCCGCACCCTCGAGATGGTCAAGGACTACAGCGACGACCAGATCTGGGGCCTCAAGCGCGGTGGCCACGACTACCGCAAGATCTACGCGGCTTTCAAGGCAGCGCAGGAGCACAAGGGCCAGCCGACCGTCATCCTCGCGAAGACCGTCAAGGGCTACGGCCTCGGACCGAGCTTCGAGGGCCGCAACGCGACCCATCAGATGAAGAAGCTCACGCTCGACAACCTCAAGCAGTTCCGCGACGTGATGCACATCCCAATCACCGACGCGCAGCTCGAGGCAGACCCGTACCAGCCGCCGTTCTACCACCCCGGTGAGAACGACGAGGCGATCCAGTACCTGCACGAGCGTCGTCGCGAGCTGGGTGGATACCTGCCCGAGCGTCGTTCGCGCTACACGCAGATTGCGATCCCCGAGGCGTCCGCTTACGACGTCGTTCGCAAGGGTTCCGGCAAGCAGGAGATCGCGTCGACCATGGCGTTCGCTCGCCTGCTCAAGGATCTGCTGCGCGACAAGGGCATCGGCAACCGCATCGTCCCGATCATCCCGGACGAGGCGCGCACTTTCGGTATGGATGCTTACTTCCCCACCGCGAAGATCTACAACCCGTCCGGCCAGCAGTACACGTCGGTCGACCGCGAGCAGCTCCTGGCATACAAGGAGAGCCCGCAGGGTCAGATCGTGCACGTCGGCATCAACGAGGCCGGAGCATTCGCGGCCTTCACCGCCGCGGGAACGCAATACGCCACGAACGGCGAGCCGCTCATCCCGGTCTACGTCTTCTACTCGATGTTCGGATTCCAGCGCACGGGCGACGCCATGTGGGCTGCCGGCGACCAGATGGCCCGCGGGTTCATCATGGGCGCGACGGCTGGACGCACGACGCTCACGGGTGAGGGACTTCAGCACGCTGACGGCCACTCGATCCTGCTCGCATCCACCAACCCGGCCGTCGTGTCCTACGACGCGGCGTACGGCTACGAGCTCGGCCACATCGTGAAGGCCGGCATCGAGCGGATGTACGGCGGACACCACCCGGACCCCAACGTCATGTACTACCTGACGCTGTACAACGAGCCGATCGTTCAGCCCGCCGAGCCCGAGAACCTCGACGTTGATGGTGTGCTGCGTGGCATCTATCACCTGCGCACGTCCCCGATCGAGGGTCCCCGCGCGCAGCTTCTCGCCTCCGGCGTCTCGGTGCCGTGGGCGCTCGAGGCTCAGCAGATGCTTGCTGACGACTGGGGCGTATCCGCCGATGTCTGGTCGGTCACCTCGTGGACCGAACTTCGTCGCGACGGCCTTGCCGCAGAACAGCACAACTTCCTCAACCCGAACTCGGCTCCGCAGGTGCCGTACGTGACCCAGAAGCTCTCGGGCTCCAACGGTCCGTTCATCGCGGTCACCGACTTCATGCATGCCGTGCCCGACCAGATTCGCCAGTTCGTTCCCGGCGACTTCTCGACGCTCGGTGCGGATGACTTCGGATTCTCGGACACGCGTGCCGCGGCTCGTCGCTACTTCAAGATCGACGGCCCGTCACTCGTCGTGCGCACCCTCGAGACGCTCGTGAAGCGTGGACTCATCGATCCTGCCGCTCCAGCGCAGGCCATCGAGAAGTACCGCCTTTACGACGTGACGGCGGGCACAACCGGATCGGCCGGCGGCGAGAGCTAAGGGCGCCGTCCATTAGCCCCGTACAGAAGACCAAGGAGCAGACGCTCGCCTGGTTGCGCGCCATTTCTGGTGAGCTCAACACGGCGACGCTCAAGCGCCTCGAAGACACGCTGCCCTGGTATGGCGACATGCCACCAGGGCGGCGGTCGGCGGTCGGTCTTGTCGCTCAAGCCGGCATCACAAGTTTCATCAGCTGGTTTGACGACCCCAAGTCGATCCCCTGGATCGCCGCCGACGTCTTTGGGAGCGCGCCTCGCGAGCTCTTGCGGTCGGTGTCGCTGACGCAGACGCTGCAGCTCATTCGCATCACGGTCGAGGTCGTCGAAGAGCGAGTCAAAGACGGCGACGACGTGCTGCGCGAAGCCATCCTGCTGTACTCCCGCGAGATCGCCTTTGCGGCAGCGGATGTCTACGCTCGCGCCGCCGAGGCACGCGGACTGTGGGACGCACGGCTCGAGGCCCTCGTCGTCGACTCGATTCTGAGCGGCGAGTACGACAACGAGCTACCATCGCGCATCGCGGCGCTCGGCTGGAACGGGCACGGCGAGGTGTGCGTGCTCGTCGGCACCGCACCCAAGATGCTCGACGTCGACCAGCTGCGTCGCACGGCTCGTCACCTCGATGCCGACGTGCTCATCGGAGTGCAAGGCAGCCGTCTGGTACTCGTCATCGGACGAGCGAGTCCCCGAAGCGCTGACCCCGAGGTCGAGGCCCCCTTGCCCTTCCTCTCGATTGCCGAGCAGCTCGAGCCGGGCTTCGGTCCGGGATATCTCGTGCTCGGTCACGAGGTCGCGTCGCTCGTCGATGCATCTAAGAGTGCGAAGGCCGCCCTCGCGGGTTTCGCGGTCGCGCGGTCGTGGCGCAATGCCCCACGTCCCACGCTCGCGGACGACCTGCTGCCCGAGCGCGCGTTCGCGGGAGACCCGCTGGCTCGCTCGACCCTCATCAACAAGATCTACCGGCCGCTGCAGGCGCACTCGACGGATCTGCTCGCGACCCTGTGGTGCTATCTCGACAACGGTCGCTCGCTCGAAGCAACCGCTCGCGAACTCTTTGTGCACCCCAACACCGTGCGTTACCGCCTGAAGCGGGTGAGCGAGGTCATCGGCTGGGATGCCACGGGTGCACGCGAGGCGCTCATCCTGCAGTCCGCCCTCATCGTGGGCTCGATTGCCGACCCCGACTCGGCACGAAAGCGTTAGATACGGTCGCGAGTGCTCACTTTTCGCCCTTATGCCGCGTGATAAGGGCGAAAAGTGAGCACTCGCGACGGGTTCTGACGTCGTATATGAACAGTATCGACAAGGAATCGGATGGATGTTGGGCGAATAGCACCAGCAGGAGATACGAAAGATTGGCAGACTAGACCAGTGATTGTGATTGTTGCGCCCGGTCAGGGCTCACAGACTCCCGGATTCCTTGAGCCGTGGCTCGCCGAAGAAGGGTTCCGCGACCATCTCGCGTCGATCTCCGATTCGGTCGGCATTGACCTCGTCGCCCACGGAACCGTGAGCGACGCCGACACCATTCGCGACACTCGCATCGCCCAGCCGCTCATCGTGGCCGCTGGCCTCCTCACTTTTGGTGCCGTCACCGCTCATGGCCGTCGCGAGAAGATCGGCGCAGTCGCCGGACACTCGGTCGGCGAGGTCACCGCGGCAGCGGCGGCAGGCATCCTGAGCGAGACGGATGCCGTGGCCTTCGTGCGCGAGCGTGGATCGTCGATGGCGGATGCCGCGGCCCTCGAACCGACCGGAATGTCTGCTGTCATCGGTGGAGACGAAGTCGTCCTTCTCGAGCGGCTCGCGGAACTCGGCCTCTACCCGGCCAACTTCAACGGTGGCGGACAGATCGTTGTCGCGGGTTCTCTTGATGCCCTCGCCGCACTCGCCGCCGATCCGGTGCCCGGAACCCGCGTGATTCCGCTGCAGGTCGCTGGCGCGTTCCACACGCGCTACATGCAGCCCGCCGTATCCCACATGGAGTACTTCGCCGCTGGGCTCGAGAAGAACGACCCGACGCTGCCGATCTACACCAACCGCGATGGCTCGCTCATTCAGAGCGGAAGCCACTTCGTCGAGCTCATGGTCGGCCAGGTCTCGTCCCCCGTTCGCTGGGACCTCACGATGGAGTCCTTGTCTGCCGCTGGCGTCACGGGCATCATCGAGCTTGCGCCAGCCGGAGCCCTCGTCGGCCTTGCCAAGCGCGCGCTTCGTGGCGTCCCTTCGGTCGCGGTGAAGACGCCGGACGACCTTTCCGCAGCATTCGACCTCATTGATGGGCACAGCGCATGACCACTCCCGTTCTCAAGCAGTCCCACGGTGTCGAGTTCACCCGCATCTACAGCTACGGCGCTGCACGCGGCGACCTCGTTGTGCCGAACGACGACCTCGTTGGCCCGATCGACTCGAGCGACGAGTGGATCCAGCAGCGCACGGGCATCATCACCCGCACGCGCGCATCCGCCGGTCTCTTCGCCGTGGACCTCGCGACGGATGCCGCGAAGGAGGCGATCGAGAAGTCGGGTATCCCGGCGGAGCAGATCGACCTCGTGATCATCGCGACCATCGGCAATGTGCAGCAGACCCCCTCAATGGCTGCGGTCGTCGCGGACCGGGTCGGCGCTAACCCCGCGGCCGCGTACGACTCCAACGCCGCGTGCGCCGGATTCAGCTACGGCGTGACCCAGGCCGACGCCCTCATCCGCTCGGGCGCGGCACACTACGCGCTCGTCATCGGTGCCGAGAAGCTCTCCGACATGGTCGACCCGACCGACCGCTCGATCTCGTTCCTGCTGGGTGATGGCGCTGGTGCCGTCGTTATCGGCCCGAGCGACTTCCCCGGAATTGCGGCCCCAGTCTGGGGATCCGACGGATCCAAGGCTGGCGCCGTCGGCATGAACCACACGCTCACCGAGTTCCGTGACGGGGAAGCGGAGTGGCCCACGCTGCGCCAAGACGGCCAGACGGTCTTCCGCTGGGCGGTATGGGAGATGGCCAAGGTCGCCAAGCAGGCGCTCGAGGTCGCCGGCATCACGGCATCCGACCTCGCTGCATTCGTGCCGCACCAGGCCAACATGCGCATCATCGACGAGCTCGCGAAGCAGCTTGGCCTGCCGGAGACCGTCATCATTGGCCGCGACATCGCCACGACGGGCAACACGAGCGCGGCATCCATCCCGCTCGCGACGCACCGTCTGCTGAAGGAACACCCAGAGCTGAGCGGCGGTCTCGCCCTGCAGATCGGATTCGGTGCCGGTCTCGTATTCGGCGCCCAGGTAGTCGCTCTCCCCTAGCGCCTACCGGCGGGTTCTGCCCTCCACCCCTAAACTAACTAGCGGTCACAACACATCCATCAAGGAGATACAAAAATGGCATTGTCCACTGAAGAAGTCCTCGCCGGCCTCGCCGAGCTCATCAACGACGAAACCGGCATCGCGACGGACACGGTCGAGCTGGACAAGTCGTTCACTGACGACCTGGACATCGACTCCATCTCGATGATGACCATCGTCGTCAACGCAGAAGAGAAGTTCGACGTGAAGATTCCCGACGAAGAGGTCAAGAACCTCAAGACCGTCGGTGACGCAGTCACCTTCATCACCGCAGCACAGGGCTAATACCCGCTGTCGCAGGTGGTCGAGCTGGTCGTGGCGACACGGCCTAGCTCGACCACCAGCACGGCAGCGCCTGAAGAAGTGCAATGCTCCACCTCAAGGAACCGTGAAATGACCAAGAAGATCGTAGTTACCGGTATTGGCGCAACCTCCCCGTTGGGCGGAACCGCTCCCGAATCGTGGGATGCGCTGCTGCGCGGCGAGTCCGGCGTACACACCCTCGAGCACGATTGGGTCGCGCAGTACGACCTGCCGGTGACGTTCGCGGCCGAAGCCAAGGTTCGTCCGGACACGGTGCTAGAGCGCGTCGAGTACAAGCGACTCGACCCCTCCGCCCAGTTTGCTCTCATCTCCGCCCGTGAGGCGTGGGCCGATGCGGGCTCCCCCGATGTCGACCCCATCCGGGTTGGTGTGGACTACTCCACGGGCATCGGTGGTCTCTGGACCCTTCTGGATGCCTGGGACACCCTTCGCGAGAAGGGCCCCCGTCGTGTGCTTCCCATGACCATCCCCATGCTCATGCCGAACGCTGCAGCGGCCGCCATCAGCATGGCCATTCCTTCGCGTGCTTACGCCCGCACCGATGTCTCCGCCTGTGCCTCGAGCACCGAGGCGATCGCTAACGCCTACGCACACATCCAGGCGGGCCTCGCCGACGTCGTGATCGCCGGTGGAACCGAGGCAGTCGTTCACCCCCTGCCGATCGCATCCTTCGCCGCAATGCAGGCGCTCTCCAAGCGCAACGATGACCCCTCGACCGCGTCTCGCCCCTACGACGAAACGCGCGACGGCTTCGTGCTGGGTGAGGGTGCTGGCTCGGTCGTCCTCGAAACCGAAGAGCACGCGCTCGCGCGCGGCGCTCGCATCTATGCCGAACTCGCTGGCGGTTCGGTCACGAGTGACTCGTTCCACATCACCGCTCCAGACCCCGAGGGTTCGGCTGCCGCGCGCGCCATGCTCGCAGCGATCGAGCAGGCCGGTGCGGATATCACCGACGTCAGGCACATCAACGCTCACGCGACGAGCACGCCCGTCGGCGACATCGCCGAGTACAACGCCATGCTGCGCGTGTTCGGAGACCACCTGCCGAACATTGCGGTCTCCGCGACCAAGGCATCCACGGGCCACCTCCTTGGTGGAACCGGCGCTCTCGAGGCCATCTTCACGATCCTCGCGCTGCACAACCGCACTGCTCCCCCCACGATCAACCTCACGTCGCAGGATCCCGCCATCCCGCTCGACGTCGTCACGTCGCCGCGCGCGCTCGGCGAGGGCAGCATCCTCGCGCTGAGCAACTCGTTCGGATTCGGCGGCCACAACTCGGTCGTCGCGTTCCGCACCTACGAGAGCTAGAACAGAGAACACGAAAGGGCGGGTGGCAATATCTGGCCACCCGCCCTTTCGTGCGCTTCCTGCTAGCTGATCGGACCGGTCCCGGCGATCTGGCCGCCGTCGGCCACAAACTCCGCTCCGGTCGAGAAGCTCGACTCGTCACTCGCGAGGTAGGTAACGAGCGCCGAGACCTCTTCGGGCTCGCCCACCCGTCCCAGCGAGCCAGTCACGTTGTCGACATCCATTCCTTCGATCATCGCGGTGCGGATCGGTCCTGGATGCACAGAGTTAGCACGCACTCCGTGCGGGCCAAGCTCTTCGGCGACCGACTTGGTGAGGCCTCGCACTCCGAACTTCGACGCGACGTACGCGTGCATCTCCGGAGAACCGACAAAGCCCGACGTCGACGAGATGTTGACGATGGATGACGGGGCGGAAGCGATCAGCGCATTCTTCGCGGCGACGACGCCCAAATACGTGCCGGTGAGGTTCACGTCGAGCACGGAGTTCCAGATCTCGCGCGAGCCGGGCTCAAGTGCGCCCTGGGCCACGATGCCCGCGTTATTGACGAGCACATTGAGCCCGCCAAACTTGTCTTGAGCCACAGCAACTGCCGCATCCCAGTCTTCCGAGTTCGTCACATCGAGGTGAATGAACTCCGCGGCATCGCCGAGTTCCTCGGCAAGGGCGCGGCCTTCGTCATCGAGAATGTCCCCGATGACCACCCGCCCTCCGTGCTTCACGATTGCTCGGCAGTGGGTCGCGCCCATCCCGCGGGCTCCGCCGCTGACGAGGGCTGTTTTACCGGTGAGATGTGCCATGAGTGGTCTCCTTCTTCGTTGTCGATTGGGGGGCCGTTCACGAATTCACTGGTGAGATTGTGTCTCTCAGCGTCTTCGTGGCATCCACGCTAACAATCGACTTCGCCCGAAAATAGGGCAAACGGGAGCTCTCAGGGGTCTCTGCGATTGGCGAGATTGACTCGCGTATCGTGGAGAGGTCGGGCAATGAGATTTCGGATCCCCGCCACTCCCATCCCGCGGCCCGGCGTACACGCCCGGAGCGAGGGGTCAGTGGCGGAGATCCAAGTAGTTAGGCGACCCGGCTCGCGAGAATTGGACGGCACGAGTCGTGAGCCGTGCACACCCCGTCAAACTCGAGAAGTTCGTCTTCAGTGACGAGCCTCTCCAGGTGTTCCAGGTCAATCAGCGGCGGGCGAACCTCGTCAATGAGGGTTTCCAGCTCGCGGTGCAATGTATCCATGAGTGCCTCTCCTTTCCGACTGCGTGCAACTAACTGAGTGCCTGGGCCTAACCGACCTTGTGCAGCCAAACGACTGCCGAGTCCTGGCCGGCGTACCGGAACGCTTCGAGTTCGTCATCCCATGCCTGTCCCAGCGCGAGGCGTAGTTCACGGTGAAGCTCGGTCGCGTTGGCGCCAGCAACTTCCATCGCGTAGCGCACGCGGTCTTCGGGGATGACGAGATTGCCCGCGGTGTCCGTCTGGGCGTAGAAGATGCCGAGGTCGGGGGTGTGCATCCAGCGGCCACCGTCGGTGCCGAGTCCGGCATCCTCGGTGACCTCGTAGCGCAGGTGTTCCCAGCCGCGGAGAGCGGATGCGAGCGCAGCGCCAGTGCCCTGGGGACCTTCCCAGTAGAACTCGGCGCGCTGGGAGCCCTTAAGCACAGGCTGGGGGTCCCAGTCAAAATTCACGGCGCGGTCGAGCGCGCGACCTGCCGCCCACTCAATGTGTGGGCACAGAGCACGAGGAGCGGAATGCACATACAGCACTCCGCGAGCCGTGTTTTTTACGACACTTGATGCAGTCACGTGTTCTCCGTTCCGTTTGGATGCGACTTCCCCATCGACCCAGCGGAACTACTCGTGACTAGCGTGTGTGAAATTTTTGCGACCGAGGCCGCGTGTGAACATTATCGCCCACAAATCTGCTAAATAACAAGCATGTAACTACGACGCGCGGGCGGGTCTTCCACGCCGAGGCGGTTCTGCAGACAGCCCATAGATTTCACGGCCTTCGAGAAGCCCCTCACAGTAGTCGAGCCACTCGAGTTGAGCGCGCGTCTGCAGGGCAACTGATCGCTGGATGAGTCCAGCTGGCGATCCATCCGGCGCTGCACTGTCTTCACCTGTCGCGTCGGCTATCGCCTCTCGCTGAACCCGAATAAGTGCGGCGGGGTCAGCACCCGGAAGTGTCATCGCGAGAGCGAGCTTCACGACTAACTCGTCCCGCGGAACCGTATTCTGATCGACCGACGTCGAGAGCCAGTCCCGCGCCGCGGTACGCCCATCCTCGGTGATCTCGTAGAGCACGTGCCCGGACTCGTTACCGGGCTGTCGCGTCGCGAGCCCGTCGCGCTCAAGTCGATCGAGGGTCGTGTAGACCTGTCCGACGTTGAGCGGCCAGGTTGCGCCGGTACGTCGCTCGAACTCTGCGCGGATCTGGTTGCCGTAGCACGGCCCCTGATCGAGGATCGCGAGCACACTGAGCTTTACTGACATATACCCAGTATGGCTATCACTTCGCCTGACCGTAGTTGTCGACGATGGCGACGGTCACGGGGAACTCGGCAGGCAGTTCCCCGAAGAGAAGGATTCCCGCCTCAACGGCAGCGGCTCGAATCTCCTCCTCCACACGCTTTGCCAGGTGCTCGGGACAATGCACCACAACCTCATCATGAAGGAAGAAAACGAGATGCGGCGCGTGCGTGAGCCAGGCTTCGCCCGACAGAGCGGTCAATCGACGACGAATGCTGGCCATCCAGCACAGTGCCCATTCGGCTGCAGAACCCTGAACGATGAAGTTGCGAGTGAATCGTCCCCACGCTCTCGCGCTTCCCCGCGCTCGACTCGTGTCGGCCTCACTCGCGGACTCGCCGTAGGCCTGCGACTGGGTCGCTAACCACTCGGATCCCGGCAGGGGCGAGCTCCGACCTAGGCGGGTCGTGACAATCTCCCCGCGCTCCCCTGCACGGGCGGCCTCCTCGACCATGCCGATCGCTCGGGGGTAGGCGCGCGCGAGTTTCGGCATCAGTCGACCGCTCTTCCCCGTCGTCGCGCCATACATTGCCCCGAGCATCGCGACCTTCGCCTGGTCGCGAGTGTCGACGGCTCCGCTCGCGACGATGCCGGCGTAGAGGTCACCCGCGGAACCTGCGGCGACCATGTCTCGGTCGCCCGCGAGAGCAGCGAGGATGCGCGGCTCAAGCTGGGAGGCATCCGCAACCACGAGCTTCCAGCCGTCGTCCGCGATAACTGCCCCGCGCACCTGCTTCGGCAGCTGCAGTGCCCCGCCGCCGTCCGACGCCCATCGCCCCGTCACGACACCACCCGGCACGTAGACCGGGCGGAATCGGCCGTCGGTGATCCAGGTGTCGAGCCAGTGCCATCCATTGGCCGAGAGAAGTCGGGCCATCCGTTTGTACTCGAGCAGCGGCTCGATGACGGGATGCTTGATCTCGCGCAACTCCCACTTGCCCGTCGACTTCACGTTCATTCCTGCGTTGCGCAGCGCCTTGAGCAGTTCGACGGGCGAGTCCGGGTTGAGGTCGGGGGCCTCGAGCAAATCGCGGAGCACGGGCACCATCTGCGCCAAGCCCGCGGGACGCTCGCCCGCGGCCGGCCTGGGACCCAGGAGAGCTTCGAGGATGCGGTCGTGCTCGTCGGCGCGCCACGGAAGTCCACAAAAAGCCATCTCGACCGCGATGAGCGCTCCCGCTGATTCGGCGGCGAGCAGCCTCGCTATGCGTCCGGGCTGCGCCGATTCCGCGACAGCTTCTTGCTGGTCGGCAAACTCGGCGACGGGATCTGGAGGAGCAATCTGTTCGTCGTCATCGAGTGCAAACAGCGCCGTGGACGTGTCGGGCCGACGAAGCGCCGCGGGAGGCGCATCCCACGAACTGCGAGGACTCTGCGCCAGCCGAGAGTCGGCCGTCAGAACCGAGTTTCGCAGGATCGTGTGGCACAGCCGCAGGTCGTGACACCGTTCGACGCGAACCCCGTGATCGAGCAGTTCGGGATACCACCGAGAGGTGTCGTCCCACACCCACCGCGGGCGTTCGGTCTCGCGCCGACGCACGTACTCGGCGACGTCCGTCACACGCTCGGATGCTCCGGTCTCGGGATCGGTCGCGACAACATCCGCACCAGATCGAGAGAGCACAATGAACACTTGTTCAGTCTGCCCTGATCAGCAGACATCGCGTTGCATCATGCAAATGGTGCTTCGGTCTCCATCAGTCTGGATCGGATGAGAAACCGCAGTCCTCGTGGCGCCTCGAGAGAGAAACCACTTCCGCGCCCCGGGACCACGTCAATCGTCAGGTGGGTGTGGCTCCAGTACTCAAACTGCTCCCGCGACATCCAGAACTCGATCGGCATCGGTTCGCCCTCGACGGCAATGTCGATCACGCCCAGCAGGATGTCGCTATCCGTGGTCCAGAACTCACCCGCGGTGAAGCACATCGGCGAGCTGCCGTCGCAGCACCCGCCCGACTGGTGAAACATGAGCGGGCCATGCTCGGCCCAGAGGGACCTGGATTCGTCGATGGCCTCGGCGCTGAATGCCAGACGCGACTTCGTTTCCCCTTCGATCGTGACACTCGCTTCGATCATCATCGACCTCCCTTCATCGTGCTTCAGGACCGGAGTTTCGGCGGCCGGCCTCTCCTGGCAGAGCGCCGACCGCCGAAGTGAGGTGCTTCTTAGAAGAAGCCCAGCTTGTTCTCGGAGTAAGACACGAGCAGGTTCTTCGTCTGCTGGTAGTGGTCGAGTGCGAGTGAGTTGTTTTCGCGCCCGATGCCCGAGCTCTTGTAGCCGCCGAAGGCCGCCCCTGCAGGGTAGGCGTGGTAATTGTTGACCCACACGCGACCGGCCTGAATGTCACGACCAGCGCGGTATGCGACGTTGCCGTTGCGTGACCACACGCCCGCTCCCAGGCCGTAGAGAGTGTCGTTGGCGATCGAGATGCCGTCGTCGTAGTCGTCGAAGCTCGTGACGGCGACGACTGGGCCGAAGATCTCCTCCTGGAAGAGACGCATCTTGTTGTGTCCCTCGAAAATCGTCGGCTCGACGTAGTACCCACCGCTCAGGTCGCCTCCGAGATCGACGCGCGAACCACCGAGCGCGAGCTTCGCGCCCTCCTGCTTGCCGATATCGATGTAGCTCAGGATCTTCTCGAGTTGGTCGTTGGACGCCTGAGCACCGACCTGGGTGTCGGTGTCGAGCGGGTTGCCCTGCACGATCTTCTTCGTGCGCTCGATCGCATCGCCGAGAAACGAGTCGTAGATGGGCTTCTGGATGAGCGCGCGCGAGGGGCACGTGCACACCTCGCCCTGGTTGAACGCGAAGAGAACAAAGCCCTCCTGGGCCTTGTCGTAGAACGCGTCATCCTTGTCAGCGACATCCGAGAAGAACAGGTTGGGGCTCTTGCCGCCGAGCTCGAGGGTGGCGGGGATGATGTTGGCGCTCGCGTACTGCAGGATGAGGCGGCCCGTGGTCGTCTCCCCCGTGAATGCAATCTTGCGGATGCGGGGGCTGGATGCGAGCGGCTTTCCCGCTTCGGCGCCGAAGCCGTTGACGATGTTGAGCACACCGGGAGGCAGGATGTCGCCGATGAGCTCGATCAACACGAGGATCGAGACCGGGGTCTGCTCGGCCGGCTTGAGCACGATGGCGTTGCCAGCGGCAAGGGCGGGCGCGAGCTTCCACACGGCCATGAGAATCGGGAAGTTCCACGGGATAATCTGTCCGACGACGCCCAGCGGCTCCTTGTAGTGGTACGCCGTCATGTCGCCATCCATCTCGGCGAAGCTGCCCTCCTGCGCCCGGATCACCGCGGCAAAGTAGCGGAAGTGATCGGAAGCGAGTGGAAGGTCTGCGTTGAGCGGTTCGCGGATCGGCTTGCCGTTATCCCAGGTCTCGGCGACAGCAAGCAGTTCGAGGTTGGCATCGATGACATCCGCGATGCGGTTCAGCACCGCGGCGCGCTCCGTTGTGGATGTCTTACCCCACGCCGGAGCGGCCTTGTGCGCGGCATCCAGCGCGGCCTCGATGTCTTCAGCAGTGCCTCGGGCGACCTCGGCGAACGGCTTGCCGTTCACGGGCGACACGTCCTCGAAGTACTGGCCCTTGACGGGCGCAACCCACTCGCCCCCGATCCAGTGCTCGTAACGCGACTTGAACGTGACTTTGGCGCCAGGCGTTCCCGGTGCGGAGTAGATGGTCATGCGTGCTCCTATCGACGACGTTGTCTCTCAGCCCGAGGGCTGATGGCCAACGCTAGGAGCGAGAAGGTTGCGTCGAGGTTGCAGGATGTTGCGTGGGGCTACCTCGGAGATTCCGCCGCGACGACCTGTTCCGCGACCGGCGGAGCGTACTTCGTTGGCGGAAAGCGGAACTGTCCCGTCGCCACGAGAACGATGACGACCACGAGCGGAACGATCCAGCCCGACCAGCCGAGGATCGTGGCCTGAGTGGTGTCGATCGTCGAGCCAGCAGCGGACATGATGAACGAGAACCCTGCGGCGGCGTTGAAGGCACCGTGCGCGAGGGCTGCCGGCCACACCGACCGCGAACGCAGGCGCAGCCAGCCGAAGATCGCGCCGATGAGGATGCACATCGCGATCATGCAGAGAACGCCGAGCCACCCCGGGACTGTCGGGTAGTTATAGCCGAGCAGCACGAGCGGGGCGTGCCAGAGTCCCCAGATCACGCCAGACGCAACGATCGCGGGGACCGCTCCGAGGGGCATGAGCTTGGGCAGGAGCCAGCCTCGCCAGCCGAGTTCCTCGCCGAGGGCGGGGATGAGATTGATGAAGGCCCCGATCACCACATTGACGAGTTGCAGCGCGACGAGGACTCCCATCGGCGGCAGCTCGACCGGTACTCCCACCGAAGCGAGCTGGGAATCCAGAAGCTCGCGATACGCCGAGAAGTTGACGAAGTCTGCCGGGTAGACACCGAAAGCAGCGCCGATGGGCAGAGCAATAAGGATCAGAGCAATGGGAACAATGAGCGCGAGCACGAGGTACTTGATCAGTCGCCCGACGGGACGCAGCGGCACGATCCCGAGCGCTCGCGCTTTGCTCACCGGTCGCTCGACGAAGAAGACAACGACGAGTGCCGCGATGGCGGGTGTCGCCATCATCGCCACGGCGATCACGGGCATGAGCGGGCTGGCGAGCTCCTCCCCAAACCACAGCGGAAGGGCTATGAGCCACGACAGACCGAAAGCCAGAAGCAGAAAGATGAGTACGGGTCGAAGCTCGATGTTCTTCATTGTTCTAACGCTACTAGAACAATGTCTCTCAAGCCAGTTCGGCCTCGATGCGCTCAATTCTTGCGACCACCGCGGCGCGCTTTGACGACTTGGGCGGAAGCATCCTGAGACACTCGCGCCATAGCTCGGCGTCGTACGCGGCCTCGTCGGTGCGGGCGTACGCGAGGAGTGTGTCGACTCCAGCACCGGAGAGCAGTGCATCCCGCAGGCGATCGCTGACCTCTGACCGAATCTCGCGGATGCCGGGTGCGCTCGACGTCGGCAGCACCTGGCCGGAGTAGCTTCCCAGCGCGACGCGGTGAGCACCGCGATCCAAGAAGGCCAGAACACGATGGGCGTCGAGTTCACACCGACGTCCGAGCCGATATGGACGCGACAGCGGGATCAACGAGGGGTCAAGCTTCTCCACGATCTTGCGCAGCCGAACCATCTCGGAACGCAGGGTGAGCTCAGCGCCCTCGCGTTCGTATACGAGCGCCGCGAGGCGCTCCGCGGAGAGTCCTTCGGGATGCCAGACAAGCAGCGCAAGAATCTCGGCGTGGCGTGTGCTGAGTTCGATGCTGCGCCCTCCGAACTCTAAGCGACCTCCGTCAGTTCCCAGCACACTCAGCACCGGCGCCGCGTCCGGGCGGCTGACGGATGCGCGAGAGCGTGGCCGCCAGCGCTCTTCATCGAGTTTCTGGATGCGCAGCTCGGCCTCGACCGCGGCAACGGCGGCTTCAAGAAGTGGGAGGGTCGCCGGAGCCACGGCATCATCGCCACCCGTGATATCGATGACGCCCAACAGAGTGCCGGTGGCCGGGTCGTGCACAGGAACGGCGGTGCAGCTCCAGGGATGCACGATGCGGTTGAAGTGCTCGGCGCCCTGGATCTGAATGCCGTGGTCCAACGCGAGGGCGGTGCCGGGCGCACTGGTTCCCACCGCACGCTCCGACCAGTCGGCACCCTCAACAAAAAGCATGCTCTCTGCCTTACGCCTGAGGGTGCGATCCCCATCGATCCAGAGCAGTCGTCCGTCGTGATCGCCAACCGCGACGATGAGTCCCGCGTCGAAGGTATGCCTGATGAGTAGGCGATGGATCGTCGGCAGAACGAGAGCGAGTGGATGCGCATCCCGGTACGCGCGCAGTTCTGCCTCGTCGAGGTCGAGCTCATCCAGAAGCGCATCGGGGCTGACCGAGAGCTGAAGAGAACGCTGCCAGGATTCGCTCACGAGCCGGCGCACTCCTTCACCCGCAGATCCCGCCTCGACCACCCGTTCGTGAGCTTGGGCGACCCGGGCGCGCGCGGCATCGTCAGGGGCAATGATCCAGGGGCTGGACACGGTGCACTCCGATCAACGATGAGCGAGTGACTACATGGTACGCCGCGACGGCCCCTGAGCTCGTCGAAGGGCGAGCACGCTTCGACAAGCTCAGCGACCGGGTCACATCACGCCGCGATGCGCTCGGGCAGCTCCACGAGGTAGCGCGAGTACGCCGTGATCGTGAGGAATGTGGGGAATTCGTCCTCGAGCGTCACCGCACGGAAGACCTCCGCGGCATCATCGAACCGATCATCCGCCGTGCGGGACTGGTCGCCGAGCGCACACACCAGCTCGGCTTCGACGCTCTCGCGCGTGATGCGGTTGCCCTCGGCGGTCACGATGCCCTGACGAATCCACTGCCACAGCTGGCTGCGCGAGATCTCGGCGGTTGCTGCATCCTCCATGAGGTTGTCGATCGCCGCGGCACCGACTCCGCGCAGCCAGCTCTCGATGTAGCGCAGGCCGATCGAGACATTGGATGCCACGCCCGCGTCGGTCACCACGCCATCGATCCTGAGATCAATGAGCTGCGCGGCAGTGACCTGAACATCGTCGCGCTGGCGATCGACCTGGTTCGGCCGCTCCCCCAACACCGCGTCGAACTCGGCGCGGGCAGTCTCGATGAGGTCCGGATGCGCGACCCAGGTGCCATCAAATCCATCGGTCGCCTCCCGACGCTTGTCGTCAGTGACCTTGCGCAGCGCGTTGGTCGTGACCTCCGGGTCTCGACGGTTCGGGATGAACGCACTCATGCCGCCAATGGCGTGAGCACCGCGCTTGTGGCACGACTTCACGAGCAGCTCCGTGTATGCGCGCATAAAGGGAACAGTCATCGTGATCGCCGAACGATCGGGCAGAGTGAACCCGGCACTGCGTCCTCGGAAGTTCTTGATGATCGAGAAGATGTAATCCCAGCGTCCCGCGTTGAGACCGGCGCAGTGATCACGCAGCTCATACATAATCTCTTCCATCTCGAACGCTGCGGGGATCGTCTCGATGAGAACTGTCGCGCGGATCGTGCCGTGCGGGATGCCCACGACGTTCTCGGAGAAGGTGAACACGTCATCCCACAACCGCGCCTCGAGGTGGTTCTCGAGCTTCGGAAGGTAGAAGTACGGGCCGGCACCGCGTTCGATGAGTTCCTTGGCGTTGTGGAAGAAATACAGCCCGAAGTCAACGAGGGAGGCGGATGCCGGACTCCCGATGCCCGCCTGGTCGGTGTAGCGCAGGTGCTTCTCGACGAGGTGCCAACCGCGGGGACGCATCACGATCGTCGGGGTGTTCTCCCCCAGCGTGTAGCTCTTGCCCTCGGCGCTCACAAAGTCGATCTGCCGACGGATAGCGTCGAAGAGGTTGATCTGCCCACCGATGACGTTGCCCCACGTTGGGCTCGTGGCATCCTCTTGGTCGGCGAGCCACACCTGCGCGCCGGAGTTCATGGCGTTGATCGTCATTTTGCGGTCGGTGGGACCGGTGATCTCGACGCGGCGGTCGTGGAGACCGGGGCCGGCTCCCGCAACCTGCCAGTCCGGGTTGTCCCGCACGGCCGCAGTCTCGGAGAGGAACTTCAAGTTTCTGCCGTTGTCGATGTGCCTGCGCGACTGCATGCGGGCATCCAGTCGTTCATGGCGGCGTCCAGCGAACTGGTCGTGGAGCCTCGTGAGAAAGCTCAGGGCTTCTGGGGTGAGGATCTCGTCGAAACGGTCGTCGTCTCGCCCGAGAATCTCTATGCGTGAAGTGGTCATTGTCGTGTCCTTTGAGTTCGGTGTTTTCGAAATGCAGGAGGGAAGCGCTTGCAGGCATCCGGCCAGTCCTGGATTTGCGGGGTCCGGCCTGATTTCATCCTGCATTTCGCGAATAGTGAGTGATTAGTGGAACTGGGCGGTCTCGGTGGACCCGACCAGGGCGAGAGTCTCGCTCGTGGGGTTGAGGGCGGTCGCGATGCGATCGAAGTACCCCGTTCCGACCTCACGCTGGTGGCGTGTTGCCGTGTATCCGTCTTTCTCAGACGCGAACTCTGCCTCCTGCAGCTCCACGTATGCGCTCATGTGCCGTTCGGAGTAGTCACGCGCGAGCGTGTACATCGAGTGGTTGAGCGCGTGGAATCCCGCGAGGGTGATGAACTGGAAGGCGTACCCCATGGATGCGAGTTCGCGCTGGAACGTCGCGATAGTCGCGTCGTCGAGGTGGCTCTTCCAGTTGAAGCTGGGGCTGCAGTTATACGCGAGCTTCTTGCCGGGGAACTCTCGGTGGATGCTCTCCGCAAAGGTACGAGCAAGCTCGAGGTCCGGCTCTGCACTCTCGACCCAGAGCAGGTCTGCGTATGGCGCGTAAGCGTGGCCGCGTGCGAGCACCGTGTCGATGCCCGGAGTCGTGCGGTAGAAGCCCTCGCTCGTTCGCTCGCCCGTGAGGAACGGCTTGTCGCGGTCGTCGATGTCGCTCGTGATGAGATCCGCTGCCAGCGAGTCGGTGCGCGCGACGATGAGCGTGGAGGCTCCCGCGACGTCGGCCGCCAGACGCGCCGCGTTGAGCGTGCGGATGTGCTGCGCCGTCGGGATGAGAACCTTGCCTCCCATGTGGCCGCACTTCTTCTCGCTCGCGAGCTGATCTTCCCAGTGCACGCCAGCGGCGCCGGCCTCGATCATCGACGACATGAGCTCGTAGGCGTTGAGCGGTCCGCCGAAGCCCGCCTCTGCATCCGCGACGATCGGGGCAAGCCAGTCGATAGTGTCATCCGTGCCGCGTTCTTCGAACGCGATCTGATCGGCGCGCAGGAGCGCATTGTTGATGCGCCGAACCACCGCGGGAACGCTGTTTGCCGGGTACAGGCTCTGGTCTGGATAGGTCTGGCCCGACAGGTTTGCGTCGGCGGCAACCTGCCATCCGCTCAGGTAGATCGCCTTGAGCCCCGCGCGAACCTGCTGCACCGCCTGGTTACCGGTGAGGGCGCCGAGCGCGGGAACCCACTCCTCGCTGTGGATCAGATTCCAGAGGTTCTCGGCTCCGCGGCGGGCCAGCGTGCGATCTTCCCTCACGCTCCCTCGGAGAGCCACGACGTCGTCTGCGGTGTAGTCGCGCTCGATACCGTTCCAGCGCGCATCCGTCTTCCAGCTCGTTTCGAGCTCGGCTGCGGTCTGGTTCTGGTCGCCGGGGCGGGGTGTGCTGGTGGTCATGTGAAGACTCCTTCGTCGAGTGGTAAGTCGACTGTGCGCGCCGAAAGGTGGTTCTTCTCCAAGAAAAGGCGCAGAATAATCGCACTTCTTCTACTTGTTAGAAGAAGCCAGCCAACGGAGGCATTGACATGAGCTCGCAGACCGGTGGCCCGCCCGACGATGGAGACATGCTCGATACGCTCACCGTTGGCCGCCGCATCCGTCAGCTCCGCACCGATCGTGGTCTCACGCTCGATGACCTGGGCGAGAAGATGGGGCGGGCCGCCTCGCAGATCTCCGTGATCGAGAACGGCAAGCGGGAGCTCAAGCTCGGCGAGCTGCAGAAGCTCGCGAGAATCCTTGACGTCACGGTTGACGAGCTCCTGCGAACGGATGCCCCGTCATCCAGAGCCGCGCTCGAGATCGCGCTCGAACGAGCGCAGCGCGGCCCGCTCTATGCCTCGCTCGCGCTCCCCGCGCTGCCCGTGCGCAAGTCCCTGAGCGACGAGGCAATCAGCACGATCTTGGGCCTTCACGACGAGCTCCTTCGGCTACACAGGGAACGTGCGGCTACACCGGAAGAGGCGCGACGCGCCAACACCGAACTCCGCAAGACCATGCGCAAGCGCAACAATTACTTCTCCGACCTCGAGCGCGCCGCGAAGGAGCTACTGGATGCCGTCGGCCACGCGGGCGGTCCGCTCTCGCAGCGGGTCGCATCCGATCTGGCATCCCACCTCGGATTCACGCTGCACTATGTTGCCGATCTGCCGACCTCGACGCGCAGCGTGACGGATCTGCTCAACGGGCGCATCTACCTGCCCATTAGCCAGGCGGCGGGTAGCGATCCTCGCTCAACCCTCCTTCAGGCACTCGCAAGCCACGTGCTCGGCGTGACGGAACCGAAGGACTACGCCGACTTCCTGCGGCAACGCGTCGAGACCAACTACCTGGCCGGTGCCCTCATGGTTCCCGAGCACACTGCGATAGCGCTGCTGGGAGCCGCCAAGGAGAAGCGCGAGCTCTCGGTTGAGGATCTTCGCGACAGTTTCGCGGTGAGCTACGAGACCGCCGCCCACCGCTTTACCAACCTGGCGACCGAGCACTTCGGCATCCCCGTGCACTTTCTCAAGGTTCACGAGAGCGGAACGATCTCGAAGGCGTACGAGAACGACAGTGCCGCGTTCCCCACGGATGCTCTCGGAGCCGTCGAGGGTCAGCTCGTGTGTCGCTACTGGAGCGCGCGGCAGGTGTTCGATGTTGAGGACCGCTTCAGTCCGTACCACCAGTACACCGACAAGCCCGCGGGAACCTACTGGTGCACGTCACGCATCCAGTCCACGAGCAGGGGTGACTTCTCTGTGAGCGTGGGCACGCCGTTCGCCCACGCGAAGTGGTTCAGGGGTCGCGACACGAGCAACAGGGCTACGTCTACTTGCCCCGACGAGAACTGCTGTCGCCGGGCGCCACAGGCCCTATCGACTAAGTGGGAACAGCATTCGCTTCCCAGCGCCCGGCTTAACAGTTCGCTGCTCGCGGCGATGCCCACCGGCATGTATCCGGGTGTTGACAGCACCGAGGTCTTCGAATTCCTCGAGAACCATTCACCGCGGGTATAGGCGTTCCTACTCGTGAAGCAGCGAGCCGTCCTTCTTCAGAACGTTCTTCTCGCCTGCCTCGATCGCCACCGAGAAGCGGTTCTGCTTGGGGGGCATAGGGCAGTTGAAGTTGTAGCTGAACGCACACGGCGGAAGGATGGCGCGGTTGAAATCGAGGGTGATCGTGCCGTCGGGGTTCGGTGCGAGAAAGAGGAAGCGTCCGACGCTGTAGGTGTCCACGCCGCTCGTCGCATCCGCGAAAACGAGCTGAAGCGCACGGCCCGCCTTGAACGCGGCGAGGTTGTAGGCGACGCCATCCTTCTCGAAGGTGATCTCGCCGGGGATAACCTCTTCGCGAGTCTTGCCCGCATCCTTGAGGTGCTCGAATCCCAGGGTCGTTCCCGCCGGGTTCTCGGTGAATGTCGCGGTGATGACCCACTCGGGGTTGTAGGGGTAGGCGTCGATGCTGCCGAACTCCTGGATGCCTTCCGAGTTCGAGTCCCACACGCGTAGCGCGTATCCCTCAGCACCGGCGATGACGAACCCCGTTGTCGTGTCGTTGAAGGTGACCGTGCTCGGATTCGCGTCATCCTTACCGCGAACGATGGCCTCGCCATCCACCAGCTCACCATCGACCGTGATGCCGTCTGCAGCGGAGGCGATGACCTTCAGACCCGACTCGCCGTCAGCGAGCGGCGCCCAGCGTCCGGGGACCCCGTAGATCGTCTGCTCCGAGTCGATCCACTGAGTGTTGACGAGGGCCAAGCTACCCAGCGGTTGAACCACCGAGAGCTCGCGGCGCTCGTGATAGGTCGCGAGGAGTGCTTCGGGGGTGGGCGTGGTAGTCGTGTCGGTCATGTATCCATCCTTGTTGACGTCCCGAGCTACAACCACGGACGACACGGGGAAATTTCGTCGGAGGTCACCGCATTTGCCGTTCGGTGCGTTCCTGATGCCAGGCCCAGAGGCGATCGCAGGCATCCTCCAGCGTCGGGGCGTAGCCGAGCACGTCTCCTGTGGGCGTGACGCCGCGAAGTACGGGGCGTCCGTTGGCCTTGCCGTAGTGGATGTAGCCGACGAGAACGCCGCGGTCATACAGAGCCCACTCCCCCGCACGGAAGGAGTGCTCGAGGTTATCGCTCGGGCGCCAATGATGCACCATTAGTCGAACCTATGTTCTGCCCAACTCCCATAGCAAGCTCTTTGGCGTGTCGTGGAAGTGTGGCTTACATTCTCTCTATCGAATTCTTGTTCTAAGGGAGACTCTCGTGACACTGCTCATGGATACTCGCATCACCGTCTGGTTTGAACGGGATGTTCCGTACGGCCTCATCTGGGAAGGCAGGCACTACCGCGTGACCGACACCCCCACTCGGCTCGAGGATCAAACCGGCTGGCGCTTCCAGGGGTCGGACGATGACGAGCTGACTCGAGTCTTCGACATAGTGAAGACTGGCGCGCAGTGGGAAATGCTGCGCGTCTACGTCTGACCGCCGTCGGTTCGGAAGCCCGCTAGGCAATCAGTCCTTTGGCACGTAGGCCCACGCCTCTCGTCCCGACTGAAGCGTGACCGCGATGCGCCGATACGAGACTCGCTCATAGTGGTCGGCTGCTGCGAGCTCGGATTCCGTGACGTCCAGAGTTGCACCCTGTACCTCGTCCGATGCGTCGCCCGTGGCGATGAGGGCTGGATGGATCTCCTTGCCGCTCAGTCGAATCACCTCCGGATCCAGGATGCGAAGCTCACCAATCCTGAAGCCTCGCAGGGAATCTGGTGCGGTAACCACGGACCGACCGAAGAGCTCCCGCTGCACCTCCTCCAGTTGCAGCGTGCCAAAAGAGAAGATTGCGTCTGCCATAGTGCTTTCCTTATCGCGGAAGCCGGAGCATCCCGACTCAACCAAGCCTGATCATGCCGAGCCTACAGATGGGCGTCGAGTAGCGGGCTTTTGATCAAACGACAGCGGGCTGGCGAGGCTCTGCCCCGTCAGCCCGCTGCGGCGAAGTGAACTAACGCAGCGTCACTCGCCTCCGCCTCGTTACCGCAACACCAAGCGCGCCGATCAACAGCAGGCCCAGAGCGAGGGCCAGTGGAGCCGAAGAGTCACTTCCCGTTGCCGCAAGAGACGAGATGGTCACCGCGGCCCACCCGATCAGGGAGCCATCGAGAGCCTGCACCACAATGCGGTGGTCACCCGGCGCCGTGCCCGCAGGGATCGTGACCGCGACAGTGCCGGCGCTGCTCACCGTGAAGGTGCCCAGCAGCACCGGGGTCGAGTGCAGCCAGAGTCGCACCTGCTCCCCCGCGTGAGCGAGACCCACCGTGACGACTACCTTCTCGCCACTCAAGGCAATGGATGGCGTGA
>Ga0247807_10000552_pt1 | contig 23204 bp, 20 predicted proteins | sample UWRJL074202C1_FD_179931 | JGI IMG/M metagenome (GOLD analysis project Ga0247807, IMG submission 179931) | Plant litter microbial communities from Arlington Agricultural Research Station in Wisconsin, United States - UWRJ-L074-202C-1 | ecosystem: Environmental > Terrestrial > Plant litter >...
ATTACCACCCTACTTGGTAGGAATGGATGGATATCTTGGATGTGAAGTTTGTTTTATCTCCTCCCTGACTTTTGTTCTCTTTCGCAAGAATTGGTACCTAGCTGGTATGTAAATTCTGTAATACTTTTCTGTTTAGCTTTACTCGAGTCAATGTTACTAGGTATTCAGTTCTGTAAACGTCATTCATGGTTTTTCGCTAACGCTAGTTTACACTAGCGTCATGTAAACATCAGTTTTGATAGGATGATATCGCCACCAAACGCCCATATTGATACTTAAAGCGGGGTCCCGTAATGAATATTAAGCGAGAATAGTCAAGTCTTTGGTTTTGCAAACCCTTTAAAAGCTTGGATGTCGTTTTACTCGGGTCAACGTAATCCAAAGTTAATACTTAACTTTAAGTAACCCTGGGCGTGTTCTTAAATCTATTGTAGACCAACTCTATATAAACAAGAAACTCTTAAGCAGCGTTGTGCCAACGTCAAGCGCAAATACTTCGGCTTTTGAACCAGATGACATAGTTAGTCCTAGAGTTTTGTGCCAAATGACAACTTGTGAAGAGATGAAAGGGGTTCGGGCGGCAATATTTTAGTCCATCACAAGGTAGGTTCCATGCAGTCCGACCATTCATTTCGATGCGCCTAAATTCAAACCCCTTGCGAGTGCACGTGACGTGGTGGTAGTGTAACGCTGAGCGGAAGTTTTGCCTCTTTGCATCTGATGGAAATTCAGAAGCCTGGGAGTTTGCCTTTCATAAGGAAAGAAACGGGGATTCTCCGATATTAACCACGTGATATATTAAGTATACATCAGCACTAGTTGAAGGAGGTTGCAGGTGCTGCCGATAAGGAGGGTATCACATCACCCCAAATCAAAGAAAATAAGAAACGTTGTGTTGCTAGCACCGGAGAAGGGGATGAACGATAGCCCGTTGGTGCCTGTGCCCATTGCTGTAACGATAGAAGCTACCACTCCTTCCAGAGCGTGCCACATAGCGACCAGGTACGCCAAACGATCGAATCATGGATTCTAGCAAAACAGACTATGTTAGCCAAATCTCACTAGCTATTCTAGATTAAGAGCGGACTAAATTTTGCTTGAGTATAGGGTCATAGATTCTTATTCCTGCTTCTGGTTCTTTTTCCGAAACTTCCTTATGACGCCGGCTAAGATTGCAGCTACCTTGAGTCTGATAGCCCTAACATCCCACATCTCTGCCTCATCCGCGGCCATGAACCTTCGTACCAGCAAGTTTAGAACACTCCCAAATCCCATTGCCAACACCGTACTCGTGAGGATAATAACGTTGTAAGGCATGCTGAAATCCGGAGTTGGGAGAGGCAATAGTAAGGTCGTCGTCCTAATGCTCACGTCGCTTCCTATCGTGATGACTGCCGGCGCAATGTCAAATCCACGGTTGGCATCAGGTGGATATTCTGTGTATCTGAGGATAGCCTTTTCAAAATCATAGGTGAGAATCACAGTTGAGTTTGCAGGTATTAGTATCCGTATCTCAAGCTGAGTGCCGCGCTTTCGGTCGAGAGCTGGTCGATAATACATCTCTTGTATCACTTCGTTTGCTTTGCCTTTAGCCTCACTGTGCCCCTTCCCATTGCTAAGCTTAGCTTTCAACGTGTGGAGGTATAGTTTCATGAACCAGGGCAGAGATTCCATATAAACAAAGTCTACTGCTTCTGTAAGGGATGGATTGGTGAGGATTGCTTGCACACCTCCGCGCTCTTGACCGTAACCAATAAAGGATCGCTCTGCATAGAGAAGCGGTTGCTTGAGAGGTGCCTTTTCCGAAATTTCTTGTTGGGGGAGTATCAATTCGAAATCACTGTCAGTCGCTAATTTGAAACATCTTCTAAACCCGGACTTGTCCTTGTGTTCTTTTGTACCATCGGACGAGTAAACTTGTCTCGCATGGGGAACATTTATACAAACTGGATCAATCCCATCATTTGCTAGAGGGCATGAACCTTTTAAGGCATGTCCAAATATCTGTGACAAGCTCCAATCTTCTTCCTGCGCTGAAGTATCAAGTGGGTAGCACGTATCATGTGAGTGGTAGGATTTGGTTAGATCGCACTTCAACTCTTCGTTGGGAATTGGTCGTGGGATAGGGTTATCTAGATAATTAGTCTATGTTAAAAGGGTCTGACTTGGGACTACACTGTACCTCTTGGACGTTTCGATCTTTGGATGTCCAGCACCATGTCAATAGTCTGCGTGATTTGAAGCTGGCATTCGGTAGTTCCAGGAGAGCACACAGGGGTGACATCAATGGACATGCTCTGCCATGAAGCATCGAATAACTTATGACCATCTAGCAAACTCGATATGCCAGCCTTTCCTTTGCATGGTAGTAGCTTCAGAAAAGGTGTTAAGTTCTCCGTGCATACAACCTCCCTAGGTAATGTTCCATGCAATAAATGCAGATTTTCACTTGTAGAATTCGTATGAGATTCCGACGGCTGGAAACTTAACACAGGTCTCGTAGTTCTTGTTGAGTCAATAAAGTTCAGTGAAGCGCAAAAGAGGCCTGACAACGCATTTGTCAGCGTCAACCAACGTCCTTCGACCCTAATATAATCAGTAAATTGTGTCTCAAGCTCTAGAAATGTCTGACGAACTCTTCATCGGTCTCTGCTTCCACCCAAGCCCATAATTCAACACCAGTACCTCCCTCCCTTGTTCCTCCCCATGGCCTGGCTCCCCAATTCTCTGCATCCCATCTACCCAGGCTAAACCTCAAGTGCAGTTCCCGCGTATTCGCATGCTTCAAGATTTGCCCCAACGATCGTGGGAAGTATCTAAAGTTTTGCTGCTCGAAGGACGCCCAGCTAGTGTTGCTCTGAAAGTTGAAGGAGGCTAGGAGAAGGGAGGGATGAAGAGGCGTGAGAACCAGTTGTTCGTGGTAATCGGAAGAAGCAAATGAGACAGCAGCCAATGCGTAAACAAGAAGTAGGGACAGTGAATGACGCATTGTAGCGCCAAAGGTTAGAAATTTATCATTAGTTGTCGAGAATGTACAATGTTCCGTCTTATGTTGGATACTGCTACACACGAGGCTGTGAAACTCACCCCGGTGGCGCGCGACAAGCGCGCCTTGTGTTGCGGCTGAGAATTTGATTCTCTGAACATCACCATCAACATCAGTGGTTTGATAAACAACACCGAAACCCCCTTTGAAAAGAAATGGCAGCAGAACAAAGGAAGCTGCTTGGTATGGAACCCTCTTCGAACCCCGGACTACTATATCTTTTTTAGGAGCATTGAAGCTAACGTATTCTCAGAACAGCTTATGGGAGCGGGCGCATCCTCGCGCGCTGCCCAACTCTCCATCACAGACTCCAAGATATGCCGCTCATTTCTTGTCGGCACCTGTCCACACGATCTTTTCACCAATACGAAACAAGATCTCGGTCCCTGCCCCAAAATCCACGCCGAGCCCCTCAAAACTCAATATGCCGAAGCCTCACCACAAGAAAAAGCCAAATGGGGGTTCGACTATGATTATATGCGCGATCTACAGAAGTACATTGATGATTGTAATCGACGGATCGATATAGCGCAGCGGAGGCTAGAGAAGACGCCTGACGAGATTCGGCAAACGAATGCCTTATTGAAGCAGATTGCAGAGTTAGCTAGTAGTGTTGAGACGGGGTTGCTTGAGATTCAGGTTTTAGGTGAACAGGGTGAGGTTAGTAGGGCGTACGAAGAATTCTTTCGCATTCGCCAGGCGATGCAGACGAAAGGAGACAAGGAACGGGAGCTCAAGGCTTTGTCAGATACGAGTGGACCTTCAGGACATCAGAAGCTGCAGGTGTGTGATGTGTGTGGTGCGTACCTCAGTCGACTGGATAACGACCGACGTTTGGCGGATCACTTTTATGGAAAGATGCACTTAGGATACGCAGCGATGCGCAAGACTTATGATGGATTCCCTAAAGAGTTAAAGGGACGGAGAGCACCTATGGGAGGAGATGGAGGAGACGGCGAAAGAGGATACGATCGTGGGTATGGTGGTGATGGCGGCTTTGGCGGAGGTGGTGGTTATGGAGGGCGGGGCGGCGGCAGAGGAGGCTTTAGAGGTAGAGGCAGAGGTGGTTTCAGAGGTGGATGGTAGTCATTTGCTTGTGTTTTATAGAGGCGTTAAGGATAGGAAAGGCATCGCAGAACCTGTAATATCTTTTTTAGGTTTGTAACAAAAGGCAATACCCAACGATATCGTTCTCGGATTTTCTTTGGTTTGGTGGTGGTGCTTCTATCTCAATCTTTACCTCATGAGAGAACAGAACGAAAGTCCTCAGTAACTTCTCTCCATTCCTTTTGCAACTGAAAAATCTCCGCAGCCTGTCCGCGATATTCCGGCGACATGCTCACTTACACCGTTGTTCGTTATGTTCTTCAAGTCGTCCCTCATCGAGTTCAAGGACATCTAATTCAAGGAATGCGATGAAAAGTGGCTATTGCGACATGTTCAAGTAGGTGATCGTTAATTGAAGTATCGCTGTTTGTGAACAACTAGCATCATGCATCATATATATTCTAGCAGTACAGGACTTTTCATGACCCGTCGTCTAATATACTAATGATAAGCAAGGTTAAGTAACATGAGGAGATAATGTATTTGAAGTTCCAGTCTGATCAAAGCAGCCTTCTTATAAATAAGCAACTCATTGCATCTTCTCTGATCTATCTCAAACCCAACCTCCGTTTTTTACTTGATATTCAGATGAAAGAGAAAGGACTTTGTTGAATTTCTCCTGAACTCTTAACTCCTTCGTGAGTATTTGCAGAAGCCCGGTCATTAGTTTTTGGGCGGCGTGGTTTCACAAAGCCACGTAACCAAAGTTACCACTCTGTTAATGTATGGCCAACCGTGTTCAATCATATTGAAAAACGATAAGCACATACATTGTAGCCCCTCACAAAACAAATTTACATGCAAGCACTATTCGTGGTGGTTCTTGGTTGGTTCATGTTATGCCCAGTGTAGCACAACAGAAAAGCCATATATGCTGAAGAAGCTTTATAAACGCGCGTTATATTAACTTTGTTTGATCACAATCAAAATCTCTCAAAAGCATCCAGTGACCTAAACATACATATATGCACCCATTCGTGGTAAGAAAGATCAACTGTGGGCATCAAGGCTAGGCCGTGGTATCAACTTACAACACACTATTTTCTGAAATCATTTTTGTCACACAAACCGTAATCAATAACAATCATGGCTCCGTACATAGTCGAGAAAGATCCGTTAGAGCAACTCAATCTTTCGCTCTTCAGTATCCAGCCAGTACCAGGAAAAGGGACTGGAGTTGTAGCTCGCTTTGATATCGAGAAAGGCGAGCGAATTATTTATGAGAAGCCTTTGTTCACCATTCCGGCTTTCTCTACAGCGAACCAAATTGATAAAGTGGAAAGAGATATTGCGGCGACGCTAAAGACACTTTCCAAAGATGAGCAACGGCAGTTTCTTTCTCTTCATAATAACTTTCCTGGCAAACAACCATTCAACGGAATCGTGAGAACCAACGCTCTACCGTGCGGTTCAGCTGCTAGTGTCGGAGGAGTCTATCCTAAAATATGCCGCATCAATCACAGCTGTATCCCAAATGCCCACAATAGCTGGAACAGTAAAGTGAAGTGTGAAAGTATCCACGCAATCCGCTCAATCAAAGCCGGAGAGGAAATTACTATATCTTACGACAAGGGAGAGCCACAGGAATCGCGACGCAACTCTCTGAGGAATGCATTTGGATTCGACTGCAGCTGCACTCTCTGCAATCTCCCACCTGATGCTGTCCAAGCAAGCGATACTCGTCGCCTCCAGATCCAGATTCTCGACAACGCAATTGGGGACTCGAATCGAGTAATGAATAGGCCGGGAGAGTGTCTGGCAGACTGCTATTCTTTGCTTCATATTCTCGATGAGGAGTACGAGGGCAGCGCATTCGCTTTGAAAGCTAGACTTTACTATGATGCTTTTCAGATTAGCATTAGTCACAGTGATCAAGCTCGAGCACTAGTCTTTGCAGAGAGGGGCTATAAATCGAGAATAATCTGTGAAGGAGAGGACAGCCCTGAAACACAAAAAATGAAAGGTTTGATGTTTAATCCAGCAGCGCACAGCAGTTTTGGATTTTCAAGGAGGTGGAGGACTGCAAAGGAATTGGTACCTCAAGGGCTAGATGATGGAGACTTTGAGAAGTGGCTGTGGAGATTAAGGAAATAGGATGTTGGCTTAACCGATATTTCTACCTGTGATCTAGTTCGTTGCAGAAAACTACTATGCCTTGGAAGCCGTTTTATGGTAAAAAGTGCAGCAAAAGTTTTAAAGCATGACCCATTGATGAACGAACGTACTTGGCGAGTGGAATACAATATACGGTATTACATAGATGCAAACCCTCAAACTCTCATTTGACAAAAATAATCAGTCTAAAGAATTACGCAAATGCAACGGTGTTTTCCCTCCTGGTTTTAAGACTTCCAAATCACCACCACACCCATATATGTACAGAATTACAGATGTCTTCCAAATTTACGACATTATCCGCAGGCCATGCAACTAGGTGAAAGTTAACAGTTCCGGCGAAGAATAATCAATAACGTCGTGGTCCGTAAGTGCATTCATCACCACTGGCGAGGAACACAAAAACCATGTCAGTTTTCTTTCGAAATCATTAAATATAAATCATAGTATTATCTACTATTGGAAGCTATAATGACTCTTCTGGTCCTTTTGTGGTCTGTTCAACAACTTATAGGGAGAACTTGCACGTGACTCATCCACACCCTCCAACCCCGCAAACCACCACAACTTACCTACCATTGATCGGCTCAGGATCACCCAATTCATGCTTGCCAGGACCCGAACCATGGAAGTCTCGCCTCCTCTTAAGAAGCGAAGGATACCAGTATGGATTGCTGTATTCCTATCAGTGTACCCCTCAACTAACCTAGCTTAGAAAGCCTGCAAATTATGTAGGACATCAAAGGTACGTAGATCTTTACCGAGAGCCGAGAAGTCTAGCTGTCTCTCTTACAAGACACCTTAAAATGAGCCAGCAACCTTATAAACAACCCATTTCAACTATAGGCTTTTGGCCGAAACTGACGTTTCGTGAGAAATAGCTGAAATGCGATGGTGGAAAACCCTGTACGAGATGTAGAACCCTGAAGATTGAATGCGAATATTTGCTGCAGGAGGAAGACCCTATGAAGCAGTTTGCACCCCATTTCATATAAACGTACTCTCATAAATCGAAATCTCCTCCCCTGCTCTTTGCGTTGAGATTAAGGGAACCAGAGGCGCCTCTTCTACACTAAACTTTGTGTGTTTTACCTGGTATTATGTCAAGAACTGGATGGAGACTAGGAATTGTGATGTTGGTGGATATAGACTGAAATGGGCATAGGAAACTAGAGAGAATCGAGGCTCAGATGGAGCAGTTAAGTAACCGAATACCGGACACAGCCACTGCATTGGCGCTATTACAACTTCAGCAACAACAGCAACAGCAGAACTTATTACAACCACCGCAAACTGCCCAGTTCAGCCGACAAAGCAGTGTGAATGTGCTAGGAGAAATGACTAGCCCGTCAGTGAGACCAGATACTATGAGGAAAGTTCATGTGTCCTGTACTGATAATGTGCAACTAGACATCGTTCCCGTTCCTCGCATGGTAGCTACCAGTCTGAACCTTTTCGCCCAATGTCGCTCAGTACCAAGCGAAAACGTGACGATTATGAAATCACGGATGAGTCTAATGTGGATATTATTGGGAAGGGTTTGCTAAGTTGTGAAAACGCAAGGTCATATTTTACTTGCTTCTTTCAAGGCTGTGTTTGTTTCCAACTCTGGAGGTGATCTGAAAACGTATGGCACTAATTGAATAACAGGACAAATATGTACCGGTTTTTGATCCGAAGTTCGATACTTTCGAATCGGTCAGACAGAGAAGTATTATATTATTCGATACTATCTGCACGATTGGGTGTCGTGCTGAACATGGTACGTACTTTGCTTTGCCAGTTTGCCCGCCATAAGAGCACCAATGCAGCAACTCTTCTATAAGATAGGATGACAATGACTTCTACTCAGATACTCTCTAATCTTTAATAGGGCCACTGTCAGCGCAATATCAGATACTTTCCAATGCGAACAAGTCATTATTTTGCGAAGTCATTTTGGGCAACATTCCAGCATCGACAGAAACTATACAAGCACTTTTAGTAAACGCATCATACTCAGAGAAGGGCTGGCTGTTAACCTCTTTGGCAACACGGATGGCATTAGATCTTGATTTGCCCAAAGCCTATCATGATCTTACTATGTCTGCTCTATCTTCACATCAAGACCGCACTAATGTAGATACAGAAACCGTAGATAGGCATTTCCGGGAAGCTAGAGTATGGTTTGGGACATTTGTTCTGGAGCACATGTGAGTATTTTCCAAGACTTCTTGATTTCAGAAACATAGAAGATCCTTTTCTTCTTCTTAAAGTCAAAAGATCTAATAGACATCGACTATGTTCAGAATGAGCCTCGACTGCGGAAAGAAGCCTGGTGTTGTTGCAATTGATGGTATGAGAAGATGCCGGGTTCTTATTAATCACCCCTCTCTAATACCACTGGATCTTCGATTACTATCACAAGTCGAGGTACTATATATTCCTTGTAGTGACATTGAACTAATTATGTCCAGTTAAACTCTATCCGGGCACTAGCCCATGAGCGATTGACGCCACCTGCAGGTACAAGTCTTTCTGATCAAGAGTTGAGTGAAATCATACAGGGTACACGAATAGATCTTAAGATCTGGCTTAAGTACTTACTCTTTCTTCATCAAAGTCTCGAATATATCCTGACTCTTAACAGTGACTGGATAACCTTAATTAAGACTCACACTATCAACGAAGAAGAAAGGGCGAGTCTGTTAGTCAACCTGAGAATACAAAAAGACTGGGGTGAAATGACCATGCTATGCAAAGGCCTACAGGGAATCGGGAATAACATTGCGTAAGTCTTGTTTTTTGAAACTAAACTCGGTACGCTAACCACATTCGTAGACTCATGACCGAAGAACAACAAAACCTCATCCATTTGGCTCGAATAGCAGCACAGAGTCATCTTTCCATAATGATCTCCAGCCCAGAAAAATACCTAGCAACGTTTCGATACGGGATGGACTTTGTTTGGGGTATATTTAACACACCCAAAAGTCACTGTCTTATCCATCTAACAACCCATTCTTAGCAAAGTGTGCTTTCTCGGTCCTTCTAGCTCTCAAACTCGCCCGCTTGCTTCCTTCATCAGCAGATATGTCTGCGCTTATTGCCAACGCAAAGATTCTCCTTGCTGAGTTATCCAAAGCGCGAGGCTCGAACAACATCTACTATCGAATCCTCTGTCTCACCGTTGAGAAGTGCGAGCAAGCTCTTAAGGAAGACTTAGCTTGGGGAAGCAGCCCCGATGCTGAATTAGACTTCCAAAACTATATTCCAAAAGAGTTTATCCAGGAGTGGAATTTTCCTGGGCTGACGTTTTGTTGGATACCGTACGATATCCAAAATATGTTTCTGGATTTTGGTTCTGGGTTTTGATGGGTAAAGTAACTTTCGGGTAACGAGTCTGCGCCTTGCGAAGACTTTGTATAACAAACTGGTATTCACCTTAGATTTCGACTACCTGTAGTTGCGTAATCTGTGTGGAGTGTAACTTTAGTCGTCGAAATTAATTAAGTGATGTATACACGTTGGTATATTCGGATGGCTCTAGTCATCCGACTAGGTCACGTGCTTAGTTTGAGCTTCGAACGGTATATTATCACTATCCTCTATATAGTTGATACAATTAACGATTATTACGAAAGTAATTATCATCTATGTGATATGTGTAGTGGTGCTTTAAATCTAAAGTGAATCGATATTGATTAGTAGGCTTATAGATTAGATTTCTCCCTATAAATGCAACACCCAGCCAGAAATAAATTCAGTACGTATGTACTGTACACATGAAATGTGAGAAAATGCTGGTAATCCATCTAAGTACTATGCTATGATATACCCTCCGTGTGTCACATGATGACCGTACCCTAACAATAAAATCTTATTTTTTATATTATAATTATATATAAATAAGCAGGCATACTAAACTCTATTCTTTAAGTCAAATTAAAGATAATCTATTCAGCTTTAGTTTAATATATTTAACTTATATTCTATGGTTGATTTGATTAAGCTATTTATAGAAGTAGTAATATTGATAATGCAGGGTTAAGGTTGATTTTTGATGTTTTCGCAACCCGGCAAAATCACATTACTAACACTAGCTAGTTATACAAATTGCCGCAACGAGATCCTTGTGCTATCCAAACTTGAATATGAGCTTAAGGAGCGGGTCGCCAACTTATTGTCTTTGATATACGCGTTCGACTTGTCCATGCTCTAGCACAACTCTGCCACCGTCAAGAAATCTCTCAGCAGTTCAAGCAGAGCCCACCCACTCGTCCCAAAATAGATACTGATGATAACGACAAGATATCTCGAGAAAATGGACGAACTGATTTCTCCGGAGAAACGAAAGGAACAGAAATTGGGGACCAGGGTTTACAAAGAGACTTTGAGCTACACTGCCTATTTTGCAAACACGGGCCATTTTCTCGTAAAGATGGTCTGGGAAGTCACGTCCGAGTTTAGTATCTTCAGAGGCAAACTGCCAATGGAGGCTTCTTTTGTCCTTATAAAGGATGTTTTCACTTTATAGGCATTCCTGTATATTTCTTGAGCCATGCAGCACGTCAGCATCAGGTGTTTCTGTGATGTTGGTATCGTATCGTGATAGTCTACTTATGAGAGGAATAGCGTATTTAATTTCAGCAACAAAACTTTCAGGTGGCATGAAGTAAACTGGATATATCACTAAAACAGACCAAACATGGAGGACTCCTAGAGAAGTATGGTCGTAGTTCCGCTGGCTTGCAAAGTTTGGTTGTATGATAGCGCACTAAATCTGGAACCTGATTTCGAGTTTATAGGAATACTTCATCAAGAAAATTTCAGTATCAAATCATGCAGTATAGTGTGTTGCTTGTATTTGCAACTCTTCCGCGGCATTCCATCGACCCTGAGCACCATATATTGAGGCTAGATTGCTTCTATGAGCCAAAATATCTGGATGTGTTAATTCGAGGTTCTTCTGTCCTAATTTTATCGCATGCAGTTACGACTGTTCTGCGTCACTCTATCGACTTTGGTCAAGATATGTTGTCCACAATTTGATTCTCTATAAAATGACTGGAGTAGCAATAACTTTTAAGTAATTTCAACATCACTTTGAGCAATTATAAGGCTGCTTACTTAATTACATTGCAACGTTCTCAACGAGATGAAGAAAATCCGTATCACTGAGATTGAGCCCGATTATACGTGAAACTCAACCCTTACCTAACGAAGCGCTACGATATCTCAAATATTTCGATGTAGTGTGGCTCAAAATTTCCAATGTTTGCTATTGCATATCATAACCCGAACATGGTCTATCTATCGATCAACAACTGGACTAGTTCGAGTCATGCTGAGATCCGAACGCTTTTTCTTTGAACGGATTTGGGTGACTCTCTGTCAAGGACCTAGACTCACGATGAAGGCGATAGGAGTGGTTCCTGTGCGTAAAACGTGTAATAAGGTTCTTTGTTTGGTAAACTCTAGGGAAGGAAGCTCTCCGTACGGGAGAGGTCTAAGTATGCTAGCTAATGAGGGTGTGGCCTCAGGCCACAACACTCTCGAAATGGATTGGTGGTAAAGAGGTAGCAATAAGCCAATCATGCATTTTAAAACATAATTTTGGATGTTTAATGATGTTCGGACAACTTGTTATTTCAAGGAGAGAAAAATGCAAAATCGCCAGAGTAATACATTTTAATTGTGGTTTGTGATTGGAAGGAAGTAAGATCCAATTTCAATGAAATACTATCTCGTAAAAAAACACAACATACTTCCTAGATCCTCGCGACGATTTACTTTGTAACTATCACTAAATAATCAAGGTGCTGGCCAGCCTTGTGGCCATATACCGTCGGCCCAAATCGGGTGCTGTAAGATGCGGAGGACGAACCCTATGGTGAAGTGATTTGGTGAAATAGAACGACTGTCACTGTCCCACAATTCAATGCGCTCAAGTGAATCTGTAGGATTTGCGCAAATCACTCTCATGCGACCCATTTCTCGGTTCGTAGCATATGGTTCTACATTGCTGTCGATTCGGAAGCTCCAGAAACGACAATCAAGTGGTCGAATACGTCCTTGAAAGGCCTGAGTACAATCAAAGGTTTGCGTTTGTGCATCTGATGATACGTGGGTAAACTGCCCCAACTTAGTCCCAGGGTTTCCTTGAACGAGCGAGTGCCAAATCTCGATGTTAGAAGGTGGACCGATTGTTGCTCTAAACTCTATAGAGACAAGTATGCTTGCGTTGGTATTGAAGAGCCACCGCAGTCCGTCAGTTCTCATCGCTTTAGCGTATTTAGTAAGCTCCGTAAGTGGAGTGGGAAGGATCGTCGGAGTTACAAGGCCGGCAACAACTGTGAAGGCAGGGTCGTATCCAACAACGTGAATTCCAACTACTTGATTGTTGACATCAAAGATTGGTGACCCAGAGTTGCCTGCGTATGTACAAAGATCATTATATACACGGAAAGTAGGTCCCGTTGCGTTCACAGGGTGAGTAGGTGTGTCGGGATATTCATACATGAGACCGCTGCTAAACTTCTTTGGCATACCCAGTGGGTGACCTGCAATCCAAGCCTCACTCGAGGGCAACGGACGTTGAGTTGCAAACTTCAGTGGATCACGGTCGGCAACAGATCGTGTCAGGCTCATAATCAGAAAATCAGGCTTTCCTGGTAGAGAGGTTATAGGGTTGCCTCCAGTGGGAGTCATGTAGCGAATTCTATGTCAAATTAGTTGGTAATAATTTTAGTTGATTTATACGCAGATAGCAGCCGAATGAGAACAGTACACCTTCATATATGGTAGTAAGTACGTACCTATCAATTTCGTAAATCTGTCTCGGACTTATTGATTGCGGTTCCTGCAAGGTACCATTATTCCATTCCATCTGCCAATCGAGTATGAAACGAATCTTTTTGATATCATCAACGTTTCTGAAATCGATATCAGGGGCTAGTAGTGGCTGATCTTTCCAAACTGCATGTCCAGCCGAGACAATATTGCTCGGAGACACAAGGAATGCGGTTGCAAACCCTAAACAAGTCTGATCTGTGAATTTAACAGTACCAGCTACGCCCGTGGGATGATCATTCTTTTTTAGGTCCATTAGATATTCTTTTACTTTCTTGCCGTTGAACCTATATGTTTGCACGTTCTGTGCACTGGGAAATGGCACAAGGTCGGCCGAATTTACCAAGACACCCACTGACTTCATTGCACTATGTTACACTTAGGTTAACAATATAGCTTCGCCTAGCATAAGAAATATCTCACTTCAAAACACCCACAGAAATTCCGTCTGGATAGTCAAGGGCTTCATGGCGATTGTCATTACCGTATATAACCATGGTAGGCAATTCAATAAAAGAAAACCTGATCAAGTGTTTCGGAAGCAAATGAATTCTTTTGTGATCTTCGAGATTGATAAAAACTTTTATCAAGGTCAGTGTCTAACTCGATAGATTAAGGGATGATAAATGACGCCTACCGTATAAACTGAGACTGATGGCTAATAACTTACAACCCAATGGCCTGTCTTTAAAAGGAGGGTGAGAAAGGTCTGGGAGCTCTTCACATGCAGGTCTAGGAAAGGGAGCCAGGATTTTAGCCCATCCAATGCACCAGACGTGCCGTGACTTGGTCTTCAGCCAGCCACGAAATGAAGGCTACATTCATCTGTTCACTATGTAGCCGATTGGAGTAGCTTCAGCCAGCCATCACCTTTTCCCCAGCGGTTGGAGGTTGTAACTGATAGTCTAGACTCTCCTATTATGTGTTTTAAATATGTAAGTCTCAGATGTCAGGAATGAGGTGTCACGTTCCTCTGGATACAGGTGAAGTACGGTACACTATCCCAGCCTTGGCTAATACGCTACTTGAACTTTTGTTAGACGTGAGACTGAGCAAGTAATGTCAAGTAGCAATTTTAACAGTTTACATTGAATACATGTTATTAAAGTGATGGGCAACCATTTTCATTTCAGTAGACCAATCTGCTCATGCCTTGAACGACCAACTATCAGTTACAGGATAAAGATGACTCTTCCAGAAAAGTAGAACTTTGTTTCATATCAATACAAATACTAAATAAGCCGAATTATGACGATGCGGTAATTAGGTCTGCATTGTATACCTTGTCACTGAGGTTTGCCTTGTAAAGGGGTAACAAGACCTGGCAATTCTCGCATGGTCGTGAGTACGGCCCATGGGCACTGACTTTCCCTAATTCTACACTGGTAAAACTATCTTGAAAGAGTAACGAGGATCCGACTTCGAGAACATTGAGCGCAATACCGCGCAAGTCGCCCATGGAAGGGCTGTGCGTGCCCAACCAGGGAAAATGGTCTGGCCTGGATAAGTATTAGCAACTATGTGACAAACTTACTCAGGGAACGACAAACTTACAAAACAGATGTAATACAATATGTTTCAGCACAGCGACCAAATGGCCGAATTTGCGGTATCTTCTGTCTTTGATGCAAGACATACAAAGAATCAAGCATTTTGATCACATCGCTCCGACTTGCGGCCCAAAAAGACGTGACAGCAGCATCACGAACAGTCCCAAAACTCTTTGGCTCCACTATTTCCGTTTTGAAGCTAAGATCTGTAGGCAGAAACGTGTGGGGAGTCAAAAAGCACTTAAAGAATGCAATAAAGGACTTGTCGAGGCTTGTCGGGTCCAATTTGGGGTTCAATCGACGGTCCACTATTTCGAAAAGACTTTGTTCGAGTTGTGCTCCAACTCGTTTATGCCCCTTAAGTCGTGCAAGAGGCAGTGGCAAAGGAGGTGCTGTTTGTTGAGGAGGGCCTGCCAAATACTGGGCATTGAAAGTCGTGAGAAGGCCAGTCCATGCAACCAAAGATGCCTTTGCCAATACAGAGTTTTGGTATAAATCCCGATATAACAAGTCCGCCAGTTGTTGTCGATACCATGGTGCAAGAGGCGGGATGGTTGGCAGACTTTCGCCAACCGCGAGCGGCACTTGCTTGATTGCAGGATTCAGAATAGCTGATCGACGCCATACATCCAGGGCGTTCATTTGGGCTCGACGCTCAGTTTCTTTATCTCCGCTATTGCTAGGGGCAGTAGGGTAATCACCACTAAACAAGTACCGCTGAGGCGTTGCCTCCTTCCCCACGTATATAACGCAGCTTCGGCGGGGCACGTCAGCCACGGAAGAGATATTTTTGGTGCCCATCTCATGAGAGATGAAGGCCAGATACAAGCATCGACAAAGAAGCACCTGAAGCGGCAAATAGTAGCTATCCCAGGTTGGAGAATCCACAGTTGGCTTCGCAACTGAGAAGATATATCCTAGAGAAGTGCTCGCGTCGACTATTCGAAGAGTGTTTTTGCTTGCTCCAAAAAAGACTTGGATCGAATCTATGGTGCGTTCACCACTGGTGTTTCCTTTGTCATGGATACGTCGAACTTTTAAAGTTTTCCCATCCTCACTATGTTATCGCATTAGTACCATTAGCATTTGTTGCTCTGACATCCAACATACCTTAACGGGAAGAACTCCAACAGTACTTGCTTGACGGGGTCCACGAAGTCTGGTAGGATCCCACAAGCTGAAGGATCAGCCCGAATAGCATTGATCCACGTATAGAACTATTCTCCATATCAATTCAAATCCTGTATCAATCGGACGAGACATTAGTACCCGAACAATGTCTTTATCAAGTAGCAGCTTGCTGGTGCGAGGATCAAGGCTCGCCTTCAAGAATGTGGCATCAAGCTTTGCTGGGCCAGCAAACGCTGAGAATTTGGTTGGATTCCAATCGATTACTGCCATTTGTTGTTGTTGTATAAGTTGCAGCGTAGAACTGGTACGGTAGATAGTTTCTGAGCAGTTGCTCTATCTCTTCAGGGCTTGTTTTTACAGGCAAGAAACGCTTGTTTAGCGCATATGGTAACTTTAAAAGAAGTGAGAGACACACGGTTTCAACCTAACTAGAGAAATTCAACCATGTACATGAGTTTTATGCAAGCAGTTAGGTGCGTGTGGTGGATTTTCGTAATCTTCCAAGTAGAAACAGCAGTCCTGAGATGTCCTCTGCATGCATTCCTAGCTTCAGCCAGCCACAGATTTCTGCCAACCGCTGAATTCGGTTGCAAGCTGCCGTAGCGTAACATTTTGAGTAGATCGCAGAGCCTGCCGGTGGGGGATCAGCGTTTTCCATTTTGAGGGAAACAGCATGTCTACGGTATATTGTGTTCTCATCAAGATCATACTCTTTTGAATAGCCCACTTGATTTGGATAACTTTAAAAGCAGTTGAATACCGGTATTGAGTACGTACAGTAATAACCATTGCTTAATTTTGACACTCTTCTGTAGGTTAGATCACTCAACCCGCAGGTTGGACACTTTTGGCATTTCTTTTACAATAAATCAATAATCCATGGACAGATAGTGATATAATGGTATTGCATCAACACTAGATCGAGGCTCATTTGCTCACTATTCCCAGGTAGGTCCGAACATCTTCACGAGCTGACTCTCATTGACTCCATTCATAACCAAGTCCACGGCAGCATTTAGCATCAAATCTGTCTCCGTAATGCGCCACAAGTTGCCTTCATCCGGCTGCCAGACGTAGAAATTTCCTGAATCATCCTTTAGCAGAAACTGCTCATTATCCAAGCGTTTAATGACGGGCTTCAATCCAACAATGCCAAAATCATCGCCTAGATTGGGCTTCTGTGGGTCAAAGTAGGCTTGAATTTCAAGGTCTGCAGAATTATTCGACCATAGTGCGTTCTGAAAATATGGGTCGTTAAGGTCAACATGAGCTGAGCCCTTAGTGGCATTGTTTGAAGGTGCGTTGTCCTAACACCGTTCAATTCTCCACGTATCAACGAGACATGCTTTGACTTACCGCCATAGTTAGTCTTCTTTTCTTCTTCTTCTTTCCTTTTAGTATGGAGAGAGAGGGTGTAAAGTGGCGTGTCCAAGGAATATCAACGCAGAAAGGCTTTGATTCGGAAGGGGGGGACAGGCGTCGAATATCTAAGCAATATCCACGGCACACCCCGTGTCCAGATCCTTATGTTGACAGATATCATGTACCGCCATAAGAGTTTGATTTGGTCAGTTTCACTCATTCCAACACGCACGTTGCTATCTTGTGGCTAGCTGAAGATTGCCCAAGATAAGATCCATGGCACTCTAGACTGTCACATCATCAAGGCTGAGCTTGGTGGCTGATAGAAACCTCGATGAAATGCAGCCGAATCAAATCTCGACCGAGGAATGGTGCATATGTTATGCAAATATGAAGCCCTTCATCCCCACAGCGGCAGCGGGAGCGGGAGCGAGGGCGGGAACGGAAAGGAAAACCCGCCACCACAAGCGTAGATTCTAGAGCCTAAGTCGCATTGTGATTCGCCCGGAAGCCAGGGGCGTCCTTCATCGTATATTTTCTGAATGGTTCATGGCTGGCTGACAAGTTGGTTGCAAGTTACAATGACAACTCTGACAGAACGATAACTCTGATAGCGTGATGGAAAACTAAAGCTCCACAATCGGATTTTTGGTTTGTGGGTGGCTGAGAGCATTTTCGCGGATTGTTGCAACTCTGAAATCAGACCGTCGTTTTGGTGGCTTGTGAATGACTTACTATTGTGAATGACTTACTATCACAAATTGACCATTTCGTCAAACGACCAGGAAAGAGCAAAATAACGTCTTGATACGGGTCTATAAATGCTCGACTTCGCTCGTCCAAGATATCTAAAATCCACAGATCACAACTATCTTCGGAAGTCTATTTCTATATTAGCCATAGCGTTCTTCAAATACCAAGCCAAAGCTTTCAAAACTCTAACACAGCTCTCAAGATGGTCAACGTATACAATATCACGATCAAGAACAACTCTGGATCTTTCAAGAAGTATGTCTTGTTCAACGCAATTCCCGAAGTCACCAATGTAGTCAGCGACAAGATCTGGGCCAACGTGTTTAAGACTGCGAATGCAGCTGCCGGCCAGGACACAACCTTCACTATATACGCTCAATACCAAGCAATTGTAGGTTCATCGTCTGGAACTCCAGCAGAAGGTGTTACCGTCAATGTTAGTGGATCCAAGGCTATCGATCTTGGCCATGTCAAGCCCGACAACTCCAAAGTTGCAGGCTCCTCAATTATCTTTGACGTGAAGGATGGTGCTCCGTATTTCTTGGATACGCCCGCTATACCTGCTGGTGATGTCAAGGCTTTCCAAATCAGGGCACCTGATGAAGGCAGCAACTTCTCAACAAAAGATGCGGACAAAGGTAAATTTCAGTCTTATCCGTTTATGGACCTCCACAAAAAGTGCTGACCATTTCCAGGGCATTATGTAATTGGCATCGGTGCCTCCACTGCTGGTAATTCTCTCCAAGGTCCGGCTGCAACTTTCACTCCTGCGCCCGGCACAGATTACCAGATTAAGCCGAAGAACGTTTTCTACGTCTCATTTGGTGATTACCAGGCGGGTGACATGATCAGCTACAAAGCTGTCGCTTCAAAAGCAGCTGTTGCTGACTTTAGCGATAACAATGCTCCGGAGTCATTCGCTTTTGTTAATGATGACCACAACAAGTTCATCCGACAGGTTTGAGGTGTTGATATCACCTTGGCAGATTGCTGCGTTGTGATAATAGGGAGGATATCAATAAATCTTGAAAGTTGTCCTCTCATTAAAATGTTTTTACGTACTTCAGGATGAACTATTTTATTCAGGCAAGGTCTCGTAAAGATTGTGACGGAGATAATAGCTGTTATTTTATAAAGGCCTCAATACGTACTTATTCGAGTCTCACGGCTACTCCTGCAGGAGAGGTGCATGCCACCAGGAGCTTTAGAGAGGAATTGAACCACTATACTACCAATCATTCAAATTTTCTCTTCTTGTTGAAAATAGAGGTTTTAGGTGTTTCAGAGTAAGTATTACAAGTTATGTAGCAGCCCCTTAGTCCAGTTATATACTTCTAGCGAAGGGACACGGTAGCCTCAGAACAATTGTTTGATATCCTATAAAACTTGATTAACACTATTCAAAATTTATTTATTACATTAACTTTTGAAGCCATCAAGTAGCATGATTGCCAGGCAAGTAGTGCATAAAAATTAATTTTCAAAGGTACTCCATATAAGTATAAATAGTCCATACGAGTATAAATAGATATTTTAAATATTACATTGTATCCTGAGAACGATGCAAGAGCCATTAACGTGCAATTTCTTGGGACTTCCACAGGCCCTTGATAAGAATGGCTCATTCTTAGCTCTGCATCCAAGATCCAGGACCGTAGAGGACACCACGTACAGGTGTTGAGCCATCGTCTTCCGGTTGTCATTAAAAAGGTCTCGGTAAATCGGAACAGGAGATGCAATGCTTGAAGAAACGGTCGCTATCGTGTTGCATGCTGCATCATAAACTTTCATCTGTTTTTACCAAGCAAATTGGAGGACGCGAGAAGCGGTATCTCATCCTAAAAGTTGTGATATCCGAGAATAGTTTCCCATCCCTATACTATCAAAGATTTGCTTTCACCGTTTTTTGGATGGTTAGGACGCCCGTTGTATTGTGTTCAATTGTTACATCGTTTGTTTTTAGCTCATCAAAACCAATTTTGCAGCAGTTGCTCTGTGCTTCTAAGCCATGGGGTATTGGGGTTCGCGGTTCATAATTGCCCGAAGCAACATAAAAGACGTTTCCAGGTTTGATTTTATATAGCGTATTTGGAACCGGACAGAAGATGCAGAACGGTCCAATATCATTGGTCGTGTGGCTAGAAATCGCAAAGCCATAGCCCAGAATGTATCGTCCTAAAGAGAGATGTGAGTATAAGCCGTGGCCCTCACCGAGCTATCGTCAAATCTACACATACCAACTCGTGCCTCCTTATAAGAGAAATCAGGCTTTGTCCGAATGCAAAATGCACCGCTGGCCCCCAGACTCGGTAGCGCTTGATCGACATCAAACTTCAAGGAACCATTTGCAGCAGTGACATCGCAAGTCGTGCCAGGCACTACTTGACCAGCACTTTTGACATAGCCTAAGCGGATTGGCTTGTAATTGAGCACCTCTACTTGCACCCCGTCGTTGAGAAGCTCATGAGCGCGGGTCCCGCAGACACCATTCAGCTCTTCGTAAGGCATAGCAAGAAGTGCTTGGCCACCGTGGCCGGAGAGTCCGCGAAAAGCCAGGATGAAATCATTTCGAAGGTTAGCTGACGTTTCAAGTGGCGGATCGATAGCTGGCTCAGCAGCGAAGAGCGCATACGACTGTGTTGTGCCAGAGTTGTTATTGATTGTGATGCGTCTTAAAGGAATATTGGTTGACATGTTGGCGGCGTTACGACAGTTCAAATTGTGGCAATTGTTATTTCGCTACACAACTTTGGACGAGAAGAAAGAAACATCCAGAGTCTGATGACTAAGAAGAGCAAAGGCCCGGGCGAGGTTCCTTCTTGTTATGAAGTCTTCGGAATGTTATGATTCTCGCTACCTTAGCGCCAATGTAGAGCCTCAAGTTGCGCCTTCATTCGTCCAATATTTACACCCATGCCAATAACTAGCGCCAAACAGCTCTTTGTTTGACACGCAGAACACGAGAATTAATGAAAGAAACGCATTATAGTAACTTTTAGTACTACAAGCATCTTTATTACTAAGTAGACTAACCTATTAGCAGTTTTATACTCTGACTTTGTCTGATCCACTATTACCCCGTGATATACATTCCTATCCCGTGACTTCGCTTAGGGCCCTGACATTTATAGATCTTATTTCTTATCGTGATACATTTCCTTAGAGTCGGGCCTATAAAGTTGTATAAAATACCTTATATATATAGCAACGGCCTTATGGATATTTGTAAAATAGCCTGGTTTGTATAAATTGATCGCAAGAGCCATTCGGCCTGCTTTAGAAACTAATTGAGTACTAGTTGATTGAGTCATAAGTAATTAAGCAAGGTAAAGTTGGTGTGATGTTTTAAGTGGGGCGTGAACCTCTATGGACCGCTTACTTATCAAATACGTTAAGTTATCGTTACCGCCCTGACCCAATTGCCCAATGAATACCACTACGAGAATAGCAAATAAGTCTATAACAGTGAAGCGATGGCGCTGCCTACTTACCAGTATCGTCCCCTCAGTCCCGGCCAAATACGCATTCTAGAAATTTTGCCTAATGCGACGACGCGCATGAAACACGTCGATCTTGAGAAAACGTCTACTAAATTCAAGTATGCTGCGCTAAGCTACACCTGGGGTGCGAGCACGGAGACTTTTCCTTTTGAATGCGAATCCCACAACCTTCCTGTGCGCGGGAACTTGCTTAACGCACTTTCGCAATTGAAATATCATGTGGCCATTCCCCTTTGGGTTGACGCGATGTGCATTAATCAATCTGACGAGGTTGAGAAAATGAGTCAAATTCAAATGATGACGGACATATACAGGAGCGCTGAAAAGGTCCTGGTGAGTCTTTAGTTGAGACATACATTAAAGTTGTACCGACTGAACGGATTCCTTTGCCAGATCTGGCTCGGCGAGGAGATCCCAGAGACGGGAAATGCTATTGGACAGCTTCCCAAGGTCATCGCGACCCTCAAGACCCTCCAAACACCACCAGTAGAGATAGACTCGATATTACCTCCGTTGTTCGTTACGGGCATTCGGCATCTGTTAACATGCGCGTGGTGGCCACGACTTTGGGTTCTTCAGGAAGCTACATTAGCCCGCGATGCGATATTTATTTGCGGCTCCTACCTTGTATCCTGGAAACTGCTGTCAGCTCTCGTTAAGCAAATTAAACGCCTACATCTTTATAGCCTATTCCGCGGAAATGATCACCGGATTGAATTTTGTGATGGCTTCAGTGAGATACACAACATCGAACTGGTCCGTCACACACACTCGGACACGCTCGCCCCAAACCTGCTCCGTATTTGTCGTCAACGAATTTGCTTTGATCCATGTGATCGCGTTTATGCTGTGATTGGGCTCATGGACAAGTATGTTCAGGAAGGCTTCGTCTGGGAACCGGGCGAGAAGGTTGAAGATCTATATCCCCCTTTCGTCGCCATTCTGCTGCGGATGGATCCTACTGCCATGTTATTGAGCCTCAATGAGACCACACAAAGAAATCCGCATCTTCCTAGTTGGTGCCCTGATCTACACTACAGGTCTTTAAACGATGTGCTCGCAGATTATGAAGGTTACCATGCTGGGTTCACTATACAGACCACAACCACATTTGATTTTGATCAGAATGACCCAGGGAAAATTCGCACCAAGGGCATCATTATGGACACTGTGGAGACCATCAGTAGCGAAGAGTGGGCAGCTGATGCGACCGACGGCCACTTGCCAGAGTCTCCACCGTTCTCTACAGAGCAGCGCAATATCATGTTGCTGCAAAGTTACATCGCCATCGCCCTGAAGATGGTCGAAAAGAAAGACATATGGCGCATCTTCATCGGGAACATGATCGGTCAGCAGAATAGTAAGCTTCATTGGCTCGCCGGTTTCTCTTCAATACACGACCGTCTCGCCAATCGCCGGTGGAAAGAAGAGGCTAAAAAGTTCCAGACTTGTTTCCATGACTTGCAAGTATGGAGCCCAGGTACAGGCGAGCCTTCTCCAGCTATCCGCTTCTACCTGAAAAATGCACGCAGGGTGTGCTATGGAAGGAAGCTTTTCACAACAAAAGCCGGCCATATTGGGCTTGGGCCTCGATCTATGACCGTTGGAGATCATGTATGCATCCTCAAATGCGCAAAAGTCCCATTCGTATTGAAAAAGCATCCGACGCAGCCCGATACATACTATTTGAGGGGAGAAGCGTATGTGCAGGGGCTGATGTACGGAGAGTACTTGAAAGTGAACAAAGGATTCTACTGGATTACGCTCGTCTAGAGATGCAAAAGACAATAGCGATTTCTAGATACAAAT
>Ga0247807_10000556_pt1 | contig 23150 bp, 27 predicted proteins | sample UWRJL074202C1_FD_179931 | JGI IMG/M metagenome (GOLD analysis project Ga0247807, IMG submission 179931) | Plant litter microbial communities from Arlington Agricultural Research Station in Wisconsin, United States - UWRJ-L074-202C-1 | ecosystem: Environmental > Terrestrial > Plant litter >...
CCGTGCGAACTGCCTCCATGGCCAGGATAGAGGCCACCAACCGCGCTCGAACTGCCGTGGTGACTCGACGAAGACTTGTGCTTCTTTTCTTTCTTGTGTTTTTTATGTTTTTCGACCTTGTTCTCTAGCAGATTTGCACCGATAGCCCCAGCTACAGCTCCGCCTAGAGAGCCGAGTATGCCTCCTCCAGCTTGGTGCCCGAGAAACCCGCCGCTGGCACCCCCGATGAGAGTTGCGCCGAGTCCGCGATCACCATCCGGACCGATGGGATGCCCGTTTGCATCATATTGTTGTTGTTGCTGGGGAGCGCCATAACCTGGTTGGCCACCGTGAGATTGTGGGCGACCGCGCTCATCACCATATTGCGGCTGGGGACTGTGGCCTCCCGGATATGGCGCTTGGCTAGGATAAGGAGAGTGGCCTGGAGAGGGTTGGCCGTAACTCTGTGGTGGGTATTGGCCTTGTGGGGGATATTGTTGCTGGTGTTGTGGAGGATAATGCTGAGAGGAGTCGGAGTAGTTATTTGGAGCTTGAGGGTAGGGAACGGGTGCTTGGTGCTGAGGGTATTGTTGTTGTGGTGGGGGATATTGTTGATGTTGGGGAGGAGGAGAAGAATAGTGTTGTTGTTGAGGAGGAGGACCTCCGTGGCTCCCGCCGCCGTAGTAATCTTGGTTTGACATATAGGCTGTGGTTTTGTGGTGTTGACGAGTTGACGATGTTGGAGATCAAAGGTTGGATGGAGGGGTTGAGGTTGTTAAGCTCTGAAGAGAAAAGGAGGGGGCGGGTCCTTTTAATACTCGGCAGGAGTCAACGCCACAGCTTACTTTACTTTTTGGATGCGAATGTGCGATCTGACTGATTGGTACAAGTAGGGATTATGATCCAACACGTTAGAGGAGTATCCGACCGAGTTGGACGTGTTGGGGAACGTGTGGAGGGTCGGCCGGTTGCGCTTCAGAAACCACCTCATACACCACTTGGATCGCATGCAAGCTGCACGTCACGTCAGACGCATATGTGTATACAGGTGAAGAATTATGGGTTTCAAATCTATCCCTACACAGCCAGTGACTGCGCCATTGGCATGCACCTGAAATCTTAGAGACCCTCGTGCCTAGTTCGTGTGATACTGAAAGTGAGTGTGGCTGGGGCCGTACGAATACCTCGACTTCTTCCGCTAACAGAACATATCCACAACCGAATATGACGATAAGTGCGGAATACGAGGAGGCTGAGGTGCCGGGATTACCGAAATATAATACTTTCTCCTTGCCCTCAAACGTGTGGGTAGATACTACGGAACCGTCTACTATAAGTCCCGCCATTGTTTTCTAAGTGGTAAGTAGCTAAGATGCTCGGATAGACCATGAAGAAATCTGAAAGCTCAATCTGGAAGGTTATGAAATGAACATGCTTCATGTGTTCTGCTGAAGCTCAAGCTGAGTGAACTGATATCTCTTGAATTTGTCACGCACTCTGAGACAAAGAGTGGGCTTCATGTGAAATATTACAGTATTTGATCTAAGAAGCTTGACTAGACAATGCAGTGCTTTCCATCTCTTCAATATAACTTTTTCTGTAAGCACTCACCAGAGTCAGTTTCTAGGATACTGCAATCTTTCTCTTCTTAGATAGTTTCCGGAAGTACTACTTCAAACCCCGACTCCATGATCATTGACGCTATTGCTCGATATGCCTGCCCACTTCTCACTACTCCCTGGGCAATGGCCTCTGGAAATAGCTTGGGTGTTCATCTCCGAAGTACGGTCCGTAATGGTTCTCTAAGTTGATAACCATGTGCTCCGTATTCAAATCCTGTTGCCGGAGATAATACTCCTCGTCCACGAGATCATCTTCCACGTAAGGAGGTCGATAATGATATAGTCTTGGTTGGCGATCGGGATATTCAGGCACATATTGGCTTACATTGCAGAGAGATTGTAGTGATGTCTGTCTTGATTCGGGACTAGCAAGTGCTTGTTGTCTTCCTGGTAACATCGACCCAAAGTCGTTCTGTTGATATAGATTTTGCTCTATCGCATCTCTCGGATTTCCCAAACTGTGCATAGGCTCGTAGTTAGCACAATTCACTCTGCTAAAATAATCGAATTCTTAATGGTGGTATTTCGCCTTCTGTTAATAGCAATCATCGTGCTACGGAGCTTACCCAATATCGAATCCACTTCTCGAAGGATATCGAGGTTGTTGGCGACCTATAAAGGCATTGCTCCCAAGAGCATCGTGTCCCAGCGCTTTAAAAACAAGTCAACCAAAATTTTCTCTAATCAGCCCCTGAAGAAAGTTGGAGGGAAGTGATCTCATCGCATTGATTTGCAAAGAGTCCTGGGACTTCGGAACCGAACACACTTACGCATTGGTGACTGTAAGCCGTATCCAAACGGTCGTTCATACATCCCATGGTTCGTTATAAGTTCACTTTCTAAACTATTGGAATCCGCGAGTACTTCTCCTCCACGTCGTCCTCCCATATTTGGGTCTTCAAGCATTCCTCCAAGTCTGCCCCTAGATCGTCCTTGGCTCTCTAGACGCCCTAGACCGCCCAAGCTAAACCTTTCTCTGTGCCTACTACCGCTTATCATAGTATTTTCATAGTCGGTCAAGCCTCCACTGATTAGATTTCCTCGTAAATCCAGTCTCTGCAGTCGCCGTGGAATTTGTAGATTATATCTATGTTGAGACATAAGTGTGAATAGTTACCTTTGGGCTGGTCAATTTTAATGGATGATTACTATTGCCAGTGAGATGGAATGAACAGGAGGCGGATTTATGTAGTTTTGCTCTTCTCCGGGTGTATTGAACAGCAGATCGAACTTAATAAGTACAAATTTGAGACAAAAAGGGGTTGTGCTAAAAGCAAACTTCTGAAGGCAACGTACAGTAGCGAGCACATTCCATGAGTCAACTGACACAGAATTATGCAGCTATGGGTAACCCCTTGGCTTGGAGACATTGTTACAGGCTAAGTTCTAAGAGAAGTGCTCGTTTGCTTCCCCGAGGTCTTACAAACCCTTCTACATGTATCTGCCAGGTCAGAGATACATCTCGTGAAACATATTCTTGCATAGAGGAAGTATAAAACACTCCATTGTAATATCTTTCTAATAGCAATAGGATAAATACAAGAAATTTTGTATAGAGAGAAGGGAATGAAGCGGTATCAGAAAATACACACTGCTCAAGATACATAGTGCTAACTCTCTACTCTTGCAAGGCCTTCGCCTGACCAGTTACATGTGCCTCCTATAATATGACTCCTACAGGTCAACTGAAAGCAGGATCCATCAATAAACTAGGACTGAAACGATCTTGGCTAATATATGCAGTGCTTGAGTATAAGATCTTGTTAAAATAACAAAATCCTGTTGAGTGTTATTATTTGAGTTGTTGATGGAGAATAGGCGTGGTATTTGTACCACCTCGTTATTGTGAAGCAGTAATACTAGAAGACAGTAGTAGAAGATATAATGAAGAGTCGCATCACTTTGCGGGCTAGGTAACTATCGAGTAGAGCCTATATCTTCTGGGCTTTGTGCTATAGTTAGCATCAATCTAGTAGGGTGGATATAGTTGTAGTCAGGTTTGTCATGCAGCAACACTCTGTCTTTCTCGTATAGTAGAGCGCCAGAAGTATTTTAATAGATAGGGTCTAATTTTTCGATCAATTCGATCAACTAAACAGCAAAAGTTGACCACAAAATTCATATATCAAATAGATCACGAGCTCATCGCCAGACGATACCAGCCCCCCCAGCTCACACGTCACGTCAGATATACACTAAACTATTTTAGGACTATTTTATGGGGCATCGCTAAAGTTGAGTCTGTTCAAAGCTCAACCTCGAATTTCTTCACAAGTACCTAGGAGAAAAAAGGTCCTGTACGCATACATCTACACAACTGTAACAACGTTAACAAATTTGCTTACTCCTTCGAACTCGCAGCATCGACTCTCATCATCTTCAAAAGGTCTCTAATCGCACTCGCTGCCTCGTCTTTAACTATTCTCACAAGTGTCTCGCGTTATTGCATTCAGCGCGACACCATAATTATCAAAGCCTCGAATCATTTGCATATTGTTATAAGCTTCGATTCACATTACAGCATGCCTTCACAAGTTCCATCATCCTTTGCATCGGCGGCGGGCTCGGGTTCAAGTCGCGAGCCTCGAAATAGCAGAGCGGATGGACGAGCGACCGACTGGTACGTTATTTATTAATTATTACTGCACTTCTTCTCCCGAAGCTTTATCTTTGAAGAAAAGTTCCAAGATTGGATGAATCGTTGGACAAACAGTAGCAAACAATTAGGCGTGGTGAGAATTTGTGCCTAGTTACAGAATCTATTCGACGCGCTAGTCTTAGACGCTTTGATACAGACAGATCTATTAAATATCGGTCCGCTAGACTTTACAAAAGCCTTGCGACTTTATTTTCATAATCTGGATGTGTTACAGCGTAGGAATAGCGACTAGGATTGGTTGCACTCCTGAATTCAGGCACAGGTTTCAACAGCCCGAAAGAACTGCGCTAAGGATAAACAACGTCGTTATCAAGATATTCTTTTACATATTGTCAAGGCGAACGCAAGGCATGGCTAACAAGGAGGTAATAGGTCAGCGCAAAGAACACGGGGAACGAATGGTACAGTGACTCTCCGTCGCTCATCTACTACGCCTTATGCTAAGTCCACCGCAGACTCAGAAACGCAACACGGGTTTGGAGCAAACCATTTAGTAGAAGTTTTCCGAAAGCAGGACATCTCGTCAAAGGTCGATGTATCGCATCTTTTCACCAACTCTTGGGATCCTGGACATACAAACGGTGCGAATGGGCGAGGCTGGGGCAAGAATACCGACAGACAGGATTCAAATGCGCCCGAATCATGTTGGTCCACCGACGGCAAAATTGCACCCAGGACCCTAGAGGAAAAGACGGATTTAGAAAGAAGCGTTAGTACACTCATTGTTTACAAGAGTCACTTAACTAACCTAGCTAGCTTTTTGATACCGATGTTAATTCTCCCATGAAACCTCCCCCACAAAACAAGGAAACCAACGGACAAGGTCTCGGTGCTAACGGACGCAAAGCATCGATCGGACAAAACTCAAGCCCATTTGGAATATCTTCACCAAGCTCGAGTAGACCAGGCACGCGTCGGCAGCAAACGACCGATTCCGTCACTGGTCTGGGGTCACCGGCTGGTAATGGACGATTTGCTCGGGATGATAACAATACTTCTTTTAGTGGCAGAATGCTCAGCAGGGACGGCCCAGATGATCGTGCTGAAAATCCATTCAGGGCCGGTTTGATTCGCAGCAACACTGGTGGAAGTGGGCTAGGGAATGGACCTGCGTCACCATCAACTTGGGGCAATACTCCAAGTAGTGCAACGCTGGGTTCTTTTGGCCACTTTGCATTAGGAGGTTCCGGTACCCCTTTAACTCCGGGAGAGAAGAAGGCTCCATTTGGTAGTAGCCGCTTTGGCAAGCTCATGACTAAAGAGAGTTCAGAAGATATGCCATCGAAAGCTGCTGCAGGTGGTTCCTGGAGAGGTAGGCAGCGTACAGATACAACTGATACCGACCCCGTAAGTTTCTCAAGCCCACTGGAACCTCCATAGCCATCAGTATAATGAAATTTTGCTAATCAACGATTTACAGTATGGCAGCGATAACGCGACTGGCAGTGCTGCTTTAGGAGGTGGTCAAGATACCAGCCCACCTTTTAACCCAAGCCAAAGAGCCCCGGGTATGGAGACTCCAGTCCGAGGCGCATCCAGCGATTTTGGAATGTCGGATATGTCAGGTTTCCGTGACGCTCGGGCGCAGAGCCACCAAACTCCTCAAGGACGACATGGTCAGGAGCCGTTGAGCCCAATCGACACGAACCCATATCGTAGCCCACCCGAGAATGAGACGGAGAGAGACGATGAAAGCTTTAATGGAGATGCCTTTCAGCAGGGTCGTTCACAAGGCTTAGGGGGTATCCCAGAACATGGGCCAGGTCCCTTTGGACACCTTCCAAGAGGCTTTCCCAATGCTGGTTTTGATGGCAGCGATAGGAGTCAAACTTCTAGCGTTGGTGGAAATAAGCCATTCCCTCCGCCGTTAGGACTAGGAGGACTGCCTTCATTGAGTGGACTCGGTTCCATTGGCGGCTGGCCTTCTTCTGCCACAGTTGGTACCCCAGATAGAGAGAACCGCTCTGCATTCGGGGGTGCATTCGGTAATAACCCAGCTTTTGGTCCAACGGGAGATCTTCAGTCGCCGGGATTCTCTGCCATGAGTGGCGGTGCCTTTGGGACCATTCCTACTACTGCACCAGCGCCTGGCAACAGTAGAAGATTGGCATCATTTCTTCCTCCTGCGATGCAGGCGCAAATGCAAGCTGCTGAGAGCGAAAGCCCAGTTGAAGGCGGACACAGCTCTGCCTTCGGCACCATTGGTCGAACTAGTGCCTTCCCACGTGACACCGACAGCCCCTTACGAACAGGGAGAAGTGTTTTTGATGATACAGGTGCGGACAACGACTCAGCGCGTAGTGGTGGATTCTTCTCCACTGATGTCGCTCCAGGACAAACCGCTACTTCGTTTCCACAAGGACCTTCGTTGCAAACGAACTTCCAGCAAGGGCAAGGGCAAGGGCAAGCACCATCGATTGACTCTGCTGTTAATCAACTGCCTTCATCGCAGCAACGAACGATGGTTATGCCCGACAGAATGAGATGGGTTTATCTTGACCCGCAAGGTCAGATCCAAGGTCCGTGGTCTGGTCTCGAGATGCACGATTGGTACAAGGCAAATTTCTTCACTGCGGATCTGTCTGTTAGGAAGCTAGAAGACACCGAGTTTGAACCGCTTGGGCAGCTTATTCGACGTATTGGCAACTCACGGGAGCCTTTCTTGGTTCCCCAGATCGGCATTCCGCACGGCCCGCCAGCAGCGCCAGCTGGGACACCTTTCACGCCTACTGCTGCTCCTGGAAACTCGGCTACTCAAACCGGGTCTGTGCAACCTCCCTTTGCTGGAGCATTCCCAAGCTTTGGTACTACTTTGACTGCCGAGCAACAGAACAATCTAGAGCGCCGTAAGCAAGAAGAGCAGTATCTCATGGCTCGCCAACGGGAGTTTCTGCAACAACAGCAGAGCATGAAGCAAATGCAAATGAGTGGTGTTCCATCTGCTCTGCATCACCAGTCAAGTGCTCATAGCCTACAAAGCCAACCCAGCTTTGGCAGTATGACATCACCCATTGGCATGCCTACTCAACCTCCAGTACCAGGGGTGGCTGGCTTTTTTGACGGGCCCCCACGTCAGGCTCCAACCAGCGGTATCTCTGATTTTTTACAGCAAGAGGACATTAACCGTCTTAGTCTACAAGATCGCCAGCAGCAGCTTTTTGGCTCCAATATACCAGCATCTCAAGGTATCCATGCTCAGCAGATAAATGCTCTTTTCGGACAACCATCTGATGTTCAGCAGCGTGATGCAGCAAGGGTTGAGCAAGCTCGCCAGGAACCACGCTTTCGCGAATGGGAACAGCTTAGATCCCAAACAGACATAGATGAGGCCGGCCAGCCCTCTGCTGCGAATATGCTCGGCGAGCCTATCGCTCCTCCGCACCAACAGCAGTACTCTGAGACATCAGAGACCCAATTTGAGAGACCCGCTGAGGTATCAGAGGTTTTATCCCTTAGTCAACAGATTCAAAAAACTGCATCGACCAAACAATCCCCAACCCATGCAGCCCAGCCAGAGTCGCCATGGGGGAAAGTTGATACCAATCTACCAATGCCATTTCCACCACCACCGCAATCGACTACACCTCTACCCGCACCAACTGCTCAGCGCGGTAGATCTAATTTGCCAGAAGCATTGACCATGGATGAAAGGTCACGTTCTGAGACGCCAGAAATAACCACTGCGACTCCATCTATTGCTCCATGGGCCAAAGAATCTACTGAAGCATCCAGGGGCCCTTCCTTGAAGGAAATTCAGGAAGCCGAGGCAAAGAAGGCCGCTAAGGATGAGGAGAAGGCAGCTGCCACTCGTCGTGCACTGCACGAGCAAGAAATGAGGCTGCTTACTACCCAGCCTGTTGCACCTGCTCCCGGATTGCCCTCTTCATCGACTTGGGGAAATAATGGTTCGCCTGCCATGCCATCAGCGCCGTCTCCATGGGCCACGAAGGCTCCTGTTAAGGTTCAGCCATCCAGCAGTGCCGCATCCAAGAAGACCCTGGCTGATATCCAACGCGAGGAGGAACTACGAAAGCAAAAGTTAGCCGCAGCAACAGTAGTCGCTCAACCAGCCCAGGGATCAGTTGGTGGTAAACGGTACGCTGATCTCGCTAGCAAGTCTACTGCTATCCCAGCCACCCTTGCTAGCCCATGGGCGACCGTTGGTGCTGGTGGTAAAGTAAAGGTCCCAACTGGACCTGCTGGCACAGCACCTCAGGCGGCACGGTCTACCAGCAGTGCCGCAGTCCCAACCGTTGCATCTCGTGCTGCTCGTCCTACGGCGTCAACCCGTAGTGTCACCACCAGTGGCCAGTCTGCAGCCATGCTCGCAAAAGATGAGTTCAAGAAATGGGTGAAAACCTCTTTGACTAAAGGTCTACCTTCAACCGTGAATGGTGAGTAAAACCAATCATACCTGACATCCTGTTTCTAACTAGTTTTAGTTGATGATTTCGCTGCAACGATCTCTGATTTCGACCCTGAGTTGATGGTAGAGGCCGTTTATGGAGCATCGGAAATGGCAATGGATGGCCGTCACTTTGCCGAGGAATATCAGCGTCGCCGAAAGCTCGCTGATAAGGGTGTTATTGAGCCATCCAGCACGGGGTCTGGCACCACCTTTTCAACAGGTGCCGAAAAGGCCAGTGGATGGAGTGAGGTTGCTAAGAAAGGGCCAGCAAAGGAAGAATCTTCCGCTGCTGGATATAAGGTTGTGCCAAACAAGAAGAAAGGTGGTAAGAAGTGAATGCTGTATTATCGCTGTATGATTAAACCTCTCTGTATAGCATGCGTAGCGTTCTGCATTAGGATAGGTGCATTAGCATTAGCGCCTTGATGACTACACTGTAAAAAACAAATGGAAAGCGTTTATGTATTATCAGATGTGTGCCTATTTCTCTTGTGATTATTCTCTAAGTGATATAATACCAACTACCATCCCTTTTAGTACTGTTAACTTGTTAGACTCTGTAACACTGTTATCTGATGGGCACTATTAAGTTGCGTCAAAATGCAAATTATGATTATCAATACAAATCTATCCATCACGTGACGACGCCTTTTAAGTGGACCTCTGAGCACTATGAGATTTTATATTTTGTTGATACTTGCCAACCTGCTCTACAAGCAAGATGGCGCAAAATACTCAAATTTTGGATGATGGCACCCTTGATTCTTTGCTATTCAATATCGAGTCTTTGAAGCAAGAAGAAGAACTGTCCGTAGTTGTAACATCTTACCTTGAAGGAGATTACAAAGCAGTTCTACACAATCCAACCTCGCAGGCTTTGCATGGAAAACTATCTAAGTATAACGAAGATCAGAAAATATCCTTCGACGTCGCGGGTCCTCAAAGCGATATAGATACTATATTGATTTTTATTTCGGGACTTGCAGCTTTCAATGCATTTCTTCAAGCCAATGTCACAGGACCACCACTAGACTTCAAGGGAATTTTTGGAAATGACGGCTCGAACCCGGAATTCAGGAACAAATGTCTCAAGAGTTTGGATGTCGATGGTGTGTCGGTTTATCAACATATTCCTCACATCGACCTCTTCTGTCTTGCGCGTTTGGTATTTACGGATTATTTGCCAAAAATCGTTAAGACGGGAGTTCGAGACTGCAAATGGATGCGCGTGAGGATAAACTCATATCACCAACGCTTGCTATCAGGTCTATCTGGTGGCAGCTTGAGTGATTCAACATTATTGCAAGATGTGATTGAGAAGGATTTGAAAGAGCTTGAGGAGGAAATTTTGGCCCCTGAATCTAAATACCCTACAGAGGCCAAAGTCCAGTTTTTGCTAGAGAAAGCTCAGATTTATATTATGCAAGGCTTAGAGATCAAGGCGCAATCAAACATTAAGCTTGCTAAGAATGTGTCTGGATTCAGTTATGCACTATCAGGGGCCCTTGGAAAGAGGACGAAGTTCCAACAAACTGATATCTCTCAATTGGTTGTATTTGCAAAGAGTGATGCGGCTGATTCAATGAAACGTCTGGAAGCTTTGACTAGCAATCTGAAGGAAAGTAGTATTGAAAAAGGAGACGAGGGTGTGGATGAGCTGCACAGCGGTCCTACAGCTTTGAACCTCGACGACGATACTCTTCTCGAGAATATCGAGTTTACGAAACAAGACCCAGATAAGATTGACATTTCTGGGCTTCCCGCTGAGCTTGTTGGTATACAGCCAGATAACCAACCACAGCTGAAGCCGTTGGATCAAATACTGTTACTCACTGAAGCTACCCTGAAGGATACGCTATCGCCGTTGGATAAGCTAAATCGCGAAGAAATTCTCCCATACGCAGTGAGAGTTTTGATGGACAAGCCCACAAATTGGCAGATATATACACAAGCTCTACTGGTCAGAAGTAGGATTGAGTCGCACCGATCACGAACTCAGGAAAGAAGTATTCTTCAGCTTCAAGTTATCGTGGATCAAATTATTGCAGATACGCAAGAAGAGACTTCTGCTTCCCCAGACGGAATACCGGAAATCCAAGTAACTCAGTTTCTACCTCGTGCAAAAGCATCAGAATCCGCGCCCGTTTATGAAAGACTAAAGTACATATTTCAACTCAATACCCCAACTCGTTGGGAGGTAGAAACCGAGCTAGCTTATGCTTGGAGTGGTGTAGGAAGTCTGATTAGTGCTTTAGAAATTTTTAAACGTCTGAGGCTATGGGCCGAAGTTGCACTTTGCTACCATTCTGTAGGCCAAGAAGATAAGGCTCGACAAGTCGTCCGAAGGCAGCTGTTCTATTCTACTAAAGGCCCAGAAATGGATCTCTATGACATCGATGCTGCTGAAGTAGCGGCTGAGAAATGGGATGGTGAAATTCGTTCGCCTCCACCTCCTCACGCTCCACGGCTATGGTGCATCGTCGGAGATCTCGACCAAGATCCTGAGTGCTGGCAGCGGGCTTGGGAAGTGTCTAGAAACAGGTATGCACGAGCTCAACGTGCTTTGGGAGAATATTATACCAAGCAAGGTGATCTGGAAAAAGCCCACGCGGCATACATGAAAGCCACAGTGGTGAATCGGCAGAATAATGATACTTGGACCCGACTGGGAGAGCTTGATCTTAGAGTCGGGAACTGGGATGGAGCTATTGTTGCTTTCCAGCAATCTGTAATGATTGATGATACAGATGCGAAAACTTACAGTAATCTTGGCTCCTCACTTCTATCAAAGCATACGGAGATCATGTCCTTGAAGAAGGTTGCTGCCCATGTCGAAGCAAGTAACGAAGATGACGGGGATGATTTCTCCTTACCTGCATCAAAGGAGCAATCTCCTAAAGATATCATGAGGCAAGCATTACTAGCTTTCAAGCGTGGCGCTTCACTTGCACACGACAACTGGAAGATCTGGGACAACGTCATCACTGTCGCTGGCCGCATGTCACCTCCTTCTTTCCCAGAGCTGCTACTTGGTATGCGGAACGTTATAAGAATCCGCAGCCCAGCAGTTGGAGAAGATGCAGTTGATGTTGATATCATCCGCGCCGTCATTCTCGAAGTCACCAGTAGAGAGCGGCCGGCTGGCGAAACCATAGGTGGCATATATTTCCCTCCTCGAGGTAGTCTTGCTCGAGCTACTATGGAAATAGTAGATTCGGACATTGTGCCACTGATCACCAAACGCGCAGAACTATGGACATTAGTAGAAAAGCTGAAGCTTTATCGGAGGGATTACGCTGCAGCGTTAGCTTGCGCAGAGAAAGCTTGGAGAGTTGCATGTCAGGGTGAAGCATGGTTGCAGGAAGTTGATCAGTGGAAAGTGGTAGTCGCAGCGACGGACAATTTGGCGAGTGCATATGAGAACTATGGACCGCAAGAGAAGGAAGATGGGACGGAGGTGGAGAAAGGGTGGAAGATGAAGGCGAGAAGTGCGGTAAGAGGGATTATGGGGAAGGCGAAGGATGTTTGGGAAGGGACCGATGAGTGGGAGGTTTTGAAGGAGAAGTTAGATGAATTGAAGGCCTTGTAGTGGAAAGCATGAGCTATAGACTGTAGGCTGTAAGACTTATGAATAGAGATACGTGGAATCTAAGAAATGATTTAGATCATGGTTTATAGATTAGAGATAGGTGTCTTTCTCTGAAATAAAATGATAATTATTGTGATTGTAGGAGTTCGTCTATGGGCCTCGATCACGCATGACTGTTGCATCATCTACAGCAGTTCTAAAAGAGTAGCAATTAAGAGACTAGCAAACTAGACTTAGCTCGAATTTCTAGTTGATGGAATTTTAGGAATGTTGAGCTTGTGACGCCTCCTACGTAGCTGTTCAGGATCCGAGATGAAGCAGGTGCTACTATTTCATTCGTCTTCGTCGACTGGAATTCACAATTATCAATCGACATAATGAAGATAAAAAAACAAGTTCGATCCTGAAGAAACGGTCTTTCAGTTCAAAATCTCTTTTGCTTTTCTTCTCTATCCTTGGTCTACTTCCTTTTTTTTTTTTCTGCGGTGGTCGCCGAGGACTCCCGGAACTACCATTCATGCAGAAGGCTTCTTCTCTATCGAACTCTAAAGATTCACTCACTCGCAGTTCCGTGGCTCAAAACCCGTCCAGGTAAACTAACAAAGCTCAGCCTCGGTATTCTCTCTTAGGAATCACGTCTCGAGTCGTTCTATCTTGCCAACCAACATTCGATATCTCGCTTACGCCCCTGACACGAACCATCCCCTCCTATCTCACCCTTTCTAGCCCCCCCCCCTTCAGCCATACCAGCCACCAACCGCTCACGAACATCACCATACGGCACGGCTTACTCTGCACACCGCAAATTCCAACATCAAATCTCCTCTCGGCATAGCCACCACCACCACCAAACTCCCATCTCGGAGGAGGTGTTTGCAAGCTACATTTCGCAAAAAGACCAACACATCCAATCATTACCACACGCAGAAGGCTTAAAACTGGGGCTCTACCTGCAATATCTGCATGCAGAGCTTACTGCCGTTCATCTACTGGGGAGAGGACGATATCCCATGATTGGTGAGATCAGGGTAGGGGCCAAGCTGAAAGATATATATTTACATGCATCCCCATTTCTCCTGCCATCTGGATCTCTTGTGAAGAAGCTTGTTCTCCTGCACCTCAAGAAGATCAGCGCGTTTTAAATCTCTGTTCATCCACTTCCCTATCTGTGCTTCTTCCTCTCATTACCAATATCTCATAGCTTTACCATCCGAACCCCATTTAATTGAACCCTTGGAAATACTAAGAAACGGAACACAAGATGGGCTGTTTTTCCTCCGCCCCCGAAAAGGAAAATAAAGAGAAAGCTGTGGTCGCACATCCTGAACCAGTGGCAGTGCACGATGCAAGTCACGAGGGGGTAAAGGCCGAGGGTGGAGAGAAGAAGGAAAAGGATCCTAAGAAGGAAGCGTTGAAAGTGGCAGGCGTGCTTTACAAGAAGTACAAAGAGGGTAGTAAGAAGAAGAAGGAGAAGGGTCATGGTGGTAAGTGTCTTTTATTTCTTTTTTTTGGCTCTGGTTTTCTTTCCGCTATAAATGTGATGTGTGTAGCTAGAGACCGATGTGTTTTTGAGTGGTGGGAATGCTTTGCGTCCTAAAAGTTCCTTGAACAGTAAGAGGTGCTAATTGATGTAGGTGAACATGGCGGTAGTCATGGTGGTAGTCATGGTGGTAGTCACGGCCATGGCGGTCACGGTGGACATGGAGGACATGGAAGGCATGAGGAAGGACACGAAGAAGAACATGAACATGAAGAGGAGGAGGAAGAGAGCAGCAGTGAAGAGGAGGAAGAGGCCGGTGATGAGGAGTAACTCCTCCTAATAGTAAAGCAGCAATTCGGATGGAACCGAATAGTGGAAACAAGGAGCATGGCGAAATTTGGAATTATGATACCAGTGTGCGATCTTTGGAATTATTAGAAAGAATACGGATACAGAATGAACGACAGCGGGTAATAGCGGCGCTTTTTCAGTGCTTTGAATGTGGCTTGGTCATGACGGTGAATAATAATTAGGAGTCTTCTGCTCCTGCAGGATTGTTAGATGCTAATTGCAGTCCTGCTTGACTCCGTGAAATGTGGAAGTAATCTATTAAATATTGTATTTGATATATGTATGCACAAATTTTCCTACTTAGTCCGTAACCACCAGCGATATAATGGCAAAGGATCCTTTCAAGGATTAAGTCTATATACACCTAGCCAACTCCAGTTAGATACCCATCTAACTTCATAAGCTTCCCAATCCGTCTAAAACGCCGTCAAGTATGTGTTTTGCATCAGTCATTGGCTTCCTTAGGCTTCTGATAACTAACACAGATAGTCTCTGAGATGCTAAGAGTTCTATATTATAGCATCAAAAGAGCTGTGCTACCGGCAGCAAGTGCTACTAAACCAGTGCTAATAATTTGTTTGTTTGCTCCGCTCTTCTTGGTGCTAGGAACATTGCCTGTAGATGGGCCTCCAAGGTACCATGACCCAATGTCAGTGAGAGCTCCCTTCTCTGTCAACATGGCAGCCTGAGTCCCTACATTGGAGACATCAGATCTGAAAGAGCCGAAATAGGAGTATCGTCCAACATTCTCAACCCGGTCAAAGTAAGTGGCAGATGTTTTGAAGAAATCTTGGGAGTCTCGTAAGGACTGATCATTGTAGGCGTATTCCGTCACCCAAGTTGATATATTTGGATAACTATTGCTGAGTCAGTCTGGAGTTGTGAGGCTGCTTCGAGTGTAGAATTTGTGACTTACGTTCCCCATACTTGTCCAAGATGGCCGGCTAATCCTTCAAAGTTCCCATACCAATGCACAGGAATGAAATCCGCTGTGCAGTTTGTTCCTTGGCTGGCGCAGCTAGAGAAGAAATCGGACAACCAGGTGAATCCACGCGGGCTACCGGTCACAGCCGGCGCTCCAGTCTTGATTCCCATCTTTCTGAGCGGCTCAATCTGCTTGATCCATGTGGCTGCCGCTACCTTTGGATCGATATTGGATCCTCCCGTAGTCTGTGTTCCATCTGGCTCGTTGAATGCCATGACATGGCTTATATTTCGTCCCCCTTGTACCATTGTCTGTATGTCGGTCAAGAACGTGTCGGATACGCTCCAAAGCATGGGAACAAACTCAAACTCTTCCTGGGTTTTAGACGCAAAGGCGGCCGAGGGCTGAACGCCATAGTTGTAGTACCAGGTTAAGTCACTGCCGGAGCCAATCCATATCTGATTGTCTTCAGGATATTTGGCGGAGGGAACAAATACCAGCCCTCGCTTTTCAGATCTGGTGAAGGCCCCCGTTGCCCCCGCTGCCCCCGCGGCCTCTGCAGCTGGGAGCAGAGATGCTGCTGCCAACAGTAATGTCGCTGAGAAATGCATCGTGAGGTTATCTGCAACAGCTTTCGTATCGGCACAGCCGGAATTAATAGTAGACGGTCGATGAGCGCTTATAACACGGTGCGCAATGTTTAACTTGGGAGGTAAGGGAGAAGATGTTTCGACCGTTCGGATTAATTGAAAGAGCGTGGGGCGCGAATGAAGGGCTACTAGCTATACCAGTTGAATTGATTGAAGCGCAAGTCTCAACCGGATGACGAGGAGCGAAAGGGGGAACAAGAGTGGTTAAGGCGAACGGTGGTGCTCGTATCTGTATCTGAAAGAGTTTTGAGAGTGGAGCATATTCTCCATGGCACTGACACTGGCTTAGGCTGGGCTACTTAGCTGTGGTGCAGTAGACCATGCTGCACTGTGTCGGACCGTGTGTGTGGATGGAGAGGATGGGATATGTTGGGGTGGATGGTGCATGGTGGTGCAAAAGAAACCCAAACCAGGCGTCTTCTAGTGCCGGGAAGAGTAACTATTGCACGCCAAAGCCAATTTTCCAGGTCCCGCTTCTTGGGAGCTGAGATTCGGGAAATTGGGTATTTCTATACGGCAGAGTCGCTGCACTCAATTCAGGTGCCATGCCTGAGTTGGACGTAATGGTAGAGTCCTGCTGTTTACCTTTGTTATTTACAGATACTGGAATGGTGCACGACGGCCATTCGTTGCGGAATTTGAGTGCTGACAGCCCGCCCGCCGCCAGAGTAACATCGCCGGAGAACAGACCCTATGATCGTCGAAAGGGTCCGAGACTGTCTAATGTGTGATGGCTAATTTATGGACTTCTATTTAACTGCATGTCGATGCGGCTGTCCTGCCCAGATTCTTGGTTCTAGTTGTATTTGTACAGTACATGACACAGCGATAGACACACTTGTCAAGTCGTAATCTACAGGTCAGGGCCAGTTTCATAATCAGAATATGATCAATTGTTCCTACAGTTTCACATGTATGTATCTACAATACTCTTACTGTAACTAGGGCGACTACGGAAAGTACATCCTATCAGCATCAGCATCCACATTAACCTTCAACATGATGCTCACCCTTAAGGTTTACCAACTCCTCTCCGGGAGCATTTATTCCACCTCTTGGTAGATCTGGCTCTTATGACAAGTTTTCCTCGGAAACACAGCTAACCAAATTTGTTTGCTTGTCAAGTCGATCCGGTACTTCTGACCAACGATTGTCAGGCCGTCAAAGTCTCCATGTACTGTACCATACGGACCTAGTGAGATTGTGCCTTGTATGACGTTCCATCCGTCGAGGTACTTTCTAAGGAACAACAACTACATGCTAAGCCCTCTCTTCTCCAGCGGTCTCACGATGTACAACGAATTTACGTGAAATTGGTTTTTATATACTTGAGCTTTCAATCAACAAATGGTGGTATGACAAGTGTCGCTTAAGATATACACTCATTACCTCTTATGATCTTTTAAGTTTCCACACAGATTCTTGACTTCATGTGCCAAGATTAGGAAGCTCTACATGATTCAGTGTCGGATTCTACATCGATTCCGCAGAGCGTAAATTAAGTGCTTGTAGTTAGGTTCAAAGTGTATACAGCCAGATTTGGAACCTGGGTGGGTCAGGCTCACCCTTTACGTGTAATAACATTTCGGCATCAAATTCTTTTCGAGCTTGGGCATCTAGATGATGCCTGTCTGGAAGCAAGTGGAATGCTTCATTTGCATATCTGTCAACCGGACTTGTACACAGGTAACTAGACAGAAATATTAAGCCTAAGTCTGCTCAAAGTCACATGTATCCTACCTCCGAGCCAGATTTAGGAATCTGTTCAAGTCTCTGTTTCCCAAATAGTGACACGAGATCATAACATGTGATTTTTTCCCCAATAGTATTTAACTGCAATTTCATTCTTCTAAGACACAACATGAACTCAACTAGCATGCAACTGAATGGCGGCCACAGTCATCAAATTCAAAATTCCCAGTAAACATTATTGCTGGTTTTAATCAGAAGCTTTTGTCTCTATCAGTGCGGCGAGTGAATGATTGGGCTTTTGACCATTAGTCTATATACTTCTTGTATCTCTCCGCCCTTGTATTGATTCCAGCAATAAACAGCCAGAACTTTGATAACGGAAGAGACATTTCACCTTTTCTCCGAAAAGGTACAGGATAAGAGTAGATGATTATTGGATGTGCAGTAAGGACGCTCTATAAACCCTCTGAAGAGAGCTCTCCAAATATCACGCATCAATAATCTATATCGGAACGCTAGCGATCTTATTCAAATACCAAGTGGGTGAGTATTCGCTTAAATCCAAGCCCCTGAACATATCGGTCAGTCGGTGTTAAACTAACCTAGGTGCCTCGGCTTCTTGTCTTAGCGTCTTCCCCACGCAGTTTCAAAGCAACACTTACTACTGTATGTCCCCCAGCTTCACGAGCTTCTCCAAAACCTTCACATCCCCCAGACTCACCACCAGAAAACATTATTCAAACCCAAATAATATATTCAAAATGGCAGAAAGACTCAGCTCCATCATAAAGCAACTCACTCCTGGCTCCTCAGGTTTGAGTGCGATGTAAGTAACTCAGCGCATTCCAGAACGTCATGAACACATGTTAATCTGCTCACCAGCACATCCAAAAATGCGGACGATGTTGTTATTACTTTAGCTATTCGAACACCTTTGGCAAAGGGCTTCAAGGGATCATTCAAAGATACTCAACTTGACTTCCTCGTCTACTCTCTGTTAAAGCAAGTTATTGCAAAGTCGAATATTGATCCTGCCCTGGTTGAAGATATCTGCTGTGGCAACGTAAGCTTACCTCTTGATATACTGCGAGGTTGACATACTAACAAGTGTATAGGTCAATGAAGGCAAAGCCGCATATCTTGTACGAGCAGCATCTCTTGCTGCCGGCTTCCCCAACACGACCGCCGCCTCCACCGTGAACCGATTCTGCTCTTCCGGTCTCAAGGCCACACAAGATATTGCCAACCAAATATCCAATGGCTCAATCGAAGTCGGTATTGCTTTGGGCGCAGAAATGATGTCTGTTCCTGGCGAGCGGATAGAACGTCCATTCAACGCAGAGGTTCTGAAGAACCAAGAAGCTGCCGACTGTATGCAACCTATGGGTCAAACATCCGAAAATGTAGGAAAGGACTTCAACATCTCTCGCGAAGCTCAGGATAAATATGCGGCGGAGAGTTATCGACGTGCCGAGGTAGCACAGAAGGCTGGTTGGTTCGATGATGAGATCGTGCCAATCCAGACTGAAGTCATCAACCCAAAGACCGGAGAGACTGTCAAGGTCACCGTGACCAAGGATGAGGGACCACGTTGGGGAACCACCTTCGAGAGCTTGTCAAAGCTTCGTCCAGCTTTCCCAGACTATGGAGACAAGTCTACCGGAGGAAACTCATCCCAAATTACTGATGGTGCCGCTGCTATCCTTCTCATGAAGCGCTCCAAGGCCATCCAACTCGGTCAACCTATCCTCGCCAAGTTTGTCGGCTCCACCGTCGCTGGTCTCGCACCAAGAATCATGGGTATCGGTCCATCCGTCGCTATCCCGAAGCTCCTCAACAAGTTCAACATCACCATTGATGACTGTGATATCATCGAGCTCAACGAGGCTTTTGCTTCCATGGCTGTCTACTGCAAGGACGTGCTCAACATTCCTCATGAGAAGATGAACATCCGTGGAGGTGCTATTGCATTAGGTCACCCTCTCGGAGCTACCGGTGCTAGACAGATTGTTACGGGATTGAGTGAGGCGCGGAGACAAAAGAAGAAGATCCTGTTGACGAGCATGTGTATTGGTACTGGACAGGGAATGGCTGGTCTGTTTGTCAACGAGCAGCTTGATCTTGCGAAGCTTTGAGGAAAGAAATATTTATCTGCGCTAGTAGCGTTTATTCAGATTACTCAGTTGTAATAACAAAACCAAAAAGCACTCGAGTTTCTTACATATATTTTCGACTTGTATACTGAGTTCTACTCTCGTTTGATGTCAAGTGTTTCGTTTGTGCCAAAAAGGAGAGGAAAAAGCAAAGATCTGCACGTCAACTTCTATATTAGCGCAAGTGCACGTAGGTAGAAACAAGTGATTCAAGTAAACGAGTCAAATTAATATCATAACAAGATCATGAGTCGAAATATGGCAAACTCCACCCATCTATATGATACAGCATAAACTCCACACCCAATGCCAATGTAGCGCTGAAATGCAAATCAGACAATCACCTGTATCATACACATACAGTCCTGTTCACTCCTTCCACTACCTCTGATCATTATCTATTCCAGCCTCTGCAGCATGCTCTTTCGAACCTTCATATTCACCACTCCACCAACTCCAAAAGCAGGCACGATCCTACATATCCTGGCCGCGGCACTAACTCCCCAATTCTTCCTTACAATCTCCCATCGCTGTCCCCAGCCTATCCCCTTGCCGTTCCTGTTATACAGATCCAACCCCAGCAGATGCATCGGGGTGCTAAACAGCTGCACCGCGGCCGGCGCCACGAACTGCGCGATGGTTTGTCCGCTCAGGCTTTTCTCGATCTGGGCCGGGAGGGATTTCGACAGCGTTGGGCCGAGAAGGGGAGGGAGGTTGAAGGATGCGAAGATGGTGAGGCAGTCCCGCAACGTGAAAAGCGCATATGAAGGTAAAGGCACCGGACGAGGCGGCCCTCCTGGTCCGAATAGTCTGGCGAAAGCCTGATCTTTAAACAAACATAGCCCGATGTTAGCGGTAGATGAAGCAGCAAATTTCGTGGTCCCGCTGGTGACATGTGTAGCGGGTTTGTTTTGTACCGTAGAGGTTATGGTATCGAGTGTGTTGGCTGTGAGATAGGTGCCGCCGTAGACCATACACAGGAGTGCGAAGGGTTTCGAGAAGATGAGGGAATGGGGTTTGAGGAGGAAGGCTTTAAAAGAATCTCTTATCGAGTCTTTAAGTGTTGCTTGTCCTGATGCATTTTGCATGATGCCTCTGTAGACGAAATCTATTAGCTAGTGGTCGAGACGCAAGAGTAGGAATCTAATGATAAGACTTACTTGTCAATAATGGTAATGATGGGCGCAACCATACACGCAGCGGAGAACCCGGCGGTGAAGTCGGTCGCAAGACGCAGACCTAGGTGCTTCGTGTTCCATATTCGAGTTTCCTGTGCTTCCTTTGCAGGTCGCGTGAGAGTTTGTGTTGTGTCCAGACATAGCTTTGCGGATGGAATGTCCACGATAGGTGGTTTAGAGGTCATATTTTGTTCATTTCACCTCACTGGAAATAGCACACTGATGCAATCAAAGTAATGATGTGTGATAGTAATATAATCGCAGGAAATGCAAATGTTGCTAAATTTGGTATTATCGACTCATAATAAGCCTAGTGAACAGAGCTGGGGCTCCGACATCGTCCACAAAATAACTTTTTGGCTTATCATATCGAGCGATAAGATTACAGAGGTCCACACGTGATCGAGTTGAGCACTGTACAATGTTACTTGGAAATTAAGGGGAGCTTTAGACAAGTAAGTTCTTTTACGAAGTACGAATTTGGTGTTCTTGAAGCTTTCAGTAGATTTCCCAAGTCTTTTGCAAAGTTAGCTGACATTGAAGGGTAGAGGCGGGCAGATATGAACTCTTGATGAATATGAGAATTGGCTACAAGATAAAACCATATCTTGAGCAAATCTTTACATTGTGTTGTAAGTGATAGGTCTACAGAGACGATATCTATAATTATTTATCATTTACTGCCCCTTTGAACTTTATATATTTTACATTCTTATTACATATTCCAAATATCGTTCCATCTTCCATAATCACCTTCAATTGGCCCATCTAAAATCCCAAACCTGGCTGGTTTCCCAGTATTGGCTTCTGGGAGACATATCCATTGCCTAATACTTCCGGGAATCTCCTCGCGCACATGGCTTATGCAGATCAATGCTTGATCCTTGTTCAGTCCACCAATTATTACACTGCCATTCTTTGAGACCTCCGATTCAATGATCCGTCTGGAAGAGGAGAATTGTTTGGTTTCACCTTGGGCAAGAAACAAGAGACATCGATCTCTGACCGCATCATCCATGCCGCTGAATGCTTCATCTAGAATTACGAGATCTGGTTGTTTGATGATAGCACGAAGAAAAAGCGCAACTCTTTGAGATGAGAATGGCAAAAAGCCAAATGAAACCTCGTCCGCCCATTCTGTAGTTTCTGAAGATGAAATACCACTGCCCGTATTCGATGTGGCAAGTTTAAGATCTTCCTTGAACCATCGAAGACACGCATCTATACGCGCGTTGGCAGCATCGTCCAGGCGTGGTACTCCCTTAAATGTATCCGCCCAAGCATTTGCCAAAACCTTTCTCAGTGTAAGAGATTTGGGAATATGATTGTGGATCTCCGGGCTAGATTGCCCAATACGTGCTTGGATGTCGAAAATAGAAACTCCAGGTTGGCCTGGCTCTGGTATTCGTGGCTTTCCAAAGAGTCGAATGGGAAGCGAATATGTTTGTGGATGGTCGGAACATATCAGGGATAGAAGCGTGGTTTTCCCTGACCCATTAGGTCCAAAGATTCCCCATCTCTCTCCCCTCCTGACAGTCCACCATAAGCCATCTTTGAGAGAACCGTTTACTTCCTGCTTCCAGTTTCCTAATATAGATTTATCACCATACTTGATATGAGCGCCTTCCATTTCGACCAGTGGTTCGCCTAGATCCATCAGCTTAGCATCCGTTAGCTTATAGCCATCGCGACTCATTGAGGACCCGGTGCCATGGGCTTTTGGTTTAATGGTCTGGGCTTTCAGACCTTGAAACTCAACAGCCGGCGATGCTCTGCCTACTACGGAAACCAAGTCTTCATCAGATACGGCTCGGGGAGTTGGTTCCTGTATTCCACGGCTTGTGAGCACTCGCCCAACTTCATGCAGATCAGGCAAGACAGAATCGGGCTTGATGATGCCTCTTTTAACTGCTTCAGCATGCACTGCTAGTTTCTTTAGAACCACATCCTTCAAACCACCATGAACCACGGTACAGTCTCTAAGGTATAAGAGATGAGTAATCCATTCTGGAATTGGATCTTGTGGTCTGAGAGTGAGAAGCAGACGTGGCGAATGTTTCTTTGCTAGCTCATATAACATTGGGCTCAACGATAGGAGAGTTGGGGGCTGATCACAAATTAGCAATCTGATGTTAAAGTGGTTCAGATATAAGTTGGAGCTTCGAGATTGATGACTCTGTTTTCAATACCAAAACAATAGTGAATAGCCATTGAAGTCATTTGAAGCTCCAATAACAAAAGAAATGACGAAAGGGGATGACTTTGAAATGAAGGTCGCTAGCCTACATCAAGTCCCATCAAGGGTTCATCGAGAAGGAGTAACTCTGGATTAGATAAGAGAGCTTTTGCGATTCTTGCCCGTCTCGTTTGCCCATTACTGAGATTTGAAACTGGCATATACAGTAATTCACTGAGCCGCAAGTCTTGAATGACACGGTCCAATACAGCCATATCCACTTTATTT
>Ga0247807_10000557_pt1 | contig 23120 bp, 21 predicted proteins | sample UWRJL074202C1_FD_179931 | JGI IMG/M metagenome (GOLD analysis project Ga0247807, IMG submission 179931) | Plant litter microbial communities from Arlington Agricultural Research Station in Wisconsin, United States - UWRJ-L074-202C-1 | ecosystem: Environmental > Terrestrial > Plant litter >...
CGGACTTCTCGCGATCTTCTTCTTCCTCGCCGCCGTAGAGCTGAAGCACGAGCTGCGCCACGGCGAGCTGAACTCCGCCCGCAAGGCGCTCGTGCCCACCGCGGCGGCCGTGGGCGGCGTGATCGTGCCCGCGGCGATCTTCCTGCTGCTCGTCCCGCAGGAGGGACTCTCCGACGGCTGGCCGATCCCCACCGCGACCGACATCGCCTTCGCGCTCGGCGTTCTCGCCCTCGTCGGGCGGCACCTGCCATCCCGGGTGCGCGCCCTGCTGCTCGCTCTCGCCGTGATCGACGACCTGATCGCGATCGTCATCATCGCCTTCTTCTTCACGGATGACGCCCGGCCGCTCGCGCTACTCGCGGCAGTCCCGGTCGTGCTGCTGTTCGGGTGGCTGAGCTACCGGGTCACCGGTCCGCTCGTGGTCGCGGCGATGATCGTCCTTGCCGCCACAGCGTGGGTTCTGGTCGCCCTGGGCGGCATCCACCCCACCATCGCGGGAGTATCGCTCGGACTGATCCTGGCGAGCCGCGTGGGCGAGCGGACCCGCCACGCGATCGAGCCCTGGTCGAATGCAATCATCCTGCCCGTGTTCGCCTTCGTCGCCACCCTCGTCACCGTGCCGGACGTCGCGGTGACGCCGTTCGGTGCCGTGTTCTGGGCGATCGTGATCGCCCTGCCGGTCGGCAAGGTCATCGGCATCACCGGCGGTGCGCTCATCGCGACGGCGCTGAACAACTCGGCGCTGGATCGAAAGGATCCCGTGCCGATCGGCGACCTCCTCACGATCGCGGCGCTCGGCGGTATCGGGTTCACCGTGTCGCTGCTCATGAACGAGCTGGCCTTCGCCGGCAACGCCGAAGCGACCACAGAGGGCACCCTGGGCGTGCTCGTGGGTTCGGTGATCGCGATCGTCGTCGGTGGAGGCTTCGCCGCTCTCCGATCGAGGTACTACCTCAGGAGATCTCGCCCGACGTCAGCGCAATGAGTCGGGATACGGCGCGCAGGTACTTCTTGCGGTAGCCGCCGCCCAGCATGTCCTCGGCGAAGACCTGGTCGAGCGGGATCCCGCTCGCGAGGATCGGGACCTGGGCGTCGTAGAGCCGGTCGACGAAGGCGACGAGGCGCAGGGCATCCGTCTGCCCGGTCAACACGAACACGTCGCGCAGGGCGATCGCGTCGAGGCCATCGATGAGGCGCACGTAGCGCGAGGGATGCACGGTCGCGAGGTGGGTGATCACCTCGCCGAACGCGTCCGAGGTGATCGAGCCGGAGAATCGCGCGACCGCGGCGTCGAGCTCTTCGGGGCTGATCGCCACGGCGTGGCCCTCCACGTCGCGACGGCGATAGTCGAGGCCGTCAATGCGGATGGTGCGGAACCTGGCCGCGAGGGCGTCGATCTCACGCAGGAAGTCCTGGGCGGCGAAGCGGCCCTCGCCGAGGGCGTTCGGCGGGGTGTTGGAGGTCGCGGCGATGCGGGAACCGCTCGCGACGAGCTCCGACAGCAGTCGCGACATCAGCCGGGTGTCCCCCGGGTCGTCGAGCTCGAACTCGTCGATGCAGACCAGCGAGGCGCCCTTCAGTAGCTTGATCGCCTCCGCGTAGCCGAGCGCGCCGACCAGGGCGGTGTACTCGATGAAGGTGCCGAAGTACTTGCGCCCGGGCGCGGCGTGCCAGAGCGACGCGAGCAGGTGCGTCTTGCCCACGCCGAATCCGCCGTCGAGGTAGATGCCCGGAAGCGCGTCCGGAGTGCGGCGCCGGAACAGGCCGCCCGACGGGCGCCACGCGGCAGTGAACTCCTGCACGGCGTGCACGGCCTCGGCCTGCGACTCATAGGCCGGGTCGGGGCGGTAGGTGTCGATCGTGGCGTCAGCGAACTGGCGGGGCGGCACCAGGTGGGCGATGATCTGCGCCCCGCTGAGGGTCGGCTGGCGATCGACGAGATGCTGGTCGTCAGTGCTCACGGGGTCCGCTCGTTGTGTGTCGAAGTCTTACAGTTCGCCAGCGGGCGGGCAGGGCCACTGCGTACGCTCGAAGGGTTGGGTCCGGCGACAAGCCTAGACCGAACCGAGAACCCCGTTTTCATCCCTACAGGAGGCACCCATGGCTGTCGCAGTCGATACGTCACCCGAGTTCGAGGGCTACGCGCACCCCGAACGGCTCGTCACCGGCGAGTGGCTGGAGGCCAACCTCGGCACCCCCGGACTGGTCGTCGTCGAGTCGGATGAAGACGTGCTTCTCTACGAGACCGGTCACATCGAGGGCGCGGTCAAGATCGACTGGCACACCGACCTCAACGATCCGGTCGAGCGCGACTACATCAACGGCGAGCAGTTCGCCGCACTCCTCGGCTCGAAGGGCATCACCCGCGACTCCACCATCGTCATCTACGGCGACAAGAACAACTGGTGGGCCGCCTACGCCCTCTGGGTCTTCACCCTCTTCGGCCACGAGGACGTGCGCCTGCTCGACGGCGGCCGCGCCAAGTGGGAGTCGGACGGTCGCGCGTACACCACCGATCCCGAGTCGGCCGAGACCGTCGACTACCCGGTCGTCGAGCGCAACGATTCCGCGATCCGCGCCTACAAGGACGACGTGCTCGCCCACTTCGGAAACCCGCTCATCGACGTGCGCTCACCCGAGGAGTACAGCGGGGAGCGCACCACCGCTCCGGCGTATCCCGAGGAGGGCGCGCTGCGCGCCGGGCACATCCCGAGCGCCCAGAGTGTGCCGTGGGGAAAGGCTGCCGCCGAGGACGGCACCTTCCGCCGCGTCGACGAGCTCAACGCCCTGTACCGCGAGGGTGCGGGCCTCAAGGACGGCGACAGCGTGATCGCCTACTGCCGCATCGGTGAGCGCTCGAGCCACACCTGGTTCGTGCTCACCCACCTGCTCGGCTTCGAGGGCGTGCGCAACTACGACGGTTCGTGGACCGAGTGGGGCTCGGCCGTGCGCGTTCCGATCGTGCAGGGTGCGGCCGCGGGCGACGCCCCCAGCCCACGCTAGAAACCACCAGCGAAGCCGGTCAGTTGTTGTTAGATTTACGCAATGACTGACCGGCTTCCTGCTGCACTCGAACAGATCCGCACCGACTTCCTCGAACTCGGCATCAAGGATCGCCTGCAGCTGCTGCTCGAGTTCTCGAACGAACTGCCCGAGCTGCCGGCGCAGTACCGGGACCACCCCGACCTCTTCGAGCGCGTCGAGGAATGCCAGTCCCCCGTCTTCATCTTCGTCGAGGTGGATGAGGCCCGGGTCGTGCACCTCTTCGCCATGGCGCCGAAGGAGGCCCCGACCACTCGTGGCTTCGCCTCGATCCTCGTGCAGGGGCTCGCCCACCTCACCGTGGACGAAGTGCTCGCGGTCCCCGACGACTTCCCCAACACCATCGGGCTGACCGAGGCGGTCTCGCCCCTGCGCATCCGCGGCATGACCGCCCTGCTCGGCCGCACCAAGCGCCAGATCCGCGAGAAGCTCGCCGCGTGATCCTCTCGCAGCTGGTGCCTCCCGGGGAGAGCATCGACCTCGCCGACGAGGCGAGCCGCCCCCGCCTGCTCGAGCTGTACCGTCCGCCCCGCCCGACCTGGCTGCGCCTCAACCTCATCACCACCATCTCCGGCAGCGCCGCGGGTGTCGACGGCACCTCAGAGACGCTCACCAATCCCGCGGACCGCAAGCTGCTCGGCGTCATCCGGGAGCTCGCGGACGTGGTGCTCATCGGAGCCCAGAGCGTTCGGGCCGAGGGCTTCCTGCTCCCCCGGCGTGCCCGCCTCGCGGTCGTGACGTCATCCGGTGACCTGGCCGGTCACCGCATCTCCGCACCGGTCGAGCCGGGGCGACTGCTCGTGCTGTGCCCCGCCTCCGCCCTCGACCGCGCCCGGGAGACTCTCGGCGTCGACGCCGACTTCGTCGCCGTGCCCGACGCGGATGCCCGGCTCGCGCCCGCGGACATCATCGCCGCCCTGCACTCCCGTGGCCTGCTCTCGATCGTCTGCGAGGGTGGCCCCAGTCTCGCGGCCCAGCTGCTCGCGGGCGGTCTGCTGGACGAGGTGTGCCTCTCGACGAGTCCGCGCCTCGGCGGGCCGGTGCTCTCCCCCTTCGGTGACGCGGGGCTCGAACCGGTGGACGCCGAGCTCAGCCGGCTGCTGGTGGACGACGCGAGCGGGCTGTACGCGCGCTGGCTGTTGCCTCCGGGGCGTTGAGCGCTCCCAGCCATCCGGCAATCGCCTCGTTCCAGCGCGGCGCGTCGTAGTTCCACAGCTTGGTGTGGCGCGCGACGGCGAACTCCTCGAAAGTCACGATGTCGGGCCTCGCCCGCGCGAGATCCCTCGAGCCGTCAGCGGGCACGTAGCCGTCGTCGTCACTGTGCAGCAGCAGGATCGGCCAGCGCAGGTCGCCCGAGCGCTTCACGAAGTCGAGACGGGCGAGGTCGATGGACTCGGCCTGGCCGGTGAGCCGACGTCCCCAGGCCTGGCTGATCAGCGCGAGGGCTCCGCGTCGTACCGCTCGCGGCAGGTGCATCACCGTGCCCTGGAACTCGAGCACCCCCACCCAGTCGATCACGGGTGAGTCGAGCACGATCCCGCGCAGCAGCTCCGCGTGGCCCGATCGCGTCGCGGCCTGCAGCACCGTCGCTCCGCCCATCGACCAGCCCATGAGCACCACGTCGGTGGCGCCCCGCCCGATGGCGAAGCGGATCGCCGCGTCCACGTCGAGCCATTCGGCGTCGCCGAGCGCATAGCGGTTGTCCCCGGTCGGGGGCGCGTCGCCGTCGTTGCGGTAGGAGATGAGCAGTGAGGTGTAGCCGGCCTCGCGGAACACCGGAACCGACCGAAGGGTCTCCTCGCGCCGGACCGCGCGGCCGTGCACCTGGATGACCCAGCGTCCGCTGTCCTTGCCGGTAGCGTCCGCCTGGGCCGGGATGAGCCACGCGGGCGCCATGCCGAGCGTCGTCGCGACCTCCACGTCCTCGTAGTCGAAGCCGAGTTCCCGCGGCCCGACGAAGAACCAGCCCGACAGGCGTGCGCGTCCGGGCGCCCGGAGCTCGCCGAAGTCCACGGCGAGCAGCTCGCGGGTGACGGATGCGTCTCTCACCGCCGTGATGTCGCCGACGCGCGCGTGACCGCGCGATCCGTCGAACCACAGGCTGTAGCGGCCCGGTGTCAGCGCATCGAGGGTGCGGCTGAGCGTCACCGTCGAGCCGGTGACTGCCAGGATGCGGATGTCCTCCTCCCGCGTGCGCGGAGGAGTCACGACCGTGCGGGCCATGACCACGGCGAGAGCCGCGATCGTCACGGCGGACGCGGCGGCGAGCCCGAGGATGGCAGCGGCGCCGGCCAGGGCGATCGTGCCGCGTGAATGCTGCTGCGTCATGAGCTCCACGCCTCCCGCGCGCCGGAGTCGGCGTGCCTCCCTGAGAATCTCCAGAACCGAGTTTAGTGTTCGTACCGTGTCAGACACGTCAGCGGAGGCCACGGTCCCCGCACCATTCGCAGCAGCGCTCGACGCCGTGCGCCGCGCTGTTCCGCGCCCCGAGCTCGTCGTCACCGAGATCCCGGCGCCCGGCGGACTCGCGCCCTGGTCGATCGCCCTCGCCGCGGATGTCACCCCCGCCCGCCACGCGAACGACTCCGAACTCGGCACCGGGCGATTCATCCTGCTCTACGACCCGTCGGCCCCCGACGCCTGGGGCGGCGAGTTCCGCATCGTCTGCTTCGCCCAGGCGCCCCTCGAGACCGACATCGGCCTCGACCCGTTCCTCGCGAGTGTCAGCTGGTCGTGGCTGGTCGACGCCCTCGACTCGCGTGGCGCCGGGTACCACTCGGCTTCGGGCACCGCGACCCGCATCCTCTCTACCGGCTTCGGCGAACTCGAGTCGCAGGGCGACGGTGCCCAGATCGAGCTGCGGGCGTCCTGGACCCCCACCGATCACGATGTCACGTCGCATGTGGAAGGCTGGAGCGAACTACTGTGCATGTTGGCCGGGTTCCCGCCGGCCATTGAGGGAGTGAGCCTGTTGTCGCAGCGCCGAGTCGGACGTGAATAGCGAGATCGAGAGCACTGGGCCGCAGGAGACGCCGGAACCGGCGGTTCAGGCGTCACACGTGCTCGTGAACGTGATCGACACCCGCGAGGAGTACCTTGAGGCGGTCGCGGCCATTGCCGCGGGCGAAGGACCGATCGCCATCGACGCCGAACGTGCGTCGGGCTACCGCTACTCGCAGCGGGCCTATCTCATCCAGATCTTCCGCCGGGGTTCCGGTACCTTCTTGCTCGACCCGCCCGCCATCGGGCCGATGACGGAGCTCAACGAGGTCATCGCCCCTGTCGAGTGGATCCTGCACGCCGCCAGCCAGGATCTCACCTGCCTGCGAGAGATCGGCCTCGACCCCACCCGCATCTATGACACCGAGCTCGCGGCGCGGCTTGCGGGGCTTCCCCGTGTCGGCCTCGGCACGGTGGTCGAGGAACTGCTCGGCATCCACCTCGCCAAAGAGCACTCAGCAGCCGACTGGTCGACCCGCCCGCTCCCCCAGTCCTGGCTCGTCTACGCCGCGCTCGACGTCGAACTGCTCGTCGACCTGCGCGAGAAGATGGGCGAACTGCTCGAGGCCGCCGGCAAGACCGAGATCGCCGAGCAGGAATTCGACTCGGTGCTGCACCGCGACTTCACCGTCGTGCGCCACGAGCCGTGGCGACGCCTCAGCGGCCTGCACTCGGTGCGCGGCCAGCGCAACCTCGCCGTCGCCCGCGAGCTGTGGCTTGCTCGCGACGCCTACGCCCGCGAGATCGATACAGCGCCCGGGCGACTTGTTCCGGATGCGGCCCTCACCGCGGCGGCGCGCGTCCTGCCCGCGACCAAGCGCGACCTCGCCGCGCTCAAGGAGTTCACGGGACGCGCCAGTCGCTCGCAGCTGGACCGCTGGTGGGCCGCGATCGAGGAGGGCTCGGCATCCACCGACCTGCCCGCCGTGCGCGCCCAGGGCGAGAGCGTTCCGCCGCCCCGCGTCTGGTCGGACAAGAACCCGGCCGCTGACAAGCGGCTCAAGGCCGCACGGGCCTCGCTCACCGAGGCGGCCGAGGCGCTCGACCTGCCGATCGAGAACCTGCTGACCCCCGAGAGCCTGCGCCGCGTCGCGTGGACTCCGCCTGAGCCCGCCACCGTCGAGACCGTCGGCGAAGCGCTCGTCGCGCTCGGAGCGCGCCCGTGGCAGGTTGACGCAACCGCACAGCGAATTACCGATGCCTTTGTGGAAGCCAACCAAAGCATCGAAGAGGCCAGCGAACCCTCTTCGTAGGAAGAGTCAAAGGATTTCCCGCGCAAACGACGCCGCCTAGGCTGTGAGCATCGCTTAACGTTGGAGGCAAAGTGGCCGAGAAAGCTGAAGTCGTATTCGTCGACGGGGTCCGTACCCCGTTCGGTCGAGCCGGCGAAAAGGGAATGTACTGGCAGACGCGAGCTGACGACCTGGTCGTCAAGGCCATGATCGGCCTGCTCGAGCGCAACCCGAACCTTCCCAAGGACCGCGTGGACGACGTCGCGATCGCCGCGACCACCCAGACGGGCGACCAGGGCCTCACACTCGGCCGCACCGCGGCACTGCTCGCGGGTCTCCCCAAGTCGGTCCCCGGATTCGCGATCGACCGCATGTGCGCGGGCGCCATGACCTCGGTCACGGCCATCGCCGGCGGCATCGCCTTCGGCGCCTATGACATCGGCATCGCCGGTGGCGTGGAGCACATGGGACGCCACCCGATGGGCTTCGGCGCAGACCCGAACCCCCGCTTCCTCGCCGAGAAGCTCGTGAACCCCGACGCGCTCAACATGGGCAACACCGCCGAGCGCATCCACGACCGCTTCCCGCACCTCACCAAGGAACGCTCCGACCGCTTCGCACTCCGTAGCCAGCAGAAGGCCTTCGCCGCCTACGAGAACGGCAAGATCCAGCCCGACCTGATCCCGGTCGCGACCCGCAATGCCACGGGATGGGGGCTCGCCACGCGTGACGAGGCCCTGCGCCCCGAGACGACCCTCGAGGGACTCGCAGCGCTCAAGACCCCGTTCCGACCGCACGGTCGCGTCACCGCCGGCAACGCCTCCGGCCTCAACGACGGCGCCACCGCGAGCCTTCTCGCCAGCGCGGATGCGGCGAAGGAACTGGGACTCCAGACCAAGATGCGCATGGTGAGCTTCGCGTTCGCCGGTGTCGAGCCGGAGATCATGGGCATCGGCCCGGTGCCGTCGACCGAGAAGGCCCTGCGCAAGGCGGGTCTCACGATCAACGACATCGGACTCTTCGAGCTCAACGAGGCCTTCGCCGTGCAGGTGCTGTCGCTCCTCGACCATTTCGGCATCGACGACGAGGACCCCCGCGTCAACATGTGGGGTGGCGCCATCGCGATCGGCCACCCGCTGGCCTCCTCGGGCGTTCGCCTGATGATCCAGCTCGCCCGCCAGTTCGAGGAGCACCCCGAGGTGCGCTACGGCCTCACCGCCATGTGCGTCGGCCTCGGCCAGGGCGGATCCGTCATCTGGGAGAACCCGCACTACACCGGAGGAACGAAGTAATGGCCTACGAATTCGCCGCATCCGATTTCACGGGACTCGCAGCCCTCAGCGACGACGAGGTGGTCACCCACTCCTACGTGCGGGACATCCCGCTCGCGAGCGGCAGGACGCTCGCCCTCATCACCCTCGACAACGATCGCGATCACACCCGGCCGAACACCTTCGGGCCCACCGGACTCCTCGAGCTCGCGGGCGTGCTCGACGCCCAGCGTGAGCGTGCCGCGAAGGGCGAGATCCACGGTCTCGCCGTGACCGGCAAGCCGTTCATCCTCGCCGCGGGTGCAGACCTCAGCAAGGTCAGCGACATCCCGAGCCGCGATTTCGCGATCCAGATGGCGCAGCTCGGTCACTGGACCCTCGACAAGCTGTCCACGCTCGGCGTCCCCTCGTTCTGCTTCATCAACGGTCTCGCCCTCGGCGGCGGCACCGAGATCCCGCTGAACGCCGACTACCGCACCGTCGACGCCTCGATCCCGGCTCTCGGGCTGCCCGAGGTCTTCCTCGGCATCATCCCCGGCTGGGGCGGCGCGTGGCTGCTGCCCAACCTGATCGGCATCGAGAACGCGCTCAAGGTCGTCATCGAGAACCCGCTCAAGAACAACCGCACGCTCAAGGGCCAGCAGGTCTTCGACCTCGGCATCGCGGACGCCATCTTCGAGCCGGCCAACTTCCTCGAGGACTCGATCAAGTGGGCCGACGGCGTCATCGGCGGCAGCATCACTGTCAAGCGTGCGAACGAGCCGGGCAAGCTCGAGCGCACGGTCAAGTGGCCCATCGCGATAGACATGGCCAACAAGATGCTCGAGAGCAGGATCGGCAAGGTCGCGCAGTCGCCCTACCGGGCGCTCGACCTGCTGAAGGCCGCACGCAACACCACCAAGCACGAGGGTTTCCGCGCCGAGGACGAGGCACTCGCCGACCTCATCAGCGGCGACCAGTTCAAGGCGAGCATCTACGCCTTCAACCTCGTGCAGAAGCGCGCCAAGCGCCCCGCGGGAGCCCCCGACAAGGAGCTCGCGAACAAGGTGACGAAGGTCGGCGTGATCGGTGCGGGACTCATGGCCTCGCAGTTCGCCCTGCTGTTCGTGCGCCGCCTCAAGGTGCCCGTAGTCATCACCGACCTCGACCAGGCGCGCGTCGACAAGGGCGTCGCCTACATCCACGATGAGATCCAGAAGCTGCTCGAGAAGGGCCGCATCAAACAGGATGACGCCAACCAGCTCCAGGCCCTCGTCACCGGCACGACCAACAAGGCCGACTTCGCGGACTGTGACTGGGTCATCGAGGCGGTCTTCGAGGAGTTGGGCGTGAAGCAGGACGTCTTCGCCGACGTCGAGCAGTACATCTCGCCCGAGGCCGTGCTCGCGACCAATACGTCATCCCTCTCGGTCGAGGAGATCGGTGCGAAGCTCACGCACCCGGAGCGCCTCGTGGGCTTCCACTTCTTCAACCCCGTAGCGGTCATGCCGCTCATCGAGGTCGTGAAGACGCCGGCAACCAACGACGCCACCCTCTCGACGGCCATGGTCACCGCCGCGAAGCTCTACAAGAATGCGGTCATCACCCGCGACACCCCCGGGTTCGTGGTCAACCGCATCCTCGCGAAGGTGCTCGGCGAGGCGATGCACGCCGTCGACACCGGCACCCCGTTCGAGGTCGTCGAGGAGTCGACGCGTCCGTTCGGTCTGCCGATGACGCCGTTCGAGCTGCTCGAGCTGGTCGGGCTCAAGGTCGGCGCGCACGTGCTGGACACCCACCACGCCGCGTTCCCCGACCGCTTCTTCGAGAGCGCCAACCTGCACAGGCTGGCCGACCTCGGACGCATTTTCGAGCGCGACGCCAAGGGCAGGATCAAGGGCATCGACAAGGAGGCCCTGAAGATCGTCGCCGGCGGAACCACGCCGATGACCGCCAAGGAACTGCAGACCCGCATCGAGGACGGACTGGCCGACGAGATCAAGCGCATGCTCGACGACAACGTGGTCTCGGCCGCAGAGGACATCGACCTGTGCCTGATCCTCGGGGCCGGCTACCCGTTCCAGATGGGCGGCGTCACTCCGTACCTCGACCGCGCCGGAGCGTCGGAGCGTGCCTTCGGCGGCACCTTCCACGACCCGCGCATCGTGGGCGTGGCCTAGGAATATACGAAGAAGGGGCGGGCAGTCGGCCCGCCCCTTCTCCTCTGCCAGAATGGATCCATGGGCGCATGGGGCAGCGGGGTATTCGAGAACGACGACGCGTCGGACTGGGTCTGGGAGCTCGAGGACGACACCGACGGCCGGGTGCTCATCGAGGCGCTCAGCATCGTCGTGGACACCCCCGTCGACGAGCAGCCCGAGGCGCCGGATTGCAGTAACGCGCTGGCCGCGGCGGAGGTCGTGGCGAGCGCCCGTGCGGCGTCATCCACCAGCCACCTGCCGACGGAGGCGTCGGTCTGGATCCAGGCCCACCGCGAGCTGGTGACGCCCGGCCTGGTCGCCCTCGCGAGCGGCGCGGTCGAGCGAGTCGCGATCGACTCCGAGCTCAAGGCCCTGTGGGACGAGGCCGGCGACGGCTCGTGGGCCGATGTCGTCGCCGACCTGCAGTCACGGCTGCGTCGCTAGAGGTTCACGCCGCTCATGTCGGCGTAGCGGTCGCCCCGCGGCGCCGCGACCGAGTCCAGTGCGGCGAGCTGCTCGCTGCTCAGTTCGAGCGCGTCGGCAGCCACGTTCTCCTCGAGGTAGCTGACCCGCTTCGTACCCGGGATGGGCGCGATGTCATCGCCCTGCGCGAGCAGCCACGCCAGCGCGACCTGTCCGGGCTTCGCCCCCAGCTCCGCCGCCACGGCGTCGACCTGTTCGACGATGCGGATGTTCGCCTCGAGGTTCTCGCCCTCGAACCGCGGGTTGGCGCGTCGGAAGTCATCAGCGTCCAGCGCGTCGAGGGTGCGGATCGTGCCGGTGAGGAAACCGCGCCCGAGCGGCGAGTACGGCACGAACCCGATGCCGAGTTCGCGCACGACCGGCAGGATCTCCTTCTCGGGATCCCGCGACCACAGCGAGTACTCGGTCTGCAGCGCCGTCACGGGGTGCACGGCGTGCGCGCGACGGATCGTGTCGGGCGCTGCCTCGGACAGGCCATAGCCGCGGATCTTGCCCTCGGCGATGAGTTCGGCCAGGGCGCCGACCGTCTCCTCGATGGGCGTGTTCGGGTCCATGCGGTGCTGGTAGTACAGGTCGATGTAGTCGGTGCCGAGGCGCTGGAGCGAAGCCTCGACCGATGCGCGAACGTTGGCGGCGGAACCGTCGATGCCGCGTGATCCGTCGCCGCTGTTGCGGTAGGTGCCGAACTTGGTCGCGATCACGACCTGGTCGCGGCGGTCGGCGATGGCTGCGCCGAGCAATTGCTCATTGAGGTAGGGGCCGTACATCTCGGCGGTGTCGAGCAGCGTGACGCCGAGCTCGAGAGCGCGGTGGATGGTGCGAGTCGATTCCGCGTCGTCCTGGCCCGCACCGGTGTAGAAGGCGCTCATGCCCATCAGGCCGAGTCCTATGCGACCGACCTGGGGTCCGTTGGTGCCGAGGGTGATTCTCTTCATTCTGATACAGCTTCCTGTTCGCTCTGCTTCTCTTCGTACACCGCGATCTTGTAGTCGATCGCGGCAAGGCTCTTCGTCATTCCGGCGATCTCCTCCAGCACGGCGAGGCGGTGCTGCCGCAGCAGCTCGAGCCGCTGCACGGTGGTGAGGTCGCCCTCGCGAACGAGTTCGACGTACCGTCGAACCTCCGCGATGGGCATGGCGGTGCGGCGCAGCTTGGTGAGGAATTCCACCCAGCCGATGTCCGCGTCGCCGTAGCGCCGGTGTGACGAAGACGCCCGGTCGACCGGCGTCAGCATCAGCCCCTCGCGCTCGTAGTAGCGGAGCGTGTGGGTCGAGAGACCCGTCAGCTCGGCGACCTGCGAGATCGAACGGCCGGTGTCGGTTGTGGTCATGACCTCAGGCTAGAACTTAGAGTGCACTCTACGTCAAGCCGAGGGTTGACCTGCGGGAGATCAGTGATGCGCGGCGTGCGCTTCGTCCGAACTCGCTTCGGGCTTGCGCACGAAGAAGGCGAGCGGGATGGCCGCCGTCGCGAGGATGGCCCCGAAGGTGAACGCGGCGCGGATTCCGCCGGCCGTCGCCTCGGTCTCCCCCGCACCGCCGTCGGCGAGCGAGACGCTCACGAGGGTGAGCAGGGCGATGAAGATCGCGGTTCCCGCGGCACCCGCTACCTGCTGCAGCGTTCCGACGATCGCGCTGCCGTGTGAGTAGAGGTTGGGCGTGAGCGATCCGAGCCCCGCTGTGAACACCGGGGTGAAGAGCAGCGCCAGTCCGACGCTGAGCGACATGTGGGCGATGAGGATCACGAACACCGGGGAGTCGGCCTGCACGAACGACAACCCCCAGAACACGAGGCTCAGGATGGCGGTGCCCGGGATGAGCAGCACGGTCGGCCCGAACCGGTCGTAGAGCCTGCCGATGATCGGTCCGAGAAGTCCCATGAGAAGTCCTCCCGGAAGCAGGAGCAGGCCGGTCTCGAGCGGTTCGAGGCCGAGCACGTTCTGCGCATAGAGCGGGATGACGATGATGGTGCCGAACAGCGCAACCATGCTCACGCTCAGCAGGATGATCGACATGGTGAAGTTGCGCGAACTGAAGGTGCGCAGGTCGAGCAGGGCGGTGTCGCTCTTCTGCAGGTGCAGCTGGCGGAAGACGAACAGCACCAGCAGCGCCGCGCCGGCGCTCAACGGCACCCAGGCGGGCAGCAGCGCGTGACCGGTGGCTGCCTCGCCGAGACTGCTGAGCCCGTAGATCAGGCCGCCGAAGGCGAAGGCCGACAGGAGCACCGACAGAACGTCGATGGGGATGAGGCGCGACTCGGTCACATTGGGCATCAGGATCGCACCGACGACCAGCGCGGCCAGGGCGATCGGCAGTACGACCCAGAAAAGCCAGGGCCAGGGCAGCACGTTCAGGATGAGACCAGAGAACGTCGGGCCGAGCGCGGGCGCGACCGACATGACGATCGAGATGCGACCCATGATGCGGCCGCGGGCCGAGGGGGCCACGAGCGTCAGCACGGTCGTCATGAGCAACGGCATCATGATCGCGGTTCCAGAGGCCTGGACGACCCGCCCGATGAGCAACACACCGAACCCGGGCGCGAGCGCCGCGGTGAGCGTGCCGGCGCTGAACAGGGTCATGGCGGCGAGGAACACCGGCCGGGTGTCGAAGCGCTCGAGAATGAAGCCGGTGATCGGGATGACGATCGCCATGGTGAGCAGGAACGCGGTGGTGAGCCACTGACCGAGCGACGGCAGGATGCCGAGGTCGTCCATGATGCGCGGCAGGGCGACATTCATGATCGTCTCGTTGAGGATCACGACGAAGGCGGACCCCAGCAGGAGCGATATGACGAGGTTGTTGCGCTTGCCGAGCGCTTCGGCCGCATCCGCTCGGGAAGTGGTCACGGGAATCGAGGCAGTGTCAGTCACAAGGGTCGAGTGTAATCCCGCCCGGTGACATCGGTGTTACGGGAGGGGGTTGCATCCGTTTCGAACATGTTCAATAATGCTGTCATGGGCAAAAGCGAAGAAACTCGGGCGAAGATCAGCGAGACGGCGCTCGCGTCGTTCCGGGAGCGCGGCTACGAGCAGACCACACTCAGGCTGATCGCCGCGGAGGCGGGCATCTCGGTGGGGAACGCGTACTACTACTTCCCCACCAAGAACCACCTCGTGCAGGAGCTCTATGCACGCGTACAGGACGAGCACCTCGAGCGTGCGACGACGGCACTGGACGGAGCACACGACATCGCCACCCGCCTCGAACGGGCGCTGCTGGCCGGCATCGACAGCCTCGAGCCGTACCATGACAGCGCGCCGGGCTTCCTGTCGGCCGCGATCGGGCCGCAGTCCCCCGTCAGCCCCTTTGGTGAGGATGCCGCGGCTCCCCGCGAGGCGGCGATCGACGTCTTCCGGCTCGTCGTCTCGGGTACCACCACCTCCATCCCGGGCGATCTGCGCGGCCGCCTGCCGGAACTACTCTGGCTCGCCTACATGGGCCTCGCCCTGTTCTGGGTCTACGACCGCTCGGAGGGACAGGCAAAGACGCGCAGGCTCGCTCATCGCGCCTCGAAGCTGCTCGGGAGCGCGCTGCCGCTGGCCCGCCTGCCCTTCGTGCGCGGACCGCTGAACGAGCTGCTCGACATCATCGCGGAGGCCCGCGCGTGACCGGGGCGAGCGTGGCGCGCCCCCTGCACCCCGCATTCTTCGCGTGGCAGGCACTCTGGACACTGTGTGTCTTCGTGGTCGCCGTCACCTGGTTGACCGGCGCGGCGGCCGTCGCCGTGACCGCGGCCTGGGGACCACCGCTCGCGATCATCGTCGGCGCGATCGCCGCGATGTGTGGCTGTGCGATCTCCGCATCCATCGGCGCACTCGCCACCCTGCTGGTCGGGGCGCCCCTGATGATCGGCTTCTCCGCGCTGCTCCGCCACAACCGCTTCACCGTCGCGCACGTTGTCGCGGCAGCGATCGCCGGCCTGACCAGCGCTCTTATCGTCGTGTGGATCTACACCGGACTCTACTTCTCCGGAGAGGAGGCCGCCGAGGTGTTCGGCGACCCGGTGAGCGAACCGACGTGGATACCGATCGCGGTCGCGCTTGTGGTGATCGCGGGCGCAAGCGCCGCGGCCGGCTGGTTGATCGCGGCACGGCGAGCGGCACCGTTCGCGCTCGTCAGCCGTCCGCTGGTGCACTCGTGAGCGAGCCGGTGGCGCCGCTCCCCCTCACCGCCCGCAACCTGGCCCTCGGAGCCGGTTGGACCCTGCTGGTCTTCGTCTGCCTGGTGACCTTGCTCACCGGGAACATCGTCACGATCCTCTTCGCCGGACAGGGATTCGGGGCGCTGGCCCTCGGCGGATTCGGAGCCGGCTACGCCTTCTTCCTCTCCGGTGCGGTCGGCATCGTGGCAACCGCGTTCATCGGAGTGCCGCTGACGATCGCGGTCTCGCTGCTCCTGCGCCGCAGCCGATCGGTCCGGGCGCACGCCTGGGGTGCGGCCGCCGCGGGCGGACTGAGCATGCTCGTCCTCCTCGGCCTCTACGCACTCTTCACGCTTCCCTCCACGATCGCGATGGCCGAGGCCGGGATCTCCACCGGCGTCGACGGCGCAGCGCTCCTCGCAACCCTCGCGGTCTACGCCGCGCTGTTCGTCGTCACGGGAGCGAGCTCCGCCGCGGGCTGGCTGCTAGCGTGGCGGCAGCACCGCGCGATCGCCACGATCGTCGTCACCACGAGCACGGAGTCACCCGCATGAGCGATACCGACCCGCTTCTCCCCGTCACCCGCGGCACCATCGCGCGCGGAGCCGCGTGGACCGTCTTGTTCTTCTCCGTGACCGTCACGCTCGGCTACGCGATCGTCGCCGCGGTCGACAGCGCCAGTCGGCCCCACGGCGGATGGGGAATCGGGGTGACGGTGATCATCCTCGTGATCGGACTACCGCTCAGCATCCTGATGAGCGCCATCGTGACCCTGATCGTCGGGGTGCCTCTCACCATCCTCGCCTCGCACCTTCTTCGGCGTTCGCGCTCGCCCGTGGCTCACGCCACCGCCGCCGGTCTCGTCGGCGCGCTCATCGCGGCCGCGGCTGGCCTGCTCGTCGGCACCCTCCTGCCGGCGCTGCTCGTCATCCTCATCCTCGCCGGCGGCCTGAGCGCCGCGGGCGGCTGGCTGATGGCCCGCCGCGCACGGGTGCGCTCGGAGGACGAAGCCCGCCAGCGCGCGGTCCTGGGCGAGCCGCGCTAGCTGGTCGCCCTAACCAGTCGCGCTAGCCCGTCGAGGAAACAGTGCGTACCGCGACCACCGAGAACTCGACGGTCGTCTCGATCGGATCGCGCACGCAGCCCTTGGCGATCGCCTCCTGGTTGAGCGCATCCGTGTAGACGATGCTGCCCTCCAGTCCCGTTGCCGTGAGCACTCCGTCGACGTCCTCGGAGCCCGTGACGTGCAACTCCACCTTCTGCGTGTAGTCGAAGGCGTCGAGCACCAGCACGGACTCGGTCTCGGCGCGCACGCAGTCGAGCGAGCCGGAGAAGGTCCAGGTCACCCCGCCGTCGATCTGCTCGAGCGGCGTCTGCTCGCGCGCGTCCGCGGTTGTACCGCTCGAGACCATGCCGGGGCACACGACGTCGTCGCACTGCTCCTGGTCGAGCAGCACGAGCCTGGTGGACACGGCGCCGACCGCACGGTCCTCGCCGCTCACGTCGTTGCTGGCGGTGATGGTGCGGGTGAGCGTCCATTCGCCGTCAAAGGTCGCCTGCGGGGTCGTGATCGTGTTCGTGGGGGCTGGAGCCGGCTCCGGAGCCCCGCTGCAGCCCACGAGCACAAGAAGCGCGGCGGGCGCGACGAGAAGCGCAAGCGCGCGACGCGAAACCATCAGTCCCGCAGCGCTGACTCGTCGGAGGAGTTCACGCCCTGCTCGTCCGGGAGCGGGCGCGCGATGGGGATCTTGCTGCCGAGCACCTGCGAGACCACATCGCGTGCGATGTCCTGCGGGGTGAGACCAACACGCTCGAGGATCTCCTCGCGCGAACCGTGGTCGAGGAACTCGTCCGGCAGGCCCAGCTCGGTCACGGCGGTGTCCACGCCCGCGGCGCGCAGGTCCTGGCGGATGCGGGTGCCGATGCCGGCGACGCGAACGCCGTCCTCGATGGTGATCACGATGCGGTGCTCCGCGGCGAAACCGATCACGCTCTCCGGCACGGGCACGACCCAGCGCGGGTCGATGACCGTCGCACCGATGCCCTGGGCGGCGAGGCGCTCCGCGACCTGCAGTCCGATCTTCGCCATCGGTCCGACCGTCACGATGAGCACGTCCCTGTGCGGCGCCTCGCGCAGCACGTCCACACCGTCGTCGGTGCGGCGTACGGCGTCGAACTCGGTGCCGACGCTGCCCTTGGAGAAGCGCAGCACGGTCGGTCCATCCTCGACGAGCACCGCCTCGGCGAGCTCTTCGCGCAGGCGGGTGGCGTCACGGGGTGCCGCGAGGCGGATGTGCGGGACCACCTGGAGGATGGCGAGATCCCACATGCCGTGGTGGCTCGGCCCATCGGGGCCGGTGACACCGGCGCGATCGAGCACGAACGTCACGCCGGCCTTGTGCAGCGCGACATCCATCAGGATCTGGTCGAACGCGCGGTTCACGAACGTGGCGTAGAGCGCGACGACCGGGTGCAGCCCGCCGAAGGCGAGGCCGGCGGCCGAGGTGACCGCGTGCTGTTCGGCGATGCCGACGTCGAGAACGCGCTCCGGGTACTTCTCGGCGAACTTGTGCAGTCCGGTCGGGCGCAGCATGGCTGCGGTGATGCCGACGATGCGGGGATTACGGTCCGCGATCTCGACGATCTCGTCGGCGAAGACGCTCGTCCAGGACGGTTTCGACGCGACCTCGACCGGCTCGCCGGTCTCGGAGTCGATCTGGCCGACCGCGTGGAACTGGTCCGCGGCGTCGGCGAGGGCGGGCTCGTAGCCGTGGCCCTTCTCGGTGATGGCGTGCACGATGACCGGCGCACCGTAGTTCTTGGCCTGCTGCAACGCCTGCTGCAGGGCGGCGACATCGTGGCCGTGAACCGGCCCGATGTACTTGATGTCGAGGTTCGAGTAGAGCGCCTCGTTGTTGGTGAAGCGGCTGAGGAAGCCGTGGGTCCCGCCGCGGATACCGCGATACAGAGCGCGGCCCGGTCCGCCGAACGTGTTGAACAGCTTCTCGCTCGAGCGGTGCAGTGTGCGGTACGACCGGCGGGTTCGCACGTCGTTGAGGAAGTGCGCCATGCCGCCGATGGTCGGCGCGTAGGAGCGACCGTTGTCGTTGACGACGATGACCAGGTTGCGGCTGTTGTCGTCACTGATGTTGTTGAGGGCCTCCCAGGTCATACCGCCCGTGAGCGCACCGTCACCGACGACGGCGACCACGTGGCGGTCGGCCTGGCCGGTCATGGTGAAGGCGCGGGAGATGCCGTCGGCCCAGGACAGCGAGCTCGAGGCGTGTGAGGACTCGACGATGTCGTGGGGCGACTCCGAGCGCTGCGGGTAGCCGGCGAGGCCGCCGAGCTGGCGCAGCCTGCTGAAGTCCTGGCGACCGGTGACCAGCTTGTGCACGTAGCTCTGGTGACCGGTGTCGAAGATGATCGCGTCGCGCGGCGAGTCGAACACCCGGTGGATGGCGAGCGTGAGCTCGACCACGCCGAGGTTCGGCCCGAGGTGACCACCGGTCTTCGACACCTCGGTGACGAGAAACTGGCGGATCTCGGCGGACAGGTCGACGAGCTGGTCGTTCGACAGTCCGTCGAGGTCCCTCGGTCCGCTGATGTTCTCCAGAAGACCCATACCCGAAGCCTAAACCAGCGACCTCAGTACGTACTGCAGGATGCCGCCGTTGCGGTAGTAGTCCGCCTCACCCGGGGTGTCGATGCGCAGCACCGCGTCGAACTCTACGGTCGCCTTGCCGGCTGCTGAGTGTTCGCTGGGCTCCGCCACCACGTGGAGTGTCTTGGGCGTGCGGCCCTCGTTCAGCTCCTCGACACCCGAGATCGAGATGACCTCGGTGCCGTCGAGGCCCAGGGTCTCCCAGGTCTCGCCCGCGGGGAACTGGAGTGGGAGGACGCCCATCCCGATCAGGTTGGAACGGTGGATGCGCTCGAAGCTCTCGGTGATGACCGCCTTGACGCCGAGCAGCGAGGTTCCCTTGGCCGCCCAGTCGCGCGAGCTGCCGGAGCCGTACTCCTTGCCGCCCAGGATGACGAGCGGGATGCCCTGCTCCTGGTAGTTCTGCGAGGCGTCGTAGATGAACGACTGCGGTGCGTCGGCCTGGGTGAAGTCGCGGGTGTAACCGCCCTCCACGTTGTCGAGCAGTTGGTTGCGCAGGCGGATGTTGGCGAAGGTTCCGCGGATCATGATCTCGTGGTTGCCGCGACGCGAGCCGTAGGAGTTGTAGTCCTTGCGGGCCACACCGTGCGCGTCGAGGTACTTGCCTGCCGGGGTGTCACCCTTGATGTTTCCGGCCGGGCTGATGTGGTCGGTCGTGACTGAGTCACCGAGCTTCGCGAGAACGCGGGCGCCGGTGAAGCTCGTGACGGGCGTGAGCTCCATCGTCATGCCGTCGAAGTACGGGGGCTTGCGCACGTAGGTCGACTCGGCATCCCACTCGAACGTCGCACCGGTCGGCGTGGGCAGGTTCTGCCAGCGCTCGTCGCCATCGAAGACGCCGTTGTACTCGTGGGTGAACATCTCGGTGTCGATCGAGGAGTCGATGGTGGCCTGCACCTCGGCCGCGTCGGGCCAGATGTCGGCGAGGAAGACGTCGTTGCCGTCGCCGTCGGTGCCGAGCGCGTCCTTCTCGAAGTCGAAGTTCATCGAACCGGCGAGGGCGTAGGCGATGACCAGGGGCGGCGAGGCCAGGTAGTTCATCTTGACGTCGGGGTTGATGCGACCCTCGAAGTTGCGGTTGCCGGAGAGCACCGCGGTGACGGCGAGGTCGTTGTCGTTGACGGCGGCGGAGATCTCGTCGAGCAGCGGGCCCGAGTTGCCGATGCACGTGGTGCAGCCGTAGCCGACGGTGTAGAAGCCGAGGTCCTCGAGGTATTCGGTGAGTCCGGCCTTGGCGTAGTAGTCGGTGACGACCTTGGAGCCGGGCGCGAGCGTGGTCTTGACCCACGGCTTGGCCTTGAGGCCCTTCTTGCTGGCGTTGCGGGCGAGTAGGCCCGCCGCGAGCATCACGCTCGGGTTGGAGGTGTTCGTGCAGCTCGTGATGGCCGCGATGGCGACCGCTCCGTGGTCGAGCGTGAAGCTCGAGCCGTCGTCGAGCGTAACCTTCGAGGGCTTCGAGACATTGGACGGAGCGTGGCTCGAGTGCGAGTGGGACAGCGCGTGTGCGCTCTCCTCGTCCTCGGGAGTCAGCCCGTTCGGATCGGAAGCGGGGAAGCTTCCCTCGATGGCGGCGTCCACCTTCGAGTGGTCGACCGAGGCGTAGGCGTTCAGGTCCTCGACGAACTGCTCCTTGGCCCGGCTCAGCTCGACACGGTCCTGCGGTCGCTTCGGGCCGGCGATGGACGGGACGACCGTCGACAGGTCGAGTTCGATGTACTCGGAGAACACCGGCTCGACGCTCGCGTCGTGCCAGAGCTTCTGCAGCTTCGAGTAGGCCTCGACGAGGGCGACCTGCTCCTCGCTGCGACCGGTCAGGCGCAGGTAGTCGAGGGTCACATCGTCGATGGGGAACATGGCGGCGGTCGAACCGAACTCGGGGCTCATGTTGCCGATGGTCGCGCGGTTGGCGAGCGGCACCTGGGCAACGCCCTCGCCGTAGAACTCGACGAACTTGCCGACGACGCCGTGCTTGCGCAGCATCTGCGTGATGGTCAGCACCACGTCGGTAGCGGTCACACCGGTCGGGATGGCTCCGGAGAGCTTGAAGCCGACGACCTTGGGGATGAGCATGGAGACGGGCTGGCCGAGCATGGCCGCCTCGGCCTCGATTCCGCCGACGCCCCAGCCGAGCACACCGAGGCCGTTGACCATGGTGGTGTGCGAGTCGGTGCCGACGCAGGTGTCGGGGTAGGCGCGGAGCGCACCACCGACGGTACGGGTGAAGGTGACCTGGGCCAGGTACTCGATGTTGACCTGGTGCACGATGCCCGTACCGGGCGGCACGACCTTGAAGTCGTTGAAAGCGGTCTGTCCCCAGCGGAGGAACTGGTAGCGCTCGCCGTTGCGCTCGTACTCGAGCTCGACGTTGCGCTCGAGGGCGTTCTCGGAGCCGAAGAGGTCGGCGATCACGGAATGGTCGATGACCATCTCGGCGGGTGACAGCGGGTTGATCTTCTTGGGGTCTCCCCCGAGCTCGACGACCGCCTCACGCATGGTGGCGAGGTCGACGATGCAGGGAACACCGGTGAAGTCCTGCATCACGACGCGTGCGGGCGAGAACTGGATCTCGGTGTCGGGCTCGGCGGTGGCCTCCCACGATCCGAGCGCCTGGATCTGCTCCTTGGTGACGTTCGCGCCATCCTCGGTGCGCAGCAGGTTCTCGAGCAGCACCTTGAGGCTGAAGGGGAGCTTCTCGTGGCCCTCGACCGTGTCGATGCGGTAGACCTCGTAGTCGGTCGAACCGACGGTGAGAGTGTCCTTGGACCCGAAGCTGTTTACTGCCGACATTGTGCCGTCTCCCTTGCTGACCTGGAACAATCCTCGCTGCCAGCCAGCGTCAGGGCTAGCAAGGCAAGCCTAAGCCCGCGGCTTCGAAAAGCGGCCGGAAAGCATTGCGTTATCCCCAGTATATATCTTGATATCAAGATACTTTTCTTAGGCGAGCCTTACCGGGCCAGGCATGACCTGGCCGGCCCTACTCGGGCTGTTCGAGATCCTTCTCGGGCTCTCCCCCGGGATACACGCGGCGCACGAGCATCCAGGTGAGCCAGAGGGCCGCGGCGTAGAGCGGCAGACCCGTGATCAGCTTTGTGCCGGCGAGCCACTCCGGCAGGTCGGCGATATACAGCGGCAACTGGATGGCGACGCGGATGACCGAGGGCACGATCCAGATGATCGTCGCGAGAACGAAGGCGCGCTTCTTCACGACGTCGTCGCGCCAGCCCGGATGGTCGGCCATCAGCAGGCCGACGATGACACCGACGAACGGCCAGCCCACGAGCAGGCTGACCACCAGCACGAGGATGACGCCCGCGTTGATGATGATGCCCGGGAGGAAGTTGTTGCCCGCGCTGTTCGTCAGCAGGGAGAGGGCGGCAGTGAGTGCGATGCCGATCGCCCCCGAGATGGCCGGCGTGAGCGGCAACCGGTTGACGGCGCGTCCGATGATGAGCCCGATGGCCACGGCGATGGGCAGCGCGAGCGAGAGCGGCAGGTTCTTGGTGATCGAGTACATCACCAAAAAGACGAGGCCGGGCAGGAAGGACTCGACGAGTCCGCGGATGCCGCCCACGATCGAGAGCAGGCCCGTGAAGGTCGGCGCCTCGGTCGGGTCGACCCTGCCGAAGGCGGACTCGCGCATGGCCGCGGAGAGCTGGTCGGAGAAGCTCGGCTCAGGCCCTGTCTGGTCGTCCGGCCGGGTGGTATCGGGATCGCTCATCGGCGCTAGAGGCTCGGCATCTCTGTCGCCGCGCCGGACGCAGCGGGCATCTGCAGTGGAATGAGGTCACGCGGCGGCATCGGCGTATTGCCGCGGACCACCACGATGGAGCGGAACAGCTCCTCGATCTTCGCGGCAGCGTCCGCGTCGACGGCTCCCTCGCCGGCGATCACACCGCGCAGGAACCAGCGTGGTCCGTCGACACCGACGAATCGGGCGAGCCGGTTGCCGCCGCTCTGCGGGCCGGTGGTCACGGGGATCTGGGCGAGCACCTCGGGGCCGAACGGACCCTCGGTGATGCGGGTCGAACCGCCCTGCTTCTGGATCTGCTCCACGATCTGCGCGCGGATCTCGTGCCACAAGCCGCTGCCGCGAGGCGCCGCGAAG
>Ga0247807_10000558_pt1 | contig 23111 bp, 20 predicted proteins | sample UWRJL074202C1_FD_179931 | JGI IMG/M metagenome (GOLD analysis project Ga0247807, IMG submission 179931) | Plant litter microbial communities from Arlington Agricultural Research Station in Wisconsin, United States - UWRJ-L074-202C-1 | ecosystem: Environmental > Terrestrial > Plant litter >...
GAGTGCGTCAAGTACAGCCCCGAGGGTGCTGCAGCAGTTGTTTCCGAGTCGCCCGCCGGTGACACCAACAACGGAACGACCGACCTGTCGATCAAGCTCGACCGCACCACGACCGACCCGACCCACTACCCGCTCGTGCTCGTGAGCTACATCATCACCTGCACCGAGTTCACCGATGCTGAGGTTGCGCCGCTCGTCCAGGGCTACCTGACCTACCTCACGAGCGTTGACGGCCAGGCCGAGGCAGCAGCCTCCGCCGGTGCAGCACCGCTCTCCGAGGAGCTTTCGGCCTCGGTTGAGAAGGCACTCGCCACCATCAAGTAACACCCTCTAGCCTGTCGGGCTGCGGCCGCCGCGTGCATTGCACGCCTGGTCGCAGCCCGACAGACTTGAGTTCACGCCCGCCCCACCTGAACCGCCCCGTGCAGGAAGACAGGAATGACGACAGCATCCGCGTCGACGAAGCCTAAGCTCCGCCCCGCCGACCGAATCTTCTCGACCAGCACTATGGTCGCGGGATCCCTCATCCTTCTCGCCCTCGCCGCGGTCGCGATCTTCTTGGTCGCACAGAGCATCCCTGCTCTTGTCGCTGACCCGGCCGACCTCAAGGGTTCGCCTTCGAGCTTCTGGGCCTACGTTGGCCCACTCGCCTTCGGATCCGTCTGGGCAGCAGCCCTCGCGCTCCTGATGGCCCTGCCGATCTCGATCGGCATCGCACTCTTCATCTCGCACTACGCGCCGCGTCGGGTCGCCTCGGGCCTCGGCTACGTGATCGACCTGCTGGCCGCAGTGCCCTCGGTCGTCTTCGGTCTCTGGGGTATCAAGGTTCTCGCCCCGGCCATCACGCCGCTCTACACCTGGCTCGTCGACAACATGGGGTGGTTCCCGCTGTTTGCCCCGCCAGTATCGGGCACCGGGCGCACCATCCTCACCGTCGCCATCGTGCTCGCGGTCATGATCATCCCGATCATCACGGCAGTTACCCGCGAGGTCTTCCTCCAGACGCCTCGTTTGCACGAGGAAGCGGCCCTCGCCCTGGGAGCCACGCGCTGGGAAATGATCCAGATGGCTGTGATCCCCTTCGGTCGCCCCGGCATGATCTCGGCCGCGATGCTCGGCCTCGGTCGAGCGCTGGGCGAGACGATGGTCGTCGCGATGGTGCTCTCGCCGTCGCCCGGCCTCATCACGTGGGTGCTCACCGGATCGCAGAACTCCTCGACGATCGCCGGAAACATCGCCCTCAACTTCCCCGAGGCCCACGGTGTTGACGTCAACGCGCTCATCGCGACCGGCCTCATCCTCTTCGCCATCACGCTCGTGATCAACTCGATCGCCCGAGTCGTAATCAACCGCCGCAAGGCATTCTCGGGAGCGAACTGATGACCGCGACCACGCCAACCACGGGAATCGTGAATTCCCTCACCACGGGCCGCCTGCCCAAGTGGGCGCCCTGGGCCATCCTCGGCGGCAGCTGGGCCGTCATGATCGCGGTCGTTGCATTCAGCGCAGCGGGCAGCGGCAGTGACTTCAACATCGCGCTTGCCCTCGTGTTCGGAACCGTGCTCTTCAACATCGCGATCTTCGTCATCGCGCTGCTCGTTGAGGGATTCCGCCAGGCGAAGGACCGCCTGGTCACTTCGCTCGTCGCGACGGCCTTCATCCTGGCGCTCATCCCGCTGATCTCGCTGCTCTACACGGTGGTCCTCAACGGCCTCCCGCGATTCGACCTGCAGTTCTTCTCGAGCTCGATGCGTAACGTCGTTGGTGAAGGTGGTGGAGCCCTCCACGCCATCACGGGAACGCTGCTCATTACGGGCATGGCGGCGCTGATCTCGGTGCCGGTCGGCTTGCTCACCGCGATCTACCTCGTCGAGTACGGCCGGGGTAACCTGGCCCGCGCGATTACGTTCTTTGTGGATGTCATGACCGGCATCCCCTCGATCGTCGCCGGTCTCTTCGCCTTCGCGTTCTTCTCGCTCATATTCGATGACCCGGGCATCCGCTTCGGGTTCGGTGGATCCGTCGCGCTCTCGCTGCTCATGATCCCCGTTGTGGTGCGCTCGAGCGAAGAGATGCTGAAGCTGGTTCCCAACGAGTTGCGCGAGGCATCCTACGCACTGGGTGTGCCCAAGTGGCTCACGATCCTCAAGATCGTCATCCCGACCTCGATCGCGGGAATCACGACGGGTGTCACGCTCGCCATCGCCCGCGTCATCGGTGAGACGGCGCCTCTGCTCATCATCGCGGGATTCACCGCGAGCATGAACTACGACCTGTTCAAGGAGCGCATGATGTCGCTTCCCGTGTTCGTGTACACCCAGTACGCCAACCCGGGCAGCGACGTGCAGCCCTACCTCGAGCGAGCATGGGCCGGCGCGCTGACCCTCATCCTCATCGTCATGCTTCTCAACCTCATTGCTCGGCTCGTGGCGAAGATCTTCTCGCCCAAGCTCGGCCGATAGACCACACGAACTACAGACAGGAATCCCGTTGTCCAAGCGCATTGAAGTCAATGACCTGAACGTCTACTACGGCAAGTTCAAGGCCGTCGAAGACGTCTCGCTCAGGATCGAGCCCCGCACGGTCACGGCCTTCATCGGACCGAGTGGATGCGGCAAGTCCACGTTCCTCCGCACCCTCAACCGCATGCACGAGGTCATCCCCGGTGCCTACGTCGATGGCGAAGTTCTCATCGACGGCAACAACCTCTACGGCCCCGGCGTCGACCCCGTGCTCGTGCGTCGCCAGGTGGGCATGGTGTTCCAGCGCCCCAACCCGTTCCCGACCATGTCGATCCGCGACAACGTGCTCGCGGGCGTCAAGCTCAACAACACGCGCATGTCGAAGAGCGAGGGTGACGAACTCGTCGAGAAGTCGCTCCAGGGCGCAAACCTCTGGAACGAGGTTAAGGACCGCCTGCACCTCCCCGGCTCCGGACTCTCCGGTGGTCAGCAGCAGCGTCTCTGCATCGCTCGCGCGATCGCCGTGTCTCCCGAGGTCATCCTCATGGACGAGCCGTGTTCTGCGCTCGACCCGATCTCGACCCTCGCCATTGAGGACCTCATCGAGGAGCTCAAGCAGGAGTACACGATCGTTATCGTGACGCACAACATGCAGCAGGCATCCCGTGTCTCTGACAAGACGGCGTTCTTCAACATCGCGGGCACCGGCAAGCCGGGCAAGCTCATCGAGTACGACGACACCGTGACGATGTTCTCTAAGCCCAGCGTGCAGGCCACCGAGGACTACGTCTCCGGCAAGTTCGGATAACCCCGCACTTCTCGACAAGCTCGAAAGATCTCGACAGGCTCGATCCGCCCGCTTCGTCAAGCGGGTCGAGCTTGTCGAGACCAACCGAGCTTGTCGAGGTCTAACTCACCACGCTCGCTAGGCTTGACACCATGTTCAGCCGCGTTGTGTCCTCGAGTGCGGCCGTCGTGCTCTCCGCTGTTCTCCTCGCGGGATGCGCGGTCAACGAGCAAGGCGACCTTGAGAGCGACCTGATCGGCACGATCGACGGCTCGGGATCGAGCGCCCAGGGTTCTGCCCAGGATGTCTGGGTCGCCGACTTCCAGCGACAAAACGCTGCCGTCACGGTCAATTATGACCCGGCCGGCTCCGGTGCTGGCCGCGAAGCCTTCATCTCGGGCGGCACCGACTTCGCTGGCTCCGACTCATACCTGACCGAGGAGGAGGTCGCGGGCTCTCTCGGTGCCTGCGTTCCCGGCAGCGAGGCGATCAACCTGCCGCTCTACGTTTCGCCGCTCGCTGTTGCCTTCAACGTCGACGGAGTCGATGAGCTCAACCTCGATGCCGCGACGATCGCGAGCATATTCCGCGGGGACATCCTGCGGTGGGATGACCCGGCCATCGCGGCCCTCAACCCGAAGGCGACACTGCCGGACGCGCCCATCACGGCTGTGCACCGTTCCGACGACTCGGGCACGACCAAGAACTTCATTGACTATCTCTTCCAGGTCGCTCCGGATGTCTGGGACCGCGAACCCGCCGACACCTTCCCGTACCCGACCGGCGAAGCCGCCCAGGGAAACTCCGGTGTGATCTCGGCAGTTCGCGACGGTCGCAACACGATCGGCTACGCCGACGCATCCAGAACCGAGGGTCTCGGCGTTGTCGCCCTGCAGGTTGGTGATGACTTCGTGTTGCCTACCCCGGAGGCGGCCGCCGCAATCGCAGCCATCTCTCCCCGGGTCGAAGGCCGAAGCGAGCACGACATCGCGATCGATGTCGACCGTACTTCCGATGAGGAGGGCGTGTACCCGCTCATCCTGATCAGTTACGTCATCGCGTGCCAGGAGTACATCGACGAGAACGCGGGGCTTCTCGTGCGCTCGTACCTGAGCGGTGCCGCGAGCGAGGGTGGCCAGCAGGCGGCAGCGGATGCTGCGGGCTCGGCACCGCTGGCACCCGCCCTGCGCGAGGACGTGCTCGCGGCGATAGAGACGATTAGGTAGCTGCCGGCGGACCTCGACAAGCTCGGCTGGTCTCGACGAGCTCGACCCGCTTGGGGCTCACGTGAGCCTCGACAAGCTCGGCTGGTCTCGACAAGCTCGACCCACTTGGGGCTTAGGTCGGTCTGGAAACGCTCGACTTACCTAGGTTTTAAGTGGGTCGAGCTCGTCGAGACCTATTGAGCTTGCCGAAATAGCGGCCCCTTCGACAAGCTCAGGGAACGACGGGCTAGCCAGCGACAGGCGCCAGCGCCGGCGAGTGCGTCTCGACCGCGACGATGCCGCGCTTCGGGTGCTGCGTCGACACGTGCACGACCGTGAAGTCGCCCGTGTCGAGCGAGGCGCTCTGCCGAATCGTGCTGTCGGCCACCGTGCGAGTCTGTACCGCGAGCTGAGAGATGATCTCCGGGATAACGGGTCCGTGGCTGCACAGAACCACGGAGGTTTGTTTCTTGAGCCGCTTGGCGACGACCTCGGCGACCTGTTCCTCGCCCGCTTCGTAGGCATCCTGGCTTATCGTGCTCGTCGCCTTCACCGGCAGCTGCAGCAAGCGCGACAGCGGATCCACGGTCGCGAGACAGCGGGCAGCCGTCGACGAGATGATGCGCTGCGGCGCGAAGGCCGCGATGCCCTTCGCGATCGCGACGGCCTGGTCGCTGCCGCGGTGCATGAGCGGGCGGGTCGAGTCGGGTCCGTCCCAGGCACTGGGCGCGACAGCCTTGCCGTGGCGCACCGTGATGACGGCGAATGTACGCGCGTTGCCCTTCTTCAGCCGCTTGGCGAAGACATCCAGAATCGCCATGTCGTGGCTGTAGGTGAGCTTCTTGCGGGCCTTGTCGAGCGGAATCCACTCGAGGGCCGCGATCTCGTCGTTCGGCGTGAACCGGGCGAGTTCGAGCTCGTGGTCGTTGATCTCCGCCGACCAGTAGTGCACGATCTTGTCGCGTCCGCCGGGCAAAACGTACTCGACGGTGCCCAGTGGTGCTCCCAGGATCACCGAGAGCCCGGTCTCCTCCTGAAGCTCCCGCACGGCGGTCTCAGGAAGAGTCTCACCCGGATCCACTTTCCCCTTGGGGAGGGAGACGTCGGCCCTGGCCGCGCGATGTACGACAAGAATCTTCGCTACGCCGTTGACGATGCGCCAACAGACGGCACCGGCCGCAACGACCGGCCGAGTGTCGGTCACGAGGTACGCGTTTCGATGGGGGAGCGCATGCACACCATTCTGTCGGTTTGTGGAGGTCGCCCGCGACTCGGGATGTCTAGCGCAGCGCTGGCCTGCGTCGCTGCGAGATCTCGCGCATGAGCACGTTCTGCATGTCGGCGAGCTGCGTGCCGTCCTCGGAGACCGAGTGCCGGGTCCACGTTCCGTCGGCTTCGAGCCACCACGAGGAGGTCTCCTCAGACATCGCGAGGGTGAACAGCTCGTCGAGTTCCCGCAGGTGCCCGGGACTCGTGATGCGCACGAGAGCCTCGACACGACGATCGAGGTTGCGATGCATCATGTCGGAGCTGCCGATGTAGACCTGCGGATCGCCATTGTTGACGAACGAGAAGATGCGGGCGTGCTCGAGGTAGCGTCCGAGGATCGAACGCACCTTGATGTTCTCGCTGAGTTCTGGCACGCCGGGTCGCACGCTGCAGATGCCACGCACGACGAGCTCGACGGGAACACCCGCGTTGCTCGCGCGGTAGAGCGCGTCGATGATCGCTTCATCCACGATCGAGTTGACCTTGATGCGGATGCCCGACGGCAGACCGGCGCGCGCGTTGTCAGCCTCGATGCGGATGCGCTTGAGCAGTCCCTTGCGCAAGTGCAGGGGGGCTACGAGAAGGCGCTTGAACTTCTTCTCGATCGCGTATCCGGAGAGCTCGTTGAACAGCCTCGTGAGGTCTTTGCCGACGGTGTCGCTCGCGGTGAGCAGACCGAGGTCTTCGTAGATGCGACTCGTCTTGGGGTTGTAGTTTCCCGTGCCGATGTGGCTGTAGTGGCGAAGAACGCCACCCTCCTGGCGCACGACGAGAGCGAGCTTGCAGTGCGTCTTGAGCCCGACGAGCCCGTAGACGACGTGCACTCCGGCCTTCTCGAGCTTGCGTGCCCACGAGATGTTCGCGGTCTCGTCGAAGCGAGCCTTGATCTCGACGAGAGCGAGAACGGCCTTGCCCGCCTCCGCAGCCGCGATGAGCGCCTTCACGATCGGGCTGTCACCGCTCGTGCGGTACAGGGTCTGCTTGATAGCGAGAACGTTGGGGTCCGCCGCGGCCTGCTCAAGGAAGCTCTGCACGCTCGTCGAGAACGACTCGTATGGGTGGTGCAGCAGGATGTCTTGGCGCGCGATCGACGCGAAGATGTCCGGTGCCGCGTTGGGCTCGCTCGGCAGAAGCGCGACGCTCGTCGTCGGCACGTGGCGCGGGTACTTGAATGCGGGCTTGTCGATGCGAGTGAGCTGGAACAGTCCACCGAGGTCGAGCGGCGCAGGCAGTCGGTAGACCTCCTGCTCGGTGATGTCGAGCTCGCTCATGAGCAGGCCGAGGGTCACGTCATCCATGTCGTCAGTGATCTCAAGACGGATGGGCGGGCCGAAACGTCGGTTCAAGATCTGCTTCTCGAGCGCCTGGATGAGGTTTTCGCTCTCGTCTTCCTCGATCTCGACATCCTCGTTGCGCGTCACGCGGAACTCGTGGTGCTCGAGAATTTCCATGCCCGGGAACAGTTCCTCGAGGTGGTTGGAAATGAGGTCTTCGATCGGGATGTAGCGGGTCTGGCCGTCGCGGTCGTCCGGCAGCTCCACGAAGCGCGGGATCATGGACGGCACCTTGAGACGAGCGAACTCTTCCTTGCCGGTCTTGGGATTGCGTACGCGGATCGAGAGGTTGAGCGACAGTCCCGAGATGTAGGGGAACGGGTGGGCCGGGTCGACCGCGAGCGGCATCAGCACGGGGAAAATCTGGTTGGAGAAGATCTCGTCGATGCGCGTGCGGTCGGCGTCGTCGAGGTCGGCCCAGGTCTCGATGTGGATGTTCGCGACATCCAGAGCGGGCTTGACGCTGTTGCGGAAGACGAGCGCGTGACGCTCCTGCAGCTCGTGGGCCTTAGCGCTGACGGCGGCGAGCACCTCGGCAGGAGGCGTTCCCACATTGGTGGGAACCGCGAGGCCCGTCACGATGCGGCGCTTGAGGCCGGCAACGCGCACCATGAAGAACTCGTCGAGATTGCTCGAGAAGATCGCCAGGAAGTTGGCTCGCTCGAGCAGCGGAAGGTTCTCGTCTTCGGCGAGTTCGAGCACACGCTGGTTGAAGGCGAGCCAGCTCAGTTCGCGGTCGAGGAAGCGATCAGTGGCGAGGGTACCGTCATCCACGCTCGACGATTCGTCGAGGTCGTACTCGTCGAGGGAGTCGGTCGCGGCGCTGGGGTCGGCGAGGTTGGAGCTGTCCATTCGCCAATCTTGCCACTCGAGTGTGAACGAATTGTGAACTAGTTCTGATCGGGGTCCCCGCGGGCGGATTCGCTGGTCGATTCAGAGGAGTGTGGGCAGGCTCGCGGCATCATGGCGATACAGGTCAACGTGTTCCAGTAGGTCGGTGCGGCCGGTCTTCTTAGCGCGCTGCTCGGTGAATTCGGCCAGGTCGGTGAGCCTTGCGACGGCCATCTGCGCGAGCTCGTCGATGGTCGCGTCGGAGCCGTAGGCATCCAGCAACATCTGAAGACGCGCCCTGCGGTTCGGGATGCTGAGCTCCAGGTCTCGATCGTTGAGCGGCACCGCCCGATAGGCGAGGTAGGCGATGTCCCACAAGCGTGTGCCGGGCGAGGCGGTGTCGAAGTCGATAGCGCCCGCGAGCCCGCCATCCCGGAACACGAAGTTGTATGGAACGAAGTCGTTGTGGCAGATGACCTCATCGCCGTGCGGGGGCATTCGCCAGGTCGCGTCCGCGCGCGGGAAGCTCACGCTCGCGTCGTGGAGTTCGCGCAGTCGTCTGCCGGCGTCGACGAGCACGCTCTCGTCCCAGACCCACTCGGGCATCGGGTAGGCGGGAACGACGCCCTCAACAAACTCGAGGATCTCGCGGCCCTGTTGGTCGAAACCCCTCGGTTCCGGAACCCAGTCGACCCCGTTGGATCTCAAGTGGTTCAGCAGGCGATGGATAGTCGGCGTCCAGGGGCCAGCCTCGCGGTGCACGTCGTTGCCGCGGCGAACCACGGGTGTGAGGTTGCCGCCGTCGAGCGGCTCGTCGGGTTCGCTGCGCCAGCGGTACTGGATGTCGAGCGCGTAATCGCGAAAACCGAACGACCGGTAGAGACGCACGGCCGCAGTGTTGTCACCCTCGACGTAGAGATGGGCGATCGGGATGCCACGCGACTTGAGGTGCTCGAGGCCGGCGGAGACGAGCACTCGGCCGATGCCCTCGCGCTGTCGCGCAGGATCCACTCCGACCACGTAGAACTCGCCGACTGTCTCGTTGGTTGAGCTTGTCGAAACCTCCGACCCGCTGGTTGAGCCGTTCGAATCTGCCGACTCGCTGGTTGACCTTGTCGAAACCTGCTCCGCGTGCCCAGACCCGCGCTCGATCTTCATCCAGCAATACCCGATGAGCGCGTCGCCATCCCACAGCAGCAGAACGTCGTCATCCTCAAACCAGTCCTCGCGCATGAGCGCATCGAGGTCGGCCCGCGTGACGCGCCCCTGCTCGGGATGCGCGGCGAACGCTCGCGTATTCAGCTCAAGCCAGGCATCCTCATGGCCCGTCATCCCGCGTGTGATCTTGCGCGAGGTCGCCAGTTGTGTGGATGTTTGCGCCTCAACATCTACACAACTGGCGACCTCGGCGAGATTGAGGCGCAGTTGGAGGAGTTGGCGCACGGGCTGGAGGCCGAAGTGGGCGGCTAGGGCGAGGGCAGCGGGATGCGCGCCGTGGGCCCAGATGAGGAGATCGGCCGGAGCATCCACGAGTAGGCGGTGGAGCAGCTCGCGGCCGTGACCCTGGCGTCGAGCCGTGGGGTCGACAACGAACTCGGCCTCGTTGTCCGTGACTAGCGCTACAGCCACGTCGTCGAGCCAGACGGCGCGGCGCTCGCCGGCGCGGAGTTCGACGAGGCTTCCGTCGGAGAACGGGGGACTGCCGTCGTGGGACGTGGCGCGGGCGATCAGATCGAGGAGGTGTTCTTCGACAGGGAAAGACCCTTCGACAAGCTCAGGGACCGAAAGTGGCGTCGGGATCGAAGCAAGCTCAGGGACCGAGGCAGGACCCGAGGGCACGTCAGGACGAGACGGCGGAGGAGGGGACGCGCTCATTGTCATCGTCGTCATAGACGTTGAAGCGGTAACCAACGTTGCGCACGGTGCCGATGAGCGACTCGAGGTCGCCGAGCTTGGCGCGCAGACGCCGCACGTGAACGTCGACCGTGCGGGTGCCACCGAAGTAGTCGTAGCCCCACACCTCGCTCAGCAGTTGCTCGCGGGTGAACACGCGGGAGGGATGCGTCGCCAGGAAGCGCAGAAGCTCGAACTCCTTGAAGGTGAGGTCGAGGGGTCGACCGTGAACCTTCGCCGAGTAGCTCGCCTCGTCGATAACGACACCGGATGCCTGGATCTTCGACGACGAGGACGACTGCGCCTGGCGTCCCAACGCGAGGCGGATGCGGGCGTCGGCCTCGGCCGGTCCCGCGTTCGAGAGGATGACGTCATCCACTCCCCAGTCGGCGCTGACAGCCGTGAGACCACCCTCGGTGAGAATCAGGATGAGCGGAACGTTGACGCCCGTCGTCGTGAGGATCTTGCACAGCGACTTGGCTGAGGCCAGATCTTGGCGCGCATCCACGAAGATCAGATCGCACGTAGGCGCGGAAATAAGGGATGCCGGCGAGGCAGGAATCTGCCTTGTCGAATGGCTTAAAAGCCCCAATGCGGGAAAGACGTCGCTGTCGACCGCAGAGGTCAGGATCAACAACTGCGCCACGTGTCCTCCAAAGTGCGTGGGGACAGTCTATGTGCACGCATAAGATCGCTCTATGTCCTGGCAAATTGCGAGCGTGGTTCCCGTCTGGGTCGCGGCCATTGCTGCGGCCATCGTCATCGGGGTGGTGTCCCTCGCGGAAGAGCGCACAACGTGGCTCGCAATCGCCCTCGCGGGCGCCGTAATTGCGACATTCGCCATCCAGTTGGCCATCCAGCGTAAGGACGGATTCGTCGTGCGGGCCATCGCATCCATCAGCGGAGCGATCATCGTGCTCGCCATCGCGACAGGAATCTTCGCCCTCGTCGGCTAGGGAAGTAGCCCGTCCTCGGTCGCAGGCTCCCTCGGCGCTGGGGGCGCGCAATCGCTGGCGCGATTGCCCTTAGCGCCACCGCGCGGGGATAGGATGGACGCATGCTTCTCGCCCTTGAGCTCTTCTTTGTCGGCCTGCTCGTCCTCGCCGGGCTCTCGATCGGTTTCATCTCGATTGTGGTGCTCTACAACCTCTTCCGCGGCCAGCGCTAATCGCTGATTTCCTGCAGCCATGATCGAGCTTGACGCCGAGATCCCGGCCGAACTCGCGCCGCTCTCCTGGCTTCTCGGAATCTGGGAAGGCACAGGAGTCGTCAACTACACCGTGGACGATGTCGTCCACAACTTCGAGTTCGGTCAGCGTGTGAGCTTCAGCCACGATGGCCTTCCGTACCTCAACTACAACTCCTACACCTGGCTGCTTAATGACCAGAACACTCCGCACATCGTGGAGACGGGATACTGGCGCCTGAGCCGTCCGGCAGCGGACGGCGATCCCGGGCCTGCGATGCTCCCCGGTGCCGGGCCTCGTCCGTTCACCACGGCCACCGCGGTCGAGACCCTGCGCAACGCCAACGACGGCTTCGACATCGAGGTGTCGATCGTTCATCCCACTGGCGTGAGCGAGCTGTATCTCGGGCAGGTCAAGGGTCCTCGCATCGACCTGTCGACGGATGCCGTCGTGCGCACGGCCGCTGCGAAGGAATACGCCGCCGCCACTCGCCTGTATGGGCTCGTGGATAACCATCTGCTCTGGGCGTGGGATATTGCGGCCCTCGGTCAAGAACTCAAGAGCCACGCATCCGGAAGGCTCGCTCGTGTCGATTAACCCTGCGGTCCCTGAGCCTGTCGAAGGGCATTTCGACAAGCTCAATGACCGACCCGGCGCCGTCGGCACCCCACCCCAGCACTACGGCAACCCCATCGGTGAGCAGCGTGCGCTCGCCGCGGGTGACGCCATCGTCGACCTGTCCGACCGCGCGGTCGTCACGGTCACTGGTCCCGACCGACTGAGCTGGCTCGACTCGCTCACCTCTCAAGCGCTCAAGGGCCTCCAGCCCGGCGACTCCGCCGAGACCCTGCAGCTCGATCCCAACGGCCGTGTCGAGTACGCGATGCGCGTCTTCGACGACGGTGTCACCACCTGGCTTCTCGTGGATGCCGAGGAAGGCCCGAAGCTCGCGGCCTGGCTCGATCGCATGAGGTTCATGCTGCGCGTCGAAGTCGCCGACCGCACCGAGGAGTTCGCTACTGTCGGCTCGCTCGGATCCCTCGAGCTTCCCGCCGCATCGCCCAACGGCGTTCCGCTGGTCTGGTCCGACCCGTGGTCCGAGGTTGTCGCTGGCGGCCACCAGTACGCGACGACCCAGGAGCACCCCGGTGTCGAGTGGGCGTACACCGAGACTCTCGTGCCCCGGGATGCCGACCTCTCGTCGTTCCCTGCCGCGGGCATCCTCGCGCTTGAGGCGCTCCGCATCGCGGCCTGGCGTCCGCGTCTCGCGACGGAAGCCGACGAGCGCACGATTCCGCATGAACTCGACTGGCTGCGCAGCGCCGTGCATCTCTCGAAGGGCTGCTACCGCGGACAAGAGACGGTCGCCAAGGTCCACAACCTCGGACACCCGCCGCGTCGACTCGTGATGCTTCACCTCGATGGCTCAGATGGTGTGCTGCCTCCCGCGGGTAGCCCCGTTGTGCAGGGAGACAAAGAGCTCGGGCTCGTCACAAGCTCAGGCATCCATCACGAACTGGGCCCCATCGCTCTCGCTGTCATCAAGCGCGGGTTCGATCCCGCGGAGCAACTCGCGGTCTCGGCCGACGACATCCTCATCGCGGCCGCGCAGGAGATCATCGTGCCGACGGATGCGGGAGCCGAGGCCAACGTGCCGCGCATCCCGCGACTCGGCAAGGTCACTCGTTAGGTGACCGACTCCGCACCCCTGCGCCGTCTCGCGAGACGAGTGCACGTGCGGGCGCAGGCTCTTGCGGCGAGCCGTCGAGTCGTCGACTCGCTGCCCGCCGCCATCCAGATCACCGTGGCTGCTGTCGTGGCGTACTCGATCGCGCACTACGGACTCGGTCACCCGGCACCTCTAATCGCGGTCACCGCCACGATCTCGATGCTCGGGCTCACTCGGGATGCGCGTCCGCGCCGAGTGCTCGAGAACGCGATCGGAATCACCGTAGGCATCGCGCTCAGCGAACTCATCTCGCTCGTGATCGGCAAGGGTCCGTGGCAGCTCGCGATAGTGCTGCTGTCGACGATGATCGTTGCGCGAGCGCTGTCTGCAAATCCTGCGTTTGCGATCGCTGCGACGGTGCAGTCGAGTCTTGTCGCCCTGCTGCCCGACCCGGCCGGGGGACCCTTCACGAGGAGTCTGGATGCGGTTGTCGCGGGTGTGATCGCGCTCATCATCACGGCGCTCATTCCCCGGGATCCGCGTCGCGGGGCCATGCGGGATGCGCAGACTCTCTTCTCCGTGCTCACTGAGTCGCTCGGAGGGCTCGTCGATTCGCTCGCGACGGGCAACTCGGGAGCGGCGGAGCTCGCGCTCGAGCGACTGCGTCGCACGCAGAAGCTTGTCGACAACTGGACCTCCTCGCTCGACACAGCGATCGCGGTCGCCAGGATCTCACCGTGGCTCAGGCGGCACCTTCCCGAGCTGCGGTCGCACGCGCGCGTGCTCGCGGGAGCCGATCTCGCGACACGGCATCTCAGGAGCATCGCCCGCAGGGTCGCGGTCGCGATGGATTCTGGCGAGCCCGACCCCGCGTTGGCGGGCCTCTTCGGTGAGCTTCAGAACGGCATCAGGATGCTGGGGGAGGAGCTCAGCGATCGACAGATGGCCGGGGCATCCCGAAGCCTGTTCGTGGACCTCGCGCGGCGCCTCGACCCGCATGCTCTTGCGCCCGACGAGCTGACTCACAGCGTCGTCGTGGTGTTGCTGCGGCCGCTGCTGCTCGACCTGCTTGTGGCAACGGGCATGTCGACCGCTGACGCGAGGGCGCTCCTGCCGCCGGTGTGACCCGGGACTCTTGGTCTGGACAAGCTCGACAAGCTCGCTTGGTCTCGACAGGCTCGACCCACCTTAAGGCGGGTCGAGCCTGTCGAGACCAGACCTAACGTGGGTCGAGCCTGTCGAGACCAGCCGAGCTTGTCGAGGCCACCCACGCACAAACGGCGCCGCACCCGAAGGTGCGACGCCGCTTTGACAAGCTCAGCAGGTCTCGACGAGCTCGACCCACCTGGGCGCGCTACTCGTCCCCGACCTCAGCCTTACCCTTCGTGAGGGTCATGCCCTTGAAGAACGCGGGGTTCACCGCTCGCATCACGAACATCAGGATGATGCCGACGACGATGAGGAACACCCCGAGGATGAACACGAGACCGAGGCCGCCGATGTTTGATCCGCTGCCGTACTCCGGCAGGCGCGAGTCCCACAGGGTCGTCGCGAAGATCACCGCAAGGATGACCCCACCGAGGAGCGGTGCGAGGAACTTGAAGAAGAAGTTCCGCACACTCGTGAACGCCACCGCACGGAAGTACCAGACGCAGGCGAGCGCCGTGACTCCGTAGTAGAAGCAGATCATCATTCCGAGGGTCAGGATCGTGTCGGTGAGCACATCGTTAGACAGCGCACGCATGACCGCGTAGAAGCCCCACGCCACGACCGCCGCGATGATGGTCGCGAAGCCCGGCGACTTGAACCGGGGGCTGATGGATGCGAAGCGCTTCGGGAACGCCTGGTAGTGGCCCATCGCGAGCATCGTGCGGGCGGGTCCCACGAACGTTGACTGCAGCGACGCCGCCGAGCTCGAGAGCACAGCGATCGACAGCAGGATCGCGAACGGTCCCATGATCGGTCCCGCGAGGGCCGCGAACACGTTGCCCGAGATGTCCTCGTTGCCGAGGCCCAGCTCGCCCGTGCCAATGCCCGAGAACATGAGCGTCGCGCACGCGACGAGGATGTAGAGCACGAAGATGATCGCCACGGTGAGTGTCGCCGCGCGCCCCGGTGTGGTCTTCGGGTTCTTGGTTTCCTCGTTCATCGTGAGCGTGACATCCCAGCCCCAGAAGATGAAGATCGAGAGCGAGACACCGGCCGCGAACGCCGAGAAGTCCGGCACGAGGAACGGGTTGAACCAGTCCGCCGAGAACGCGAGCCCATCGAATGCGGTGCCGTTCGAGAAGTGTGAGATCGCCGCGACGGAGAACCACACGAGCACGATGAGCTGGAACGTCACGAGCACGTACTGAACGGCCTTCGTCGTCTCCATGCCCCGGTAGGAGATGTAACAGGCGGCCACCATAAACACGAGACACGTCGCGATATTTATCGGCACGTTGGCGGCAAGATCGGCGATGGATGCGTTCCCCGAGATCTGCGCTATCGCCAGATACAAGAAGTCCACGGCAACACCCGCGAGATTCGAGAGCACCACCACCGTCGCGACGATGAGTCCCCAGCCGCCGAGCCACCCGATCCACGGACCGAATGCGCGCGTCGCCCAGGTGAACGACGTGCCGCTGTCGGGCATCGCGTTGTTGAGTTCGCGGTAGCCGAGTGCGACGAGCAACATGGGCAGGAAGCCCACGAGGAAGATGCCGGGCATCTGGGTACCCACGGCGGCGGCGGTGGGGCCGAGGGATGCCGTGAGCGTGTACGCGGGAGCGATGCACGAAATGCCGATGACGGTCGCGCCGAGCAGGCCGATCGAGCCAGCGGAAAGACCCTTGCTGGAGATTCCGCCCTTGCCTTCTTTGACCTCGTCAGTTGTAGTCATGATCAGCCCTTCTCAAACGGAACGACGATGAGCGGAACGGGGAGCGCGTGAAGCATGCGGCTCGCGGTAGTCCCGAGGAAGATGCGACCGCGCTGCGCGAGGCGGCTCGATCCAACGAGAGCGATCTCGTCCGAACGCCAGTCGATGACGTCGACGGCGCCTTCGAGGCTCGTGCCCGCGGCGATCTCGGTCGTCACGGAACCCGAGTTGGTCGCCTTGGGGGTGAAGTAGTCGAGCACCTCGGCGAGGTGCTCGGCGCCGATGGCCCCTGCTTCCTTTTCGAGGTCTTTGCGCGAAGCATCCACTTCCACGAGCGTGACGAAGCGCAAGTCAACGTCGAGCCCCTCGGAGATGGCGACCATCGAGTCGAGCAGCGTGTCCCAGCCCTTGCGGGTGCCGACCGCGCACGTGATGCGCGAGATGCGTTCAGGAGCGACGTACCCCGCCGGAGCAAGCGCCACGGGAACGGGGGATGCGTGCAGCAGTGCGTTCGCGACACTTCCGATCGTGAAACGGCCGAGTACCCCGCCACGTCCCGCGCCGACGACGATGCGGTCGGTGTCGAAGTCGGTCGCGGCCTGGATCAGGCCTTCCGACGTCGAATCCGCCCACACAATGTGCGCCGTTGCGGTCACGTCACTCGGCACGAGAGCGAGCGCCTCAGCGAGCCACTCCTCGCCTTGCGCCTGAAGAAGCGAGAAGTACGTGGATGCTCCGGGCTGCGCCTTGGCGGGCTGGCCCACTTCGAACGGCAGCACGAGAACGATGCGCAGCTCGGCCGCGGTGAGTCGCGCGAGCGCGACACCGAGAGCGACGGCATCCTTTCCTCGTTCGGTCGCCTCATAGGCGACGACGTAATTGGCTACTCGGGTCACTGCTATCTCCTTTGATTCAGTGTTGGTGGGAACTGTGGTCGTGCCCGTCGTGGGTCATGCCGCCGTGGTCGTGACCAGCGTGATCGCCGTGGCCCGCGCCGGGTGCGCAGTGGTCCGAGTCGCTCGGAGCCACGTCGAGCGCGGGGTTGCGGTCGAAGAAGCTCGCGGGCTTCATCCAGAAGTTCACGACGTCGACGGCCATGATGGGCCACTCCTCCGGACGCGTGATGTGGTGGATGCCGAAGACATACCAGACCACAACATCCGTGTTCCGGGTGTTGCGGCCGGCCTTTTGCCACTCGGGCAGACCGTGGTCGACCGACGACTGGTTGACGAACTCGCCGCTCGGCCAGCGCTCGTTCGCATCGTTGGGTGTGACCCACACGGTGTGACCGATGACCTGGGTGCGCTGCAGCACGGGGGCGTCCGCGTTGAAGAACGACGGGATCGCGCCACCGGGCACGAGCTTGTACGACACGGGGGTGCCGAGCGAGTTCGTGGAGTTCTCGTTGGTGATCTTCCAGGCCCGCTGCGATTCCCAGCTGTAGTCGTCGAAGCCCTCGGTCTCGATGGGTGTGTTGACGACGTTGAGGCCCAGCCCGTGCGGGTTGGCCTCGCTGATCGGCTGGATCTGCGTCTCGGTGCGGTACACGGTGTTCTCGGTGCCGTCGATGTCGAGGTCCATGCGCGCGACGATGAAGTGCTGGTGGAACGGCGCATACGTGCGGTTGTCGACGAGCGTGCCGTTGGGGTGTGGCTGGCCCTCGGCGATGTGGGTGACGACCATGATGCCGGTCGCGCGCACCTCGCACTCGATGTTGCCGTCTTCGTAGAAGCGCCAGTAGACGAGGTACTCGTAGTTGGCGACGGTCACGTGGAAGCTCACGACGAGGCGACGCGAACGACGAACCTCGGCGCCGGCGTCGTGGTCGACGTGCTTCCACAGGATGCCGCTGTCTTCCTCGTGAACGCAGAACGCGTTCGGGATGTCGTACGGCTCACCCTTCGAGTTGTGCATGACGGCATCCACGTAGCGAATCTCGCCGAGGCAGTCGCAACCGAGCTCGAGGGAGGTGGTCATGAAGCCGAGGCCCCACTCGCCGATGTCGAAGGCCGTGCGGCGGAAGTGGTCGACGCTGGGGTCGCGGTATGGAACAACCATTTCGGAGAACGAGATGCGGTTGGCGATGGGACGCACCCGGTCGCCGTCCTTGTAGCTGATCGAGTGCAGGGTCATGCCCTCGCGGTAGTTGAAGCCGACGCGCATCGACCAGTTCTGCCACTCGATGAGGTGACCGTCGACCGTGAAGCCGGGGCCGTCCTTCTGCACGACATCGAGGGCGCTGCGCTCGGGGCGCTTCGAGCGATTCTTGATGCGCTCGGGCACGAGGTGAGGAACGTACTCGCCCATGATCTCGGGGCGGTCGACCTCGAAGCTGTCCTCGATCTCGAGCAACTCCATCGAGTTCACGTCGATGACCGCGTGCAGGCCGTTGACGGGTCCCGCGTAGGGGTTAGCGCCATCCTGGGCCTTGACCCAGATGTCGGCCCAACCGAGACGACGGCCCGCGTACTTCTCGGGGATGAGAGCGCCGCCGTAGGTCCAGGTGTCGATGAAGACGCGGCTTAGGTCGGTGATGCCGCGACCGGCGAGCACGGCGATGATGTCGGGGTGGGCGCGCAGCACGAGGTCGGCCTCTTCCCACTCGTCGACGGTGAAGTTGGCCTGCACATCGGCAACGTGCTCCCAGGACTCGAGCGAGTCGGTGGTGAGCGAGACGTACGCGATGTAGGTGTGGTTCTCAGCGCGGTTGAGTACGACGGCGCGGGCGCGGCGCTCGGGAACGGTGCCGTTCGAGTTGAACTCGGCGACAGCGGCCTTCGAGGGCTCCATCATTTCGATGGATGCGTAGCGCCAGCCGTCGCCGACGCCTTTCTCGCGGGCAAGGATCGCGGAGCTCGCCGTGAACTCGGCAGCAGTCAGCGGGTCGAGGGGGTGGAAGGTCATGAGATCCTCATTTCTTCGGTGGTGTAAAGCGGGTTGAGCTTGTCGAAACCAGTCGGTGTTAGCGGGTCGAGCGTTAGTGGGTCGAGCTTGTCGAGACCAGCCGAGCCCGTCGAGGCAGCCCGCTAGACAGCATCCCGAATCGCCTGCTCAAGCACATCGAGCCCTTCAAGCAGCAGCTCGTCCGAGATCACGAGCGACGGCAGCAACCGCACGACATTGCCGTAGGTCCCACACGTCAGGATGATGACCCCGGCCTCAAGAGCAGCATTCGCAATCGTCTTGGTGATTGCGGCATCCGGCTCCGTCGTTCCCGGCAGCACAAACTCGACGGCGAGCATCGCCCCGCGTCCTCGAACGTCACCGATGACACCCTTACCTGCAGCCTCAAGCTCGGCCTGCAGAGCCGTGAGCCTGGGAATAACCAGCTCCTCGATGTGGCGAGCGCGACCCGCAAGGTTGAGATCGCGCATCTGGCCGATCGACGCTACGGCCGCGGCACACGCGAGCGGGTTGCCGCCGTAGGTTCCGCCGAGGCCGCCGGGGTGCACCTGGTCCATGAGGTCGGCGCGACCCGTGATGGCAGCGAGGGGGAGGCCGCCCGCGATGCCCTTCGCGAGGGTGATGATGTCGGGCACGATGCCCTCGTCGTTGCTTGCGAACCAGCTGCCCGTGCGGGCGAAGCCCGTCTGCACCTCGTCGGCGATGAAGACCACGCCGTTGGCGGTGGCCCAGGCGGAGAGCGTCGGCAGGAATCCGGGGGCCGGAACGATGAACCCGCCCTCACCCTGGATGGGCTCGATGATGATCGCGGCGACCTGGTCTGCCCCAAGCTGCTTTTCGATCGCGAGGATGGCACGATTCGCGGCATCCACTCCGCTCAGTCCGGCCTCGTCGCGGTAGGGGTACGACATCGGCATGCGGTAGATCTCGGGTGCGAACGGACCGAAGTTCGTCTTGTAGGGCATGGCCTTGGCCGTGAGCGCCATGGTCAGGTTGGTGCGACCGTGGTAGGCGTGGTCGAAGGCGACGACCGCATCCCGGCCCGTAGCGAGACGCGCAACCTTGATCGCGTTCTCGACGGCCTCAGCACCGGAGTTGAAGAGAGCGCTGCGCTTCTCGTGATCGCCGGGCGTGAGTTCGGCGAGCAACTCGGCGACCTCGACATATCCCTCGTATGGCGTGATGGTGAAGCACGTGTGAGCGAAGTGACCGGCTTGGTCGGTTACCGCCGCTGCAACGGCGGGGTTGGATGCGCCAACACTCGTGACCGCGATGCCCGCACCGAGGTCGATGAGGCTGTTGCCGTCGATGTCGACGACGACGCCACCATCGGCATCCGCTGCGTAAACGGGAACGAGGGACGAGACGCCCGCAGACACCACCTTCTTGCGACGCTCGGTGAGAGCGAGCGACTTGGGCCCGGGGAATTCGGACGAGATTGAGCGCTTCTGCTCGAGGCGGTACGTGATGCCGGTCATATCGTTCTTTCGCATAAAGGGGGACGGCGTTGACTGGGGCCTACCCGTCGGGCGCGCGCGGTCGCGTCTCTAGAACGAGTGCCCGGCCTCATCGCCGAGGGTTCACGAGAGTCAGTATGTCACTGCGAGGGGGTTCATGGCGGGCCGTCACGCTGGGCGAGCAGCGCCCTGAAGAACGTGCGCCTCAAAGGGGTGGTAAATAGGGTCGACGAGCGGCGCTACAACGTTGAGAAACCTCGAATCAGTAACTCGACGGCGGCTCGTGACTCTGCTGCCCAATCCGGTCGTCCAGTAGCTGAGCCGATGCCGTGAAGCACGAGCATCAGCGCCCCCGGATGCGTGTCGCTGCGGATATCGCCGTCGCTCATGCCCTGAGCTACCAACTCGCCAACGATCTGTTCGAGCTCGCTGCCACTATCGGATTGCGTGGCCGGGTCCACCGCGCCCGCGAGCGTGCGAGCGAGCGCTGCGTGTTCCACCAGGTACGTCGCAAACCCGCGGAGGAAGGCCGCCAGGTTCTCGGCAGCTGTCTGGTCGGGGTTGCGTGCGCGGTCGCAGATCGCCGCGACTTCCTCTTCGTACACAGCACCGGCCAGCGCTTCTCGGGTCGGAAAGTGCCGGTACAAAGTGCCGACGCCCACACCCGCGCGCGCAGCAAAATCATCAAAACGCAGGTGCTCGTCTTGTTCGAATGATTGCCGCGCGGCGACAACAATCGCCTCTCGGTTACGGCGCGCATCCGCCCGCATGGCTTTCTTCTCTGTCACGAGCACCTCATCTTGACAAGTGGAGACAATCTCCATATCTTGTAAGTGGAGATCGACTCCATATTACTGAAAGGCTTCTCATGCGCATTCTGATGTTCGGCAGGGGAGTCATTGCGACCATCTATGGACAGGCGTTCCAGGCCGCGGGCCATGACGTCGAGTTCTACGTTCGGCCCGGTCGATCCTCTGGGTACGGCACAGAGCTTTACACCGACATCACCGACGGGCGTCTGAAATCGGGCAATCAGCGGGTGCGGCAGGTGATGAACATGACCTTCCGCGAAACTCTCGACCCTCGTGACGTCTTCGACATCATTGTGGTGAGCGTTGGCCACCATCAGCTCAGCCAAGCAGCAGAGTTTCTTGCTCCGAGAATCGGCCGCGCAACGGTCCTTGTCTTCGGCAATATCTGGGAGGAACCGGTCGCCGCGGTGGCGCCTCTCCCGGCCGATCAAGTCGTGTTCGGATTTCCGCAGGCCGGGGGTGGCTTCGCTGAAGACGGAGTCCTCCATGGCGCTCTACTCGGTTCCGTAGTCATTGGTCGCGGCGAGGAGCCACTCTCAGTCCGTCAGCTGGCCGTGCGAGCGGCTTTCCTGCAGGCCGGCTTGAGGGTGAGGGAAGAGACGGACATGCGCGGATGGCTCTTCATCCACTTCATCGCCGACGCAGGAATGTTCGCCGAAGGGGCGCGAGGTCAGGCACTTGCCGGGATGATCGGCGACCGCCGGGCATTCCGTCGGGCGTTCACTATCGGTCGCGAACTACTGCCCCTAGTCCGGGCTCGCGGGGTTGACCTTCGCCTGCACCGCACAGTGCTGCTTCCGTACCGTCTGAGCGCGGTAGTGGCGGCAGCCGTGGCGGTAGCGACGACGCGGGTTTCGATCGCAAGAATAAGTCTCGCGGCTCACACCGATCCCTATCCCGCTGAAGCACGAGCCATCATCGAGGACACGCTGCGCGAGGCGGCTCGGCTCGGTGTTACTGCGCCGCTGCTTGAAGCGGCAGTTCGTGAAAGCTGGCCTGCAGCAATCCCTACTTCCAGCGATAGCCCACGGGAGCTACGGCATCCCAAGTCACCGTGAGTTCCCCGAGTCGCCACCGCCTGGCCGCTCCCAGCACGGGCCACCCGCTCTGCTTGAGACTCTGCACGACGGCAACCCAGCGCTGAGCAGGCGAGTACACCCCGAGTCCCGAGTGCACGGCCCACCACCGGTCGAGATCCTTCATCAACTCGTGGATGCGTTCGCCCGGCACATTGCGATGAATGAGTACCTTGGGCAAACGCTCGGCGACGATGCTGGGCTGGTCGAGTCCGGCCAGGCGCAGCGAGATGGTGAGCGTTTGAGGGCCGTCGGTGGTGGCATCCACCCAGCTGGCGATGCGTCCGACCTCGTTGCACGTGCCCTCGACGAGCACCCCGCCCGGTTGTAGGCGACCGATCATACGGCGCCAGGCATCGTCGACTTGGCCTTCGTCATACTGGCGCAGCACGTTGAGCGCGCGGATGACTATGGGGCGCTCGCCGGGAACCTCAAACCCGCCGAGCCGAAAGCTCACCCCGGGTCTGGCGCGTTCGTTCGCGATGCGCACCCGCTCGGGCTCGATCTCGATTCCGACAACTTCGACATCCGGTCGCGTCTTAGAGAGCCGCTGGTGCAACTCGAGGCTCGTGGTCGCGGATGCCCCGTACCCGAGGTCGACGACGAGCGGATGCTCGGCCTTCGTGAACGCGGGGAGCTGCGCGATCCACCGGTCGACGCGGCGCAGGCGATTGGTGCCCGTGGTGCCGCGAGTGACGTGACCGATGGGCATGCATCCATTGTCCCGCTTCCGGTCCCTGAGCCTGTCGAAGCGCCGCAACTGCTGCGGAGGACGACACTCCGTCGCAGCCGCTGTTTCCGCGGGAGCCGCGGCGTGTCATCCTCCGTAACTGCCACTACGGGTGCGGCGGAGCCCGATTAACTAGCCCCGCGAGCGTGGTGAACCCGCCCCTTCGGTACGCTGGTCTCATGACTCACACCCTCATCCTCCTGCGTCACGGCAACTCCGACTGGAACCAGAAGAACCTCTTCACCGGATGGGTGGATGTGCGACTGAGCGACCAGGGCGTCACCGAGGCGAAGCGTGCCGGCGAGCTGCTCGCTGCATCCGGCCTCAAGCCCGACGTGCTGTACACGAGCCTCTTGACCCGCGCCATCCAGACCGCGAACCTCGCGCTCGAGACCGCTGACCGCCTCTGGATTCCGGTCAAGCGCAGCTGGCGCCTCAACGAGCGCCACTACGGTGCGCTGCAGGGACTCGACAAGGCCGAGACTCTCGAGAAGTACGGCCCCGAGCTCTTCCAGACCTGGCGTCGCAGCTTCGACACCCCGCCGCCCGTGCTCGAGGACGACGCCGAGTACAGCCAGGTTCACGACGAGCGCTATGCCAACATCGATGGCGAGATTCCGCGCACGGAGAGC
>Ga0247807_10000559_pt1 | contig 23094 bp, 20 predicted proteins | sample UWRJL074202C1_FD_179931 | JGI IMG/M metagenome (GOLD analysis project Ga0247807, IMG submission 179931) | Plant litter microbial communities from Arlington Agricultural Research Station in Wisconsin, United States - UWRJ-L074-202C-1 | ecosystem: Environmental > Terrestrial > Plant litter >...
AAAATCTACTTTTTCATGTATATTTGACATAAGCTTTAGTTTAGAGTATAAAATTATTTTTTTTATTGTAGCTTCTTTGACTACTTCTCTAACTAAAGCTTATTAATTACATGGATACTTTTTGCCAGCAAAGCGCAAAAAGATTGTAGAGCTTAGCGGGACTTCAGTACCTATGAAAAACATCGACTTTCATTTTCAAATAGTAGTTATCGAACAAAATGCCTTTAAATACAAAAAGCCCCTACTTTTCAGTAAAGGCTTTTAAACGACTTTATAAAGAAACACTCTATGTTATATTTAAAAGCATGTTTACGTTAAGGATGCTGAAATAAATCCGATAGCTATTGGATCAGCATCACGATTAGCTATATCACCGTTCCATTTGGTATAGTTGCTCCTTTTTTAATCACAACGATACCATCTTTTACTACATACAATCCATAATCACCTTCTTTTAAATGCGCCCCACCGTTAATGCGCACATCGTTTCCTATACGGCAATTTTTATCTAAAATGGCATTGTTAATGTAACAACGATCGCCTACGCCCAGTAAGGGCTGTCCGGCAGTTGTTGCTTCTTGTATTTCTGCCAATGTTTGGTAATGATCGCTTCCCATTACGTAAGTGTTTGCAATGGTGGTACCCTTACCTATTCTAGAACGGATACCTAAAACAGCTCTCTCTACCCTACTTGCCTGGATAATACAGCCTTCTGCAACAATGGTTTTTTCTAATGTAGTTCCCGAAACTTTAGAAGGTGGCAACATCCTAGCTCTGGTAAAAATAGTGTGTGCACTATCAAACATATTAAACTGAGGCAACTCGTCTGTTAAACCTAAGTTGGCTTCAAAAAACGAAGAAATATTACCTATATCTGTCCAATAACCTTCGTATTGGTAGCTCAAAACATGATTTGAAATTAAAGCTCTTGGAATAATCTCTTTACCAAAATCTTTTTCTTCTGGGTTTTCATTTAACATCTTGATTAAAAGATCGCGGTTAAAAATATAAATACCCATCGAGGCTAAATAATTTCTACCCACACTTTTCATCTCATCGCTAGTTTCAGAAGTCCAATCTGGTAGTAAATCTGATTTTGGTTTTTCTATAAATGAAGTAATAAAGCTTTCTTCATCAGTTTTTAAAATCCCAAAATCGGTAGCATCTTTTCCATTTACCGGAATTGTGGCAATTGAGATCTCTGCACCTTTATCAATATGCGCTTTCAGCATATCTTTAAAATCCATTTGGTACAATTGGTCACCAGATAAGATTAGAATATAATCAAATTCGTGGTTTACAATATGGTGCATACATTGGCGCACTGCATCAGCAGTTCCCTGAAACCAAGTTGGATTTTCGGGAGTTTGCTCTGCCGCCAAAATATCAACAAAAGCTTTAGAGAAGTGACTAAAGTGATAAGTGTTTTTAATATGTTTGTTTAATGAGGCAGAATTAAACTGTGTTAGTACGAACATCCTATGGATACCAGAATTCATACAATTAGATATCGGAATATCTACTAAACGATACTTTCCTGCAATTGGAACTGCAGGTTTTGAACGGGTTTGCGTTAACGGAGATAATCTTGATCCTTGGCCGCCACCAAGAATTACACCCAATACTTTATCGGTCATATTATATTTAGTTTACATTTGGTATAAGTCTACATATTGTTGGGCTGCTCTGTCCCAAGAGTGATCCAAATTCATAATAAACTTACGAATTTCTTTCACTCTTTTTTGATCTTGGTATAAATTATAAGCTCTGCCAATTGCATCACCCACATCCCATACGGTTGTTTGATCATGGCAAATTCCAAAACCACCATCGCCAATATCGGTAACGGTATCTTTTAATCCGCCAATGCGCCTTACAATTGGTATGGTACCATATCGCAAAGCATACATTTGGTTTAAACCACAAGGTTCTACCCTACTTGGCATTAAAAGGAAATCTGCTCCTGCATAAATTTGGTGAGATAAAGCTTCGTTATAGCCAATATAAGCATTGTACTTGCCAGCATAATGTTGCGTAATCTCATTCAATCGATCTTCTACATGCGGATCTCCAGAACCTAACACCAAGATATTTATTTCTCCATCACTTTGTTGCAGGGCATTCCAAAAAATATCTGGCAATAAATCTGCGCCTTTTTCACCTACTAATCTACCTATAAAAGTATATAAAGGTTTGGTACTATCTAAATTAAAGATATTACACAAGGCATCCTTATTGGCTTTTTTGCCACTCTCTACTGTTCTGTTGTTAAATGCTTTACTCAACATCGGATCTTTCTGAGGAGTCCATACCTCATTATCTATTCCATTTAAAATACCAGCGCATTTACCTCGCTCTTGTGCTAATAAACTTTCTAATCCGGCTGCTTTGTAACTTATTTCTTCTAAGTAACTTGGCGAAACCGTAGTTACCCTCCAAGCGCATTTAATAGCCGATGCCAGTGGATTAATAGAACTGTTCCAATCTAATTTACTAGAGTTGCGTAAATCGTAAACTGGCAAATAGTGTAATTTATCCCACCCAAATTGACCTTGGTATTGTGCATTATGAATAGTTAATACAGTTGGAATATAACTTAGGTGACGATAATCTTGGCAGTTGCTCAACATAAAAGGAATTAAACCTGTATGGTGATCGTGACAGTGGATTACATTTGGTTTGTGTTCCCATTGTGCAATCCAATCTAAACTTGCAATTTGAAAAGCAATGAAACGTTCGGTATCATCGTCATATCCATAAACTTTATCTCTATCTAGCAAACCAGCTATGTGCACCAAAAATAAATCGAAGCCTAGCTTATTTGTTCTTTCTCTAAAAATCCTAACGGGATAATTGTTATAACCTAATCTTACCCAGCCATCATAAACTACTTCAAATTCATTTTCGAACAAAAACTTAGTGTTATATGCTGGCATAACCACCTTGGCAACATGACCAAGCTTGTTTTGATATTTAGGTAAAGCGCCAACAACATCACCCAAACCACCAACTTTGGCAACCGGATAACATTCTGCACTAAAGTGTATAATCTCCATAATTAGGTATTGAAAAAAAACTTACTCAAAATAGGCATTAGATTGAGTATTGCAAACATTTAGAAAAAAATAATTTGTAATGACTTAATAATTAAACACACAATTTTGTTTGAAGAAATTAATTTTCTCAAAAAGAAAAGCCCCGATCATAATCGAGGCTTCCACAAACAAAAAAATAAATAAAGATCTGATATAAAAACTAATATTCTTCTTGAGCCATAATGGCATAAAATTCTTTAATTGAATTAAATTGAGGATGTAATGAAACCACGTTACCAAATACCAACAAAGCTGGCGAAGCTAATTTCTTTTCTTCGATCAATTCTTCAATAGTATCAACAATACCAACAACAACATTTTCAGAAGCTGATGAACCATTTTCGATTACGGCTACTGGCAAATCATATTTACCTTCTGCCTTAAAAATTGAAGCAATGGCCGCAATTTTTTCAATTCCCATTAACACAACTATTGTTGCATTAGATTTTGCCGCAACATAAAGATCAGGAGAAATTTCTCCTTCGGCATTTGTTCCTGTTACCACCCAAAAGCTTTCACTTAAGTTGCCATAAACCATAGGGATTTTTTGTAAGCCTGGCACCCCTAGCGCACTAGAAACACCTGGAACTATTTCAGTTGGAATACTATAAGATTCGGCCACGTCAATTTCTTCGAAACCACGAGCAAAAACAAATGGATCACCACTTTTTAGGCGCACAACATGACCATAATTTAATGCATAGTCAATCATTAATTTGTTAACCAATTCTTGAGAGAAGGTTTCATCTCCAGAGCGTTTACCAACATATACTTTAATTGCATTTTGTGGTGCATGATTTAGTAAAGCTTCATTAACCAAAGCATCATACAATACAACATCAGCACTTTGCAAGGCCTTTACTCCTTTTAAAGTCAATAGATCTGGATCACCAGGGCCCGCTCCTACTAATGTTATTTTTGGTTCGATTTGGGTTTTTTCAATTTTGCTTAAAATCATTGCTCACAGTATTAAAAGTACATTAATATTCAAATATATATAAAGTCTATGGAAATAGTAGAATTTATTTTAAAATAATTTGCACTTTTAATTTGAGCCGATTGGTCATTATAATTTAATGAAGAATTTGTTTTGGAGCCCACTTACAATGATATATTTTAAAGGCAGTCCCACTTTACGTTGTATTCCCGATGAAAAATCGGGAGATGCCGCTTCTTACGATAGCTATCGGAATAGGGCTAAATACTTAGTCTTGTGCTAGTTAAACCCCTCATAGTTGCAAAGAAAGTCGTTCTATAAACCCGATTGCAGTGAGCACGAAGCCGAGGAACGAGAGCGTAGTAAAACGGAAAGCGGGACTAAAGTAACCGATGCCTTACTTAATTTGCTTTTCTACGAAAATTAAAAGTTGTAATGGTTTTACAACAAATTATTGCTCATCACAAAGTGAACCAATTCGGGAGATGTTTTTGTGCCTGTTTTTCTACGCAAATTCCTTTTATGATTTTCTACTGTAGAATAGGAAATAGATAAGTCTTTGGCAATTTCTGGACTATTCAACCCCCTCAACATCAAATTCAACAGTTGCCTTTCTCGCTTGGTAATATGAGGTAGTTTTATATTTTTAGCTGTTACGCCCTCTCCCATCGCCAAATGATAATATTCGGTTTTACCATTAACAATATCAACCAGTGTCATTAAAACTGGTCTTTTATCAAAGTCAAAGTGGGTTAAATCGGTAACCATCATTAAACCGCAGGTAGTCAAATTTTCGTTATTTACATATATCCCAGGCATTTGTATCAATACCCAACGATATGTATTTTTTGCATTTAACATTCTTGCATAGATGTTTATTTTCACATCCTGTTGTCTTTCTTTAGGCAAACTAACAATTCTATCCGTAGCAAACTGTATAGCTGATAAAACGTAGGGACTGTCTTCGGGATGCAGGTTTTCTACAAAAAAGAAAGCAGATTTATTTTCCCACTCAGATTTTGTAAAAGGAGTTAATTCATTAATGTTATCACTTGCCGCAGTAATTAACATATTGGCACTATCGCCAATAAACCAATAGTATGGGCCAATAGCAAAATTATGCGCTCCTCTAATATAGTTTTCAAAAAAAGCTTTATAATTAACAATGCCTAATTTTTTATTTGATTTAGCGTTTCTCTCAAACTGCTCGGTAGTTAAGGGTTGTAAAATTTTCATAAGTTAGTTTAGATTTACCTAAGATAATCTTTTTTTAAAAGGAATTAAAAATGATAGATATCTGCTATTTTTTGGTTCTTTTTTTACCGGTAGATTTGAATATAGATGGTTTTTTTTGTAACCATTTATATAAATATACTAGCTATGTCTTTTTGCAGGTGTTTAACAACGCTTTACTTAATTGTCTTTCTTTTACCAACTACTTATGCCCAAAACACTTCTGCTTTCGAAAATTTATTACTTAATGCAACCAACAATATCAATTCTGGCAGTTATAATCAAGCTACGCTAGAACTAAAAGATGCCTTAAAGCAGGCTGAAGCGATAAAAAATAAAAAGGACGAAGCTCGTGTTTATGATTTACTTGCTGAGATTTGCATTAAAAAAAGAGAATTCAAAGAGTTTAAAAATTACGATGCTTTTGCCACACAAATTGCCAGTCAGTTAAAAGATACTGCTTTATTAATCAGCCTAAACAACAGAAAAGGTATTTATTACATGGAAGAAGGTCAAAATGAATTGGCTGCACTACAATACAATACAGCATTAAATTTAAGTATCGCTAAAAAAGAAACTAAAAAAATCGCAGAAATCTATAGCAATTTGGGCTCTTTGTCTTTAGCCACAGGCGATAAAGATAAAGCGATTAATAACTTTTTTAATGCTCTAAAACTTCATGAGTTAAACGATAATAAAAGAGGTATTGGCGAAACATATAGCAACATATCATCAACATATTACTTAATGGGTAAAATTGATGACGCCATTAATTATCAAAAAACAGGTATTGCGATAAGAGAAAAGATTAATGATAAACCAGGACTTGCTATTGCCAACAATAATATTGGACAATTGTATTTAATAAAAAAAGAAAATGTTTTAGCAAAGCAACATTTAACACAAGCTATAAATTACGCAGAAGAAACCGAAAACAGTAAACTTATTGCAAGCGCTTACGCAGGCATGTCTGCTTTTGAGATTATTGGCACTAAAAATTATAAATCTGCTTTGCAATGGCAAACTAAAGCTATTACACTAAGCGAGAAAATAGACGATAAACAAGTTTTATCTCGTTTGTATGTTTCTGCAGGGAATTTAGCTAATAATGTTAATGATAGTATTACATCAATAAATTATTATAATAAAGCTTTGGCTTTATCTAAATTATTGAAAAATAAAGAAAATATAAGCAATGCTTACGAAAAATTAAGTGCTTTTTATAACTCCAGAAAGAATTATCAAAATGCTTATGATAATTACAAGCAGCATATCCTTTATCGCGATAGCATTATAGAAAAAAGTAATTTATCTAAAATTGAAGAGGTTAGAGTTAAATACGAAACCGAAAAAAAAGATGGAGAAATTATTAAACTCATCACTGCTCAAAGATTAAAACAGCTACAAATTGAGAAGCAGAATGCGCTAATTGCTGGAAATGTGCTGTTGGCTAAACAAAAGCAGAGCGAAATAGAATTATTATCTAAAGAAAAAGAACTTCAGGATTTTAAACTAAGTGAACAAACTGAGAAAATAAAAAGTCAGAATTTAAATGCTATTAACAAAGAGCAACAGTTAAAGCTGGCAAAAACCGAACAACAAGCTAAAGAACGTGAGTTAGCAAACGAAAAAACAAAACGAAATTTGTTATTAATGGGCTTTGGTTTATTAATGCTTTTAATCGTCACGTTTTTTAATCGTTACAAGCTAAAACGAAAATTAGAACAGCAAACAGAGTTACTTAATTAGAAATAACATTAGTAAAGATTTGCACGACGAAATTGGAAGTACTTTAACTAGCATTAATATTTTAAGTACGGTATCTCAACAAGCTATTGATAAAGATACTACTGAGGCAAAAATTATGCTTCAAAAAATATCAAGCCAAAGCAAAACCATACAGCAAAACATGAGCGATATTGTTTGGAGCATACAACCCAATAACGAAAAAATGGAGAATTTAGTGATAAGAATGAGAGAATTTGCTGCGCAAACTTTAGAGCCATTAAACATCAATTTATCTTTTGAGGCTGATGATGAACTAAAGAAAAAATCGTTACCCATTGAATATAGAAAAGAGATTTTACTGATTTACAAAGAAGCTTTAACCAATATAAGTAAACACGCTGGTGCTGATATGGTAACCATTAATTTCAACAAATCAGGTAAAGACACTGCACAACTAATTATTACAGACAATGGCACATGGAAAGGTGAAACATCTGGGACAGGGATAAGAAGCATGAAAGAGAGAGCTGAAGCAATTAATGGAACTTTAACAATTACCCACCACTTACCAGGCACACAATTACATCTGTTGATTACACTACCCTAATTTGGGGATAGAATAGGCAAAGCCTTCTGCCTAATTTTAAATACCAAACCTTAAAAAAATGGCAATAAATGTTTTAATATTCGAAGATAACCAGAATTTACGCTTTAGCATAGAAACTATGCTAGAGTGGAATGCTGATTTTAACTTATTAAAAGCAATGCCAGATGCCAACACGGTTGAAGAAACATTGAAAAACTATCAACCCGATGTAATTTTAATGGACATTGATATGCCTGGCACTAATGGCATTAACGCTTTAAAAAAAATTAGAGCAAGCAACCAAACTGTAAACGTAATTATGCTCACCGTTTTTGAAGATGAAACCAATATTTTCGATGCCATTTGTGCAGGGGCAAACGGATATATTTTAAAGAAAAATTTCGACCAAATACCCGCAGCTATAATGGATGTAATGGCAGGTGGCGCACCTATGACCAGTAGCATTGCCAAAAAAGTGCTTTCTTTTATCCCCAAAAAACCTGGGAACCATAAACAAAATTTAGAACTTTTAACTGCCCGAGAAACAGAAATATTAGAATATGTTGTAAAAGGTTTCAGTTATAAAATGATAGCCAGCGAGCTCGATATTTCTGTAGAGACCATTCGCAGTCACATCAAAAAAATATACAAAAAACTACATGTAAATAGTGCTACCGAAGCCATCTACAAATATAATCAAGGTTAATTTATAACCCCAACCCTCACCCTTTTATGGTATTGATGGCTGTTTACTAACGGTATAAATTTGATTAAAATCTTCACTTTAATTGAAAACCTCCATGAAAACAAAAATTTTAATCATTTTATGTGTTGTTGCATTAGCAGCGTGTAAGAAAAAACAAGAGCCAATGCCAGAGTTAAGTATTTACTTAACCAAAATAACTCAACCAATTGGCGTATCAACATTTAATTACGATGCTCAAAACAGAATTCAAACTCGGGTTTTTGTTAGCACAAATGAAGCTTCAAGCGTTTCATATACAAGTAATTACATATACGATACAAATAACCGTGTTATAGAGCGACATTTTGATGTGACCAACCCAACATCTCCAGATTATGTTTACAAAAACACTTACGATACCGAAGGAAGAGTTGTCTCAGAAAATTATATAAACAAAACAACCGGGGCTTTTATATCATCAAAAACATTTACTTATAATCCAAAAACAGTATTGGTTGAGCGAAAAGATGCAACTGGTACTTTACTTGGTACAGACCTCATCACCTTCACTACCGATGGGAAAAACTATGCTAAATACGAAAGCTTTGGCCCATCAGGTACATTATCTGTAACTCAATCATTTAGTGGTTATGATGATAAGAAAAATTTTACTGTATTGTTCCCAGTGGGGATGAATATTCCTGCTTTACCAGCAAATAACTACAGTACACAAATTGTTACCAATAACAGTACTGGCGCAACAGTCACCGGAAATTTATCATATGAGTACAATGCTGATGGCTACATTATTAAACGGATCAATGGAACTTCTGTAGAAACATTTGAATACATTAAAAAATAACCTACCAGCTATGAAAACGAAAATTTTAATCATTCTATGTGTTGTTGCATTGGCAGCATGTAAAAAAAAGGGAACAGAAACCGAACCAATTCCAGACCCTACACCGGGCGCTAAAAATTATTACGCAGTTGGGTCTGATCTTAATACGACAACAGGTGTATCTGTTATTAAATACTGGAAAAATGGTGTTGTAACTAATTTAACCGACGGTACCAAAAGTGCTTTTCCAAACAGTATAGCAATTACTAATACCGAGGTGTTGATAGCTGGAGTAGAACATAACGGTGCAAACTTCATAGCCAAACTATGGCGCAATGGTGTAGCTACTACCTTATCTAGCACCGGTCGTATATCATCACCAAATAAAATTTTCACTTCGGGTAATAATGTTTATGTAACTTTTACTGAAAAAAACACAAGTGATATAAGTGTAATTAAACTTTGGAAAAATGGCATAATTACATCTATTAGCGATGAAACTAAAAACACATTACTGAAAGGCTTATACGTTAACGGTAACGATGTATATATTACTTACGCTGAATATGTTCCTAGTCACAATACTTATAGCGCAAAACTCTGGAAAAATGGAACAGTAACTAATTTAACATCAGGACTTTATGACGCGACTACCATAGGTGTTACTGTAATTGGCACTGATGTTTACGTAGCGATAAGAGACTCAGAGCCTGGTCCTTACCCCAAAATAAGGCTATGGAAAAATGGTTCATTTACCGACCTTACTGATGGAACTGTTATTGCAACTGCTAATGACATAGCTGCCTTGGGTAACGATATTTACATAATTGGTCAGCAATCAATTGCTACAACGAACTCTGTTGGCAAAATTTGGAAAAATGGAGTAGCAACTACCCTAACCGATGTTAATCAAATCAATTTTCTAAACAGCATAACAGCAAATGGTACAGATGTTTATATAGGTGGTTACGAGCGTATAGGAACCACCACAAATTATATTGCCAAAACTTGGATAAATGGTCAGGAAACCAAACTGAGCCAAGGAAATAGCGATTGTAGAATTATGGCGGTTTTTATCAAATAGAGTTTATAAACCAATAATCATTCACCTTAAAATATATCCCGTATGAAAAAGTTATTTATGCTACTAATGCTGTTTGTTGCCTCTAGCAAAATGCTAAGCGCACAAACCTGCGATTGTAATCCCAACGGATTTAATCCTTTTGTTTTTTCTTATGCTAAAACTAGCCAAACAGTTAGAGCTGGGCACCAATTTAGCGTAAAATGTAAAAGTCCAGTGATTTTAAATGGTGGCTACAAATGTAGTTATACCACAAAAGTGTGTGATGTTAAGTTAACAGCAGTGCTTAAAGATGGTACTGGCGCAGTAGTTAAAACTTATGAAAATTTCACTTTTCCTTTTAAACATGAATTTGAAACTGGAGGAAATTATGTATTGGAAATAACCCCTATTTGTGGAGATAAAAAATGCCCTAGTGCAAAATTTTATTTTAACGTAGCCTGTGATGAAGTTGCAGCATGTGATTGTAACAAAGCAGGTTGGGATAACATTTTCGCATCTGTAGATAATGTCTCTAAACAAATTGCTTGTGGCGCCACTATCAATTTAAAAGTAGGAAGACCTTTTGCACTCACAGGTGGCTACAAATGCAAAGGCAATTGCAGTGCTGTATTAAATGCAAAATTAACGGATTTAAGCACCGGTACGGTTCAGAGTTTTCCAAATTTTAAAATGGATGGAGTGAATTCTCCATTTCCGACAGCAGGTAAATACAAATTGGTAATTAATCCGCTTTGCGGAGATAAAAAATGTCCTCCTTGTACCCTCAATATCATAGTGAATTAAATTATACTAACTATGAAAGCCAAAATATTTATAGCGTTAATGTGCATTTGTGGACTAAGCCAAGCACAAACCAATTCAGAAATTTTAAGAAAATTTGATTTTGTACAGGGCGATAAAATCTTAGTAATCGAAAATTTTAACCAAGATAAATTAGGTGATTTTCCTGCTAAATGGAGTACAAATAGCGGTGGTGAAATTGTAGAGCTAAATGGTGAAAACTGGTTTAATTTAGGCAAAAATGGCGTATTCTTACCTCAGTTTGTTACCAACCTGCCAGAAAACTTTACGTTTGAGTTTGATGTTACCTGTAGCGCAAATTTTAATTTTTACAGCAACCCGCTCCATTTTTCTATTGCCGAATTAGCAAAACCCACGCTAAATCCAAGTGCTCATTATGCTATTGGTTTATTTAAAAGAGGCGTAATTAACTACACTAATGTAAAAGATGCTTGGCGTTTTATGCCTCCAATTACACCATTACCACCGCAAGCAAGTCAATCGGTTGTGGTTGCGCCACCTTCAGATAATAAGCTTGATATCGATATAAAAACAGGAGGAGATAATTTGGAGCCAAGGGGATTTCAGACCAATCCACAGATTACAATTCATTTAAGAAACCGTAATCCGATAATATTAGAGAACATTAATAACAACCAAAGTTGGCCAAATAATTCTATAAAAAGGGTTTCAATACCACTACCTAATGATATCAATCTACAAGATTTACTATCTATTAACATCAAACGAACGGTAGTAAGTAATTGGAATAATTTTGATGCTGGCATAGCAGACAATTGGAACATTGATAGAGTTACAGCAACTGCTATAATTAAAACAAATGGCAGATTAGTAAGAACTGTAATTTTAAATAAAACTGGAATAAGAGGGCCTTTAGTGCGTATCGTCTACGAAAAAAGAAACAATGATAACCCAATAGAACAAAGAGAAATAACAATCCCTTTTGACGAAAGTTCTAGTAGCGCACCACCAGCTCCTGCACCTAGAACAGCCGTTGCAAATCCGATTATTAAAATAGAAACCTTAACTGGAGGAGACGATTTACGTGGCGGTAATGATAACCTACATGTATTAATTAAATTAAAGTTTACACCTGCCAGAAATATTAGTTTAAATAACATTAACGCTGGCAGAAAATGGCCAAATTTTACCGAACGAACTATTACAAAACCATTAATTGTGCCTCCATTTACTTTTGATGATATTGAAGAGATTGTTTTAAGGCATAGCGGTGGCGGTGGTATTGGCGCAGATAATTGGCATCTGGACAAGCTGAAAATTACACTTACCATTGGCGGCGAAACTAGAGTTTTATTAGACCGAGTTGGTGCACCAATCCACTTTTTTACGGGCGAAGCTCGCTCAAAAACATTTCAAATTTTAAGGTAAAATAATTTCAAACAACAAATCATGAAAAAAATATTAATCATCATCATACTTTTATCTCCATTCATTGCAATTGCACAAAAAACACCAATATCGGCTGGAAAGTTCAAAATTAAACTAGCTAACGATAGATTTTACATAAGCCTAGCCAATATTAATTCAGTTACAGCAACAAATAACTGTACAACTACCGGAGCAGATTGTAGTACCCAAATTTGGGAGCTTGTGCCTGTTGCAGACAAACCAGATACTTATCATATTATTTTGGTAAATAACGGTAAATATCTTACTTGGGATGGTGATCGTACCATTACATCAAGGGTAATATTAAGCGCAGCCTATCCATTAGAAAAAATTAAATTCCAATCGTTTTTAATTACCTATAACGATAAGGGAACAATAATGATACAACCCGCTTTAGAGACAAAAACAAACGATTATTTTTTAATGGCAAAACTTGAAGCAGGAGATAATAATAGAGTTGGCATAATGAATTACAACGATGTTGACTGGCGTACCTCGCTATACAAAAATGATTGGCTGTTTTTACCTGCTCCAATTGCAGTTACTAAATTACCAATTAGCCCTGCACAACCTGGGGTAATGCACACACCAGAACCAAAAACTAAAGCAGTATTGGCACCACCAAAGCCAGGTGTAGTACATACACCTCCAAAATCTGGTAAAAATTAATAAATACACATTTAGGTTGACTATTATTTTTTCTGAAAGTGTAAGGTTCGGTAATACTTACACTAAACCCGCCCCGCTATTCGCTTTACTCCTCCCGATAAAATCGGGATACGTGTTCGCTACTATCGGGCTTATAATTAACAGTTAATGCAACTAAATAAAAAAAATGCGATGCTACTCAATTGCACCAACTTAAGAAGAAAAATCAGCATTTAAATGGCTCAAGTTGCAGCTTACTACATTTTGTATACTAACGATACCGACTCAAAACATTTCAAATTTTAAAGTAAAAACAATGAAAAAGATATTAATAATAACGATGCTTTTGATAAGTGGGTTATACAGTGCCAATGCACAAAAAGGAAAAATTAACAACGATGTTTTAAATCCAAATAATGCAATTGTAAGAATTTTACCAGATTTAACTTTCGATCTTGTACCAGTTTTAGTAACTGGCGGCACTGGTGTAGAGAGAGTTCCAGGCACAAAAACCAGCGTAAAAATGGACATCAATTTTATTGTAAAAAACATTGGATTGGCAGATGCTAAACCTACGTTAGTTTATGCAGAATATAGCTTTATGGGTACGCAAAGAGTAGGTACAGACTTGCGTCCATCTACAATACATGTAGAATCAGAACGTTTGTCATTACCTACTATTGGTATTGGGAAAGATGAACTAATTAAACATGTATTTATATTTAAAAATACCCCAGAACAAGCTATCGGTAAGGATGTAAAATTAAGATTAGTAATTGTAACTGCAGGTTTAGGTAGCCAGAATGAACAATCTATTAAGAATAATATATCTAATGAGGTAACACTTAATATGACACCTTAATATTTATTATTTAAACAAATGAAAAAGATATTCTTGGTAGTAATTATAAGTAGTTTGTTTTTCAGGTGCACCATCCTAAAAAATGGCATCAGCTATGCTGGAGAAGAAGGTATTTTTGCCAAATCATTTAATCAATACCCCACCGAATATAGAATAGTTGAAGAGAGAGAACCAAATTTTGAGCTAGGTATTGAATTTAAACCCCATAAAAACGGACGAATTAGAGGCATCCGCATTAAAAACCCTACAACTGGTAATTTAAGAATATCCCTTTGGGATGCTGATGAGAAAAAACTACTGAACACCTATACTTATAACAATGGCGACCCTAGAAAATACAATTTTGGCTATTTTCAAATCCCAGTTCAGGCTAACAAAACCTATTGTTTAACCATTAATGTAAGGCAATATTATTACCACATTTTAACCTTTGATAGGTTACCATTACACCTGCAAGAAATTAGCTTAACTAATAGCGTTTATGCCGAAGGAAAATACCAACGTTACCCAGAGTTTAAGGTAGAGAACGTTTTACACGGCTTAATTGATTTAGATTTTGAATGGGAAGTGAAATGAGTTTTTGAAGCGCAAACGTTGTTCTGCTATTAATGTTAATCCCATTTTACGTTGTATTCCCGATGAAAAATCGGGAGATGCCGCTTCTTCCAATAACTATCGGTATAGGGCTAAAGACTTAGGCTTGTGCTAGTTAAACCCCTCATAGTTGCAAAGAAAGTCGTTCTATAAACCCGATTGCAGTGAGCACGAAGCCGAGGAACGAGAGCGTAGTAAAACGGAAAGCGGGACTAACGTAACCGATGCCCCGCTGAAATTGCTTTACCCCTAAATCCCCTGAAGGGGAATTGGAGTTTATTCTTACTCTACCGAGGCTCTAAACATTAATGCGCCTACTGTTAAATTTGTGCGGCTATCGATTAAGATTGCCGAACCATTTGCTCTATTATCTCCGTAAAAATCGAATGCTAAAGCATCGGCTGTTTTCACAATAACACGACCAATATCATTTAACTTAAACTCTTCGGCAGCATGTTTTTCTAAAGTGTTAATATCTACTTTGTACAAAATCTCATTGATTTTACATTTGGTGGTCTTGCTGTTATGCTGAATTAAATACATAATCGATGGATCCAACGCTCCTGCATCCATCCAACATAAATCGGCTTCAATTAATTTAGATTCTATTGGCAAAGCCGATGAATTGACTAAGGTATCACCTCGGCTGATATCGATATTGTCTTTTAAATGTATCGTAACCGATTGACCAGCCAAAGCTTGGTCTAACTCATTTTCAAAAAATTCTATTTTGCTGATGGTAGAATTTGTGCCGGCTGGCAAAACCGTAACGCTGTCATTTACTTTAAAAGTTCCACTTAAAACTCTTCCAGCGTAACCACGGTAATCATGCAATTCATCAGTTTGTGGCCTAATTACCCATTGTACAGGCATACGAGCTTGTGTGGTTTTATCTTGCAAATCGGTATCTACTTGCTCTAAAAAGTGCAACAGACTTTCGCCTTCGTACCAATCCATATTGGCGGATGATTGTACAATATTATCGCCTTTTAAAGCACTTACAGGAATGTAAGTCACTTCTTTTAAGCCTAAATTTTGCGCTAAAGCTTTATACTTTTCTTTAATGGCAGTAAAAACAGTTTCACTGTAATCCATCATATCCATTTTGTTTACCGCCACAACAATGTGTTTAATGCCTAAAAGCGAAACCAAATACGAATGGCGAATGGTTTGCTCTACCACACCGTTTCTGGCATCAATTAAGATAATCGCTAAATTAGCTGTAGAAGCACCTGTAACCATGTTTCTAGTGTATTGAATATGACCAGGTGTATCAGCAATAATGAATTTGCGTTTCTCTGTTTGGAAATATTTATAGGCCACATCAATGGTAATTCCCTGTTCGCGTTCGGCTCTTAAACCATCGGTTAAAATGGCTAAATCTATTGTTCCATCATCGTTTTTACGGTTAGAGCTCTGTAAAGCTTCTAACTGGTCGGCTAAAATGGAATTGGTATCATATAACAATCGACCAATGAGGGTACTTTTACCATCGTCTACACTGCCCGCTGTGAAAAATTTTAATATGTTCATTTTGTTGGATATGAGAAGTTAGATTTGAGATGTGAGAAATGGCTAGCTCACTAACTTCATTAATATTTTTATTTATTGTAGATTTGGATGATGCAAGGGTCTTAAATCTCACATCTCATTACTCAAATCTTTTTTTACTCTAGATTTGGTTGATGCAAGGTTCTCATATCTCACATCTCAATACTCAAATCTTAAAAATACCCCCCTTTTTTCCTATCTTCCATGGCGGCTTCTGAAACTTTATCATCCATACGAGCGCCACGTTCTGAGATTTTCGAATCACTGATTTCCTGAATAATATCATCAATTAAATCGGCATCAGATTCTACTGCAGCGGTACAAGACATATCTCCTACTGTACGGAAACGGACTTTTTTACTTTCGATAATATCTTCTTCATCCATATTTAAAAAAGGTGATGCTGCCATTAATTGTCCATTTCTGGTGATACAATCGCGTTGGTGCGCAAAATAAATGCTTGGCAAGGCAATGTTTTCCCTTCGGATGTAATTCCAAACATCTAACTCGGTCCAGTTGCTAATTGGAAACACTCTAACATTTTCTCCTTTGTGGATTTTGCCATTATAAATATTCCACAATTCCGGGCGTTGGCGTTTCGGATCCCATTGTCCAAACTCATCTCTAACTGAGAATATGCGTTCTTTTGCTCGAGCTTTTTCTTCATCTCTACGGGCACCACCTATACAAGCATCAAACTTGTATTCTAAAATGGTATCTAAAAGGGTAACAGTTTGCAAAGCATTGCGACTGGCATTTTTGCCCGTTTGCTCTATTACTTTACCTTCATCAATAGATTTTTGTACTGAACCTATAATTAGTTTTTCGCCAATTCTTGCTACCATTTCATCACGGTATTGAATGGTTTCTTCGAAATTATGGCCTGTATCTATGTGTACCAAAGGAAATGGAAATTTGCCTGGCCTAAAAGCTTTTTCGGCTAATCGCACTAAAGTGATTGAATCCTTTCCACCTGAGAATAACAAAGCTGGTTTCTCAAATTGCCCCGCCACTTCACGTAGTATATGAATGGCCTCGGCCTCTAATTCGTCTAAATAATCAAAATTGTATTCGCTCATTATCTTTTAGTATTGAGATATGCGTATTGAGTATTGAGATAGTTTTCATTACTAAGCACACCTTATTTAATTCTTTATTTATTGCCTATACTTTCGTTTCGTGAAGACAAGAACCGAGGCTTGAAGGGGACACCCCTCAAAGTTCCATTGACAATTCGCTTTAGTCTTTGGTTGCTTAGTTTTGGTCTTAATTACCCATCTTCCATTTTACCTCTCTCATCTTACATATCTTTATTCCTTACTCGCCACTATTTCCTCTGCTGTACTATGCAATCCACATTCTTTCTTACTTTGGTCTTCCCACCACCATCTTCCTGCTCTAAAGTCTTCGCCAGGTTGCACTGCTCTTGTACATGGCGCACAGCCGATACTCGGAAAACCTTTATCATGTAAAGTATTGTAAACGATGTTATTGTCTTTGATATACTGTTTTACTTCTGCTAAAGTCCAATCAAATATTGGATGAAATTTAATGAGTTGATTTGAAGCATCGTATTCCAAATCGTGCATGTCTTCTCTATTTGCACTTTGTTCTGCTCTAATTCCAGTTACCCATATTTCATTACCATATAAAGCTCTTTTTAAAGGTTCAATCTTACGGATATGACAACACTCTTTTCTATTTTCTACAGATTCATAAAAACTATTTGGTCCTTTTGAGTTGACCATTGCTTCTAATAAACCAGACTGAGGGTAATAAGCATGGATAGTTTGTTGGTAAACCTCGAGCGTTCTGTTCCAAACGTAGTATGTTTCTGGAAATAGTCTACCTGTTTCTAATGTAAAAACCTTTATTGGAATTTTATTCGCAAAAATCAAATCTGTAATTACCTGATCTTCCCAACCAAAACTTGTGCTAAAAACAATTCTACCTTCGTATTTTTTTGTCAAAAACCAAAGTTTATCTACAATGCTTAACCCAGCTAACTCTTGTTTTAAATTTTCTAATTCTTCCATTTACAATTTAGTTAGTAGTACATAAATTGTTCTCAAACTGGTTATGATTACAATAGTTCCCACTAAAATCATAATCGTTTTTACATTTAGCTTCTTTGTAATAAAAGCACCAAATGGAGCTCCAATACAACCCCCAATTACTAATCCAGCTATTACTTGCCAATGAGTTAAACCAATCATGGTAATAAAAGTGATCGAGCTGGCTAGTGTTACAAAAAACTCAGTTAAGTTAACAGAGCCGATGGTATATCTTGGGTTTCCGCCACGCGAAATTAATGTTGAGGTTACGATTGGCCCCCATCCGCCACCGCCAATTGAATCTAAAAAAGCGCCAATAAATGCTAACGGACCAACACGGTTTAAAGGTTTTGTTTTCTTGGCTTTCTCAACGGCTTTAAGCAATATTTTTACTCCTAAAAATAAGGTGTAAGCAGAAACGATTGGTTTAATAATATGTCCGTAATTTTCTAAAGATGATAAGATATAAGCACCTGCAATTGCTCCCAAAATACCTGGTAACAAAAGTTTTTTAAATAACTTTGTCCTTACGTTACCAAACCTTAAATGCATTAAGCCAGAAACTCCACTGGTAAATATTTCTGAGGCATGTACACTCGCACTTGCAGCTGCAGGCGTAACACCGAAAGACAATAAAAAGGTAGTTGCACTCACTCCATAAGCCATTCCAAGTGCACCATCAACCAATTGTGCCAAAAAGCCACCAATAATGAAGTAAATAATCGTACTATCAACTTGAGCTATTACTCCACTTCCCCAAGCGCCTAGCGTTTCAAATGGAATGAAAGACAAAAATATATGACCGAAAACCATTAAAGCGATCACTGAAATGGTGTAAATGGTAATTTTTTTAATTGGCCATTTTGGATCTTCCTGTTTTACTAAGGATGCCGTCAAATGATTTAATACACTTACTTTATGCTTAAAATCGCCATTGAGTTTATTCCTAATTAAGTTTAAATTACCAATAGATTCATCTATTTCTGCCGGAATACCTTCATTTAAAATCTCTTTTAAACGTTTGGCTATTGTGGGAGATTTTCCATTGGTTGATATCGCAATTTTGAGGTCTCCTTTTTTTACAATAGAACCCAAATAAAAATCACATAGTTCTGGTTTATCTGCAAAATTAACTAGTAGTCCTTTTTTATGTGCTTCAGTTCTAATTACTTCGTTTAATTCAGAATTATTTGTAGCTGCAAAAACAATATCAACCTCATTCAAATCATCAACCTCAAAACTCTTTTGTTTTATTTTCAGATTTGAAAATTCCAATGCCAATTTTTCTATTTCTGGATTGATATTTTCCGCAACCAGTGTAACATCAGCTCTTTGGCTATTATTTAAAATTGCACTCAATTTTTCTAGACCGACATGGCCACCACCAATTAATAAAGTACGCAATTGATTTAGTTTTACAAAAACTGGAAAAAGCTGATTTCCTTGCTCCTGCTCTACCATTGGCTCTTGATGATCTAAGTTAGGAGATAGCAGCATACTGATTAATCAATGTTTTAAATGATGGATGCAAGGAAACTACCTCTCCAAAAATTAACAAAGCTGGCGCCTCAATTTTGTCCTTTTTAACTATTTCTAAAATCGAACTTACTTTGCCAACAACCAATTTTTCGTTATCAGCAGAGCCATTTTGAACTACCGCAGCTGGTAAATTGTGCTTGCCTTCAGCTTTAAAGATCTCCACTATTTCTGGCAGTTTTTTCAATCCCATTAAGATGATAACCGTAGCATTTGATTTTGCTGCCTGATAAATATCATCTGAAATTGCGCCGCTAGAAACTGTGCCTGTAATTACCCAGAAACTTTCACTCAATCCGCGATGCGTAACTGGAATTTGTTGCAAACCTGGCACACCAATGGAACTCGAAATACCCGGAATTACTGAAACTGGAATATTATAGGAGTCTGCATAATCTAACTCTTCGTATCCTCTGCCAAATACAAAAGGATCGCCACCTTTTAAACGCACCACATGGCCATAGTTTAATGCATAATCAACCATTAGTTTGTTAATGGCATCTTGCGCAAAAGAATGTTCGCCAGAGCGTTTGCCTACATAAACTTTTATTGCCTCTGCAGGTGCATGAGTGAGTAAAGCTTCATTCGTTAAGGCATCATAAAGTACAACATCGGCAGTTTGTAAAGCCTTAACACCTTTTAAAGTCAGCAAATCTGGGTCGCCCGGACCAGCGCCTAATAAGGTTATTTTTGGTTCTATATTTAAATTTTTCTCTCCCATTATGCAGTTGCCCTTAATACTTTTATTTCATTTAAAAACTGGTTAGCTTCAACATAATATTGGTTCGCAAACTCAGCTGATGGTTCATTTTTATTTATTTGTAATACTAAATCAGCGAATGTATTCTCAAACTTGAATATTCCACTTTCTACAAAATGATTATCAAATTCTCTAATTACACCAACTTGCGTGCTGCTGTTTATGCCTTTATCTAACAGTAAAGATTTAGCCGCATTTACCATGGTACTGTAACTGTGATAGATCGAATCTGCATAGGCCTGATTTTCCAAAGCTTGATTAGCCCAACCTAATTTTTCCTCCGCTTCTAACAATAAAGTAGATACTAAATCGATTACCACTCCAGCACATTCGCCAACGCCAATGGCCGTTACAAAGGTTTCTTCATGACCCCAATCCACAAACTCTTCAGCTTGTAGGTTGGTTAAATCGCCCAATGGTTTTAGTAGTTGATAAAAATGGTCTTTACCTTTTCTATCATAATATTGATGGAAGTTTTCATTCTCTTGGTTATTCGCTTTAAAATCGTTTAACAAGTAATGCAAAACCTGCGTTGATCTTTTCGATGGCACTTTAATTACTCTTTCTGCAACACGACCAACCCCATCTCCAACCGTTCCACCGCCTAACATTACTTGTACAGCTGGTACCACTTTACCTTCTGCTTTTACAGAACTGCCGTGAAAACCAATTTCTGCCAAACCATGCTGACCGCAAGAATTCATACAGCCAGAAATTTTAATTTTGATGTTTTTCTCGTAGATAAATTCAGGGAAATCTTGATAAACCACTTCTTCCAAAACTTCGGCTAAAGTCATACTATTGGAGATACCCAAATTACAAGTATCAGTTCCGGGACAAGTGGTAATATCTGCCAAACTATCAAAACCTGCATTAGCAAAGCCGATGTCTGATAAGGCTTTGTATAAAGATGGCAAAGCCGATTCCTGCACAAACTTTAACAACAAACCTTGGTTTTGCGTAATGCGAATTTCATCGGCCACATAAGGTCTCACCGCATCTACAAATGCTCTTACTTTATCTGTTTTAATGTCGCCTACCAAAACTTTCACATAAACACCAAATAAACCACCTTGCTTTTGTTCGAAAACATTGGTGGCCAACCAGTGTTGGTAATGGTTTTCGTTTTCCAATACTACATCTGCGTAATCTTGGGTAAATGGATAGCTTGGTAATGGAACCGTATTTAAATCAATTTGATATGTTTTTACTTTATTGGCCGTTCTCTCTTCGCCAACTAATCTCAAGACTTCTTCTAAACCTAATTTTTGAACTAGATATTTTAATCGAGCTTTATTTCTATTGTTGCGTTCGCCATAACGGTCAAAAACTCTTAAAACAGACTCTGTGAAAGGGATCAGTTGGTCTTCTGGCAAAAAATCATCAATTGCATTGGCCAAGAAAGGTTGTGCCCCTAAGCCACCAGCAAATAAAACCTTAAAACCACGTTCGCCAGCTGCATTTAATTTCGGGATAAAACCTAAATCGTGGATGTAACTATAGGCGGTATCTTTATCGCTCGATGAGAAAGAAATCTTAATTTTCCTGCCCATTTCTTGGCAAATTGGATTGCGCAAAAAGTAAGCAAAAACTGCATATGCATAAGGAGAAACATCAAAAGGTTCGTCAGGGTCTATGCCTGAGGTCGGCGATGAGGTCACATTACGAACTGTGTTTCCGCAAGCTTCTCTTAACGTAATATCGTCTTGTTCTAGTTTTGCCCAAAGCTCTGGCGTTCTGTCTAAACTTACGTAGTGTAACTGAATATCCTGACGGGTGGTTAAGTGTAAATTGCCACTTCCATATTCGTCGGCAATATCTGCAATGCGTAGTAATTGTTTGAAACTCACTTTACCAAAAGGCAATTTGATACGGATCATTTGTACTCCAGGTTGGCGCTGACCGTAAACTCCCCTTGCTAAACGCAAACTTCTAAAACGTTCTTCATGAATTTTTCCAGAACGAAAGTCATTGATTTTTCTCTCCAAATCGATGATATCTCTCTCCACAACCGGATTTTCTAATTCTGTTCTAAAACTTTGCATACGATAATTTGATTTAAGAATTCCCGAAGCAAACAAGTTACTTCTGCCATATTTTATTTGTTTAGGAACAAAAATTACCGCAGCAAACAAAATATGATATTGCAAATATATAAAGTATATAGACTTAGTAGTCTATTATTTTGATTTTTTTTATTCTTTGATATTATGGTACTTAAATTTTAATTCTTAAGGCTTGAAAATGAATGTTAATTGCTTTTGGCAGGCTTCAGTCCTGCTATCCGCTACAATCTTTTACCCCTAAATCCCCTAAAGGGGACTAGGTAAAAGTATTTTGCTACTATTAGGTTTATAATTGATGGATTGTGCAGCTATTGGGGGTTGCATTTCGCTTTAGAACTACCCCATCAGCAAAGCTGTCACCCTTCGACAGGTCGGGGGAATTGCGACATTAATTCCCCTTCTCTGGAGGGGTGCCTGAAGGTCCGGGTGGTTGTTTTATGCAATTATGCTAAAACCTGCTTTAAGCATTTGTTTAGCCTTTTAGCCCCGACATACGCGGAAATCCTCCTATGATTAATATTAGCTTTTTGATAGGGTCTAGCCAAAGAATTTCCTTTAGAACAGGGCTACCGGTGCAGCCACTGCTCTTCGGGCTTTATTTTTCCTTAACAAATATAATATTT